>Ga0194135_10001900_pt1 | contig 12628 bp, 7 predicted proteins | sample LitLau_LLRF_2013_FD_134024 | JGI IMG/M metagenome (GOLD analysis project Ga0194135, IMG submission 134024) | Freshwater sediment microbial communities in response to fracking from North America - Little Laurel Run_MetaG_LLRF_2013 (version 2) | ecosystem: Environmental > Aquatic > Freshwater >... | reverse complement strand
TGAGTAAAGAAGGAGACCTTTTGAGTCTTTCGAAACCACGATGGACTCTATACAGGCGAGAAATCGGGTCAGGATCGCCAACAGGTAAGGACAGTATGCCTACGGTCCTAGAATTAAGGAAAGGTTAATACAATCAGGTGACACTTGGTGATTTTTCAGATATACATGTCTTAAAAGCTTACATATGATTACGGAGTTTATCCGGATGCCCCGGTACGGGAAGAGGAACCACAAGATGTAATTTCTTAGGTAGCTTATCCGCCGTTTCTTTGCACGTAGTTTCAAGTAGACCTCTCCTTAATCCCGCAGTAAGAATAGAATACACCACAGCACTTAAACTAACTCTAAACTTGTCTTTGATATCTTTCAATCTCTGTAGTGGGAATGGATCTGAATATGACCCGAAAGCTTGGAAGTCAGGATTCATCATCAATTTTGGGTCTACTTTCCACTTAGAACTATCAAAGGACTTAATCATATTGTACATGAAGTCGTAGTGAGCACAGAATGCATATGAAATGCTGCTGCAAATATTCAACCCTGATGATGTAGAGTTCTTGGAGTTAACTTTTCCGAGATATTCTTTAGGATCGATTCCCATGCATTGAAAAAAAGCTTTCATTCCCGAGAAACCATCGGCAAGGGCGTGATGAAGAATTATAATGAGCAAGGTATCTTCAGATGAAGTCGTTCCAGACTTCTGGGAATTGTAAGGAAGGAATATAAGACGCCACAAAGGTTTTTGAGGATCCCAAGGACGACTATTAAGGGGAATAACTCTTTGAAGAACATTTGAATAGGTCCAATCGCCTTGGAGGTAATCAAACTTTTGAGAATCTTCGTAAGAGACAATACAATCTGAGAGGGAAAAGTTGGAAATGTTCTTCCAGAAAGCGTAGCCCATCCAACGCACAATATTTTGCTGGAATTCTGGATAAGCTAACTCGTTAGTCTTGAGGTCTCTTCGGTTTAAAGCTTTGAGTTGGAACTCTTCTGAGAACTTCTGGACATCAACTCTTCCTTTAATAACATTCATGGATGAGATTGTATTAGATTTTTCTGTATAAAGGTTTTCTGCAGCAAATACTGAACTTGCGGTTGTTAATATTTTCCCTAAAGACGGGTTGAAAATCCGAGCAAGGAAGCTTACGAGTTTCCTCGAAATTCCGAATGGAATCGTTATTAAAATTATCACGGGAGTTAAGATAAATATAGAAAATAGGGTGGCAAATAAAACGAGGACTCTGTAGAAGAAGTATTTGATTATTTTGCTTGTTGTACGTCTGGGATTTGGAGACGTCATTTTTAAACGAAATTTGTCGAACGAAGAACTTTACATTAAACTATAAATTGGTAGTATGTTTTGTGAAATTGTGAGGTGTGTAAAAATTATAATAAAGGAAGAAGAATCTGTGCCGGTGTTCTTGTAAGTCTGCAAGACTTTGAACGTGTTCCCGTTGGGAAATAAGTTAAGAGTTATATAGAATGAAAATACAATTGAACAAATGTATAGTTTCTTTCCTATTATTTTAGCATTTTTTAGCATTCCTAGTTTAAACAGGATTCACAGGATGCCACAGTTTCGTTAAAGTAATCATGCGAGCAAATTAGAGAAACGCGAAATGAATTTTATTCACAGTACAATAAGAAAAAGATTAAGCGTTAATGAATTTTCCTGGAAAACACGGAGGATTCCTTAAGAAATAGCATGTCTGACATTGAATGGTTGAACTTACCCAGGAAATTGGTTAAATGGTGAGAATCTCGAAGGCTTTAGGGCAAAGTAAAACTATTTTGCTAAACGCGAAATGAAAATTAATAATATTTTATATTATGGACAACGTGAGAATATATCGCAGCATCAGATATTTATTTATTTAGATATGGGGACTTTTTATTTTTAAACAAAAAATTTGCATAGAATCCTACATTGAATTGTGAAGATTTTAATTGTGATTGAACTTCTCGTTTGTAATGGATTCGCTACACACAATTTTATTATGTTGATTAATCATTTGATGTAGTATTTTGCAGATATTTTATTGGTTGTTTTGTCCAAAGCAAGAAGAATACACCGCAATAAGTTCAGTAATAAAAGAATTAGTTCAGTTTACGTCACCTCTATTTGTTCATATTTGTATGAAAGATCGCTCAATGTAGTAATAGAAGGATAAGGTACTAATGTAAATGGATTGGGATTTATTTAATGATGATACCAACTTGAACTTGAACCTATGCTAAGTTGTGGTGCATTTCATATTAATATACAAGTGCGAATGGTGGGAACGAAAAATGAATATGCGTGTTAAATGTAACTGCGAAATATTATTAAAATGTTTAATTTACTGCTGGTTATTAGCTAATTTTAGAGTGACAAGTGGATTAAGAAAATGTGAACTGTGTGGAAATAATGAAAGCATAAGTAAAAGCGACCGTAGCACTGAAGATGAAGACAACGACGATGAAGATGACGTTGGTTCTGCTATTGAAGAGAGCATTCGAAACATTGGGTATGTCTAGATTTAAACCAGATTTAAACTAATCATACAGATGATTAGTTTAAATAATTAGTTTAGATGATTGATTAGTTTAGATAATTAGATAATTATCTAATTCTGTAATTAGCTGATGCTCGTATAATATGTTTTATTGAATTTAGAACTGCTGGATTTATCGGGATAATTGTCGGGGCTGCTGCAATTTTAGTCATAGTACCTTTGCTCTACTGTTTCTTGTGTGGATGGTTGTGTTTCAATAAGAAAATGACAAAGAGGAAACAAGCGAAATTGATCAAAAGTCAGTTAATTGATTTAAAAGCTTATCTCATAAACAGTTTCAGTCATATATTAGATTTAATCTTGGGATCCTGAATTCTTGAAATTACAGAAAGAGCTAGTCAAGTTGATTTCCAACCTCAAAATCGTGATTATATACTGCGAGTTGAAGAAGATAGACCAAATATTGAAGATTACCTCAACAGGAAGTTATCACTACATTCACTTAATGAAAATCGTGGCAGTAATAATTTCCCACCTTATTATAATGAACAAAGTGGACGATCAGGCACTCGACATGGAAGCTTAATTTCCTACATTTCATCACGAAAGAACTCCGGAGGAAGATATTCAATTGGAAGTGAAGGTGGTGGTGGTGGACGTCTCTCAATTTGGTCAGACTATTCTGGAGAAGCTGTTAACAAAGAATTCTCACAACCAGTAGATTTTTCCCATGTTCTGTATTATTACACTTAAGTTTGTTGATAAATTGGACGCTATGATTATAGGTTTAGTTATGAATTACAAGCATTAAGATTAAGTGCCGTGAAGGAAGGAATATAGTTTGGATGTGACATGCAAAGCGAACGTTTTGCGTAGTTAGTTAATGGATTTAAAATTTAAAGTAGGATTTAGAGAAATTTTGAACAGAAAAATACATTTTTGCTCGGAAGGAATCGAGAAGGCTTTTTTATAAACGAATGTAGGAACTGTTTTATTCGTCTTTCTTACGATTATACTAGTGTACATATCACAATACAATTATATTAATTTAGTACATATTAGTTAAAGTTATTCTATAGTTTATTACGTGTTAAGTCTTTTGATACAGTGTCAAACATTACAAATATGATTCGTATAGTAGTCGCAGATAGCAGGGTCTTCAGAACTGTTTCTAATTTCGCATTCAATGACATCGTCATCAGAGTGGTCAGGAGATCCACCCAACCAGGAAGGTAGCTTAGAAGGATCGAAGTGTTTGTGCAAGGAAGGCATAGAATATCCGTGAGTGTAAATGCGTTTTCTTATTTTGTTAGGAATAACCATTTTTATGAGGTTGAGAGTGACATGCAAGATCATGGGCACGTTTACCAGATGAAATGCCTTGAATTTGTATGGACAAGCGTTCTGGAAGCAATAAAAATACATGATTATATACAATAATATGTATGCCTTATTAATATTATTTTCATATGATTATTGGATAGAAATAGACGAGACTAGGAAATGGGCAATACTATAATATTGTTGCATACTTGCATATAGGGATGGGGAAGCACAGAATATAAACCAGTTTGCCTTGTAATGAGATTTGCTGCATGTGGACTTACCAGAACAATATCAGCGTATTTTGTGATCTCTGTCGGTCCTAGAACTTTGGCGTGTTTCATGGAGAAGCCTTTGCAGTCGATGATTAGAATCATTCCATTCTTTTGCGTTTCTATTGATCTGTGCATTTCAATTGCTGATAGGACGAGAACTCGAACCAAGTCTTCTAGGGTCATTGTTTCTGTGTTCCAATTACCTGAGAGATGAAGAGCAAGATTATTAATAATGTGTTAGGACTGGGGAGTTAATACCACGCCAAAGTGCAGTTACACAGAACTTTTATCCATGTAGAATACAGGTATCTCTACGGCACTTAAAGCGTTGTAATATTTAAACGAATTGAGATGAGAGACCTACTTGCTCTGGCATATGCGATTTGACATCCATTGACATCTCTATGAAGTAATATTCCTACTCCAGGGTCTTGAGTTATATGTAAGAGTCGACTAGGATGGAGTCCCCTGTAAAAGTCCGAATGCTTTTGTGTTTTTGCGTGGATGTAGTTTTGAAGCTAAAAATAAAGTCAAATTAAAGGATTGCTAATGATGTTTCATAAAAGAATGTTAAAGATAGCGGAATATATTAAACTAAAAATGTACCTTAGTGTATGCAGATTGTAAGTCGTACTTCCTACATCTGACGTATGTCATTAAAGTCTCATCGCTCATTAACTTGGATTCCTTGATTACTAACTTGTCAGTCGAGTCTGAAATTAAACGAAATAATAATGCAACTTATAACGGGGTTTATTTAAGTAAAGCACTCTCATTAAGATATATCAAGAATCTTGGTGGATATCTTATTGTTAGCCTTTTTGCATGTATTTAATTAATGTGACTTACTTTTGATAAGTGTCTTGAATTGTACCAATGCGTCATTGTCTTCTGTGTAAGGTCCCATTTTGGTCTTGCGTAGTTATAGGGCTGGGCCAAATGTCTAGAAATGTCAGTTAAAATGTATTCTCAATCCGATTATTTAAAACACTTCTTGAAATCTCCACTCGCGTTTACTAAAATTAAAGCGATTTGAAAAGCTGGACAAAAAGGAAACCTAAAACTGAAATGAAATATTTCGCCTACAAGGTTATTTTTGTTATTATATGTCCAGTCACAACTAGCAGTAATTAAATAAACTCTTCTGTTTGTGTCTGCGAGAGAAACAATTATTGTTGATAATAATTATTGCACGCTTCGATCAACGCTTCTTGCCTAGTCCGGATGAGAAATACAAGTGACAGAAGAAACTGTCTTGCAACAGGTGAAGAGGTTTTGTGGAAGTGAAGTAAAGTCTGCAATTAGAAACAACTTTGTTCTAGTCTGTTGAGGTAGAGACAAAGGCGTTTAGCATTTATCATACAGGAAGGGCAAGTTCATGACCACACTCTGTAATGTTATGAAGAAGATGTTGAAAGAAACTTTAAAAATTGAGACGGGTGCGTAGTATTGTATATTCCATTGTTCCTTGGTTGACGTCAGAAGAAACCTGTTTTTTGTGTCATTTGTTCATACATGATACGGTTTACGGTGGAGTTGGGAGATTGCTCTCGCTTATATAAATTGCTTGGATAGAGTTTTTTGCAAGTAGCCTGCACGAAGGAAAGTATATATGTATCTTAAGATGATATGAAAACTTTACAAGATGAAGTTTCGTTTAAAGTGTGCAAAACTGCACAGGTATATTATGTATATTGCAAAAGCAGAGAGAGGTTATCTGGTCAAGATCTGAGATTGCAAGAGCAATATTATTATTAAGCTGGGGATTCCCGATTGACACCCATGCAAGTGGTTTTTATTACCTACCCGTGGGTAATTTATTTAAGTTTTACGTTTTGGATTTCAACATATTTTAATATTTTGCATGGTATTTACAGATTTTTTAAATTAATGAGGATCTTTGTTTATCACTGGTTATGACTAATGAAATGTAATTAGAACGAAGAAGGCAGTGTATGATTGTATTATAGCATTCCTAGGGAGGTTATTAAATGGTTTACGTTAATGGGCTTTTTTGTGCAGGTGAGCAGATATTAAAAGTCCAAAGGTCTTCATGATTTGCTAGGGAAAAACAAAATAATTTGATACCAATTTCGGACGAAAGCCAGTCTCATTGTATATCATCATGATCCATCGGTCAGGCCACCTTTTTGAGGTTGATTCTGTGACGATTGGCACAAAAAGTATAAAGCTGTGGGTAGGTGGGTATTTATTTACTGACAAACTCTGCTTACATTTACATTGCCGTTTCACACTAGTCCCACTTAGAACTTAGAATTTGGAATAAGCATCGCATTAAGTGGTGAGTGAATGGCAATGGAAATTCATACGCATTTGAAGTCACTCTTATAACGCAATCCACACTTTCTTTTAATTTGCGTCACCAAAATTACTAGGAATTCTAGTGTAAACAATACAACACATAATGTGTGATTTTCGTAACAAGTCCATTATTATTGTATTGTTGAAGAAAGTTTAATCAAATTATATCAGAATGAAGAAAGCTTCCTGTTAGGATATTATTGTTTGCTTTTGCATTTCTACTATAATCTGCAAAAGTGATTGGAGGAAGTCAATAAATAATGGTGAGTTCACACAGAGACAGAACATCTTTTGTGTGAAATATTTCTTACTTGCTGTTTTATTCGTATTGTAATGCTAATTCAATTCTGAATCAATGAGGCGTGTATTGTGCCCATTATTGCTGTACATTAGAATTGTTTTTAAAATATGTAATACATATCAGACACGTGTAATAAAATCCACCTTATTGGAGTGTTTTTGTAGTAGTAACAACAATACAACAAATTCAAGATTCTAAGTTTCCTCATATTCTAAACGGCACTTTTTATTCTCTCAGCCAAATCATCTAACTCATATGTTATATTAATTGTTACATATTTTAACGATAAACACTTAAACTCAACAAAGAGCTGTCTTTTATATAAGAACTTATTCGGCATTTAACTAATAGCAGGATGGGTTAAATTGATTTTAAGTTACACTACTGCATGAAATTTAATTATGTATACTGTACAATTAATGACAAGACCAGTTGTCTTTGTTCTTAATGAACTTTGGATTTGGTACTGGAATCACTCTTAGTAATAGGTTTCCTTTGAGCATACGAGGAATTGAAGAACTGGACGAACAAAACCAAATACGATCCGTACATCATTAAAGCCAAGAACATGCTCCAGTATGCTCGATCGCATCTTTCTCCATTTGCTGTACAAAACAAGTATTTCTTGTTGTATTTGTAAAGAGCATAATAATATACCCTGTACTTTCTGAATGAATCATGAATACAAAGGTCTTACCTTTCATATAGTACGACAAGACATTTACATACACACCAATGACCATTTGAATGATTTGCATTGTAGTTATTTGTTTAGCCAATTGCTTAGGGACTTTGATCTCCATTGCCTTTAATGCATAGTATCCATACATGATCGTATGAATGAATGCATTGATTGGAGCAAACCAACGGTTGGCAGTGTCAAAAGGAGCGAAGTGGTAAAAACAGTACATTGCTACAGTTGTGTGATGATACCTATATGAGAAGAGATTAACAGAGCGATTGAGATAAATAAACCAATTAAGGTAATTAATTAATTAATGTACCAATGTAAGAAAATAAGCTTCTGTTTTCTCGCAATTATAAAAAACGTATCCCCAAACTCCAGAATTTTGCTCAGAGTAAATATAAAAAGCCACAAGGAAGAAGATACTGAATGGTTGTCCCTGTAACATTTTTAAATAGTTTAGTTGTACGGAATCTTTACATAGATTTGATTTTCATATTATAATTATAACAATTAACAGCTTACGAATTGCAGACCGCATGTTTGACACCAAAGGTCGAGAGTTCATACCAAAGTTCAGGGAATAGCCGAGAAAACATTAGGAGAGACCCTAAACACAGTCCAACGTTCCATATCACAAGAAGTCCTTTAAGTCTCAAAGGTTGTCTTGAAGCCATCCAATATCTCCCGTAGAAAACACTCGCCACATAAATAGCAGACGCATAGACACTCCAATGCCAATGGGCGATCATCCAATTGTTCCACTTTTTGTAGTCGAATTGTGTCTCGATTTCCAAAGGTTCCAAGTACGGTGGAGATTCAATGAAGTTCATTGCGAATTCGGAGTTATTGTTCATGTTGGCGAGTTAAACAAATCTCTGGGATGAACTGAACTGAACTGTTTTAATTATGAGTGCGGTTTAAAAGTCCTCTGAAGAATGAGTTTTATCGTGTCATACATGCAATTGATTGTTCTCACGAGTGTATATGATAGGTAAGGATTTAAATTGCAGTAAACTTAGAAAATAACTTAAAAACTCGCACTATCTCTTTATTTGAGTGAATATAAATCATAAAAGAGATGTTTTGAGGAAAACTGACTAAAAATTAGGTGAAGTGTTGCAATGAACTTACACTTTTGAGATGTTTTGGCTGACTATCAAAATGGCGTGATTTAAGTCTTATAGGTCTACTGGAAGCTTGAAGAACATGTAAGATATAATAATTACGTTTTGATTAAGGTGGTTACTAAAATTACTTAAAATGTGGGAAGATTTTATTATCAAACTGAGCTTAACCTTTAGTGATCCTTGAAAAGTTGAAATCTAAGTTTAGTGAATGGATAAACGTGAGAGTTATATGTATAATGAAGTGTTTTTGTGTGTGTTTCATTCAACTCTGGATATGAGTGAGATTTCAGGATGATGTGATTTTTGATAAGACACTCTGCAGTAGATTATTGTTGGCAAGCTGTACTTACAAATCCAGTTTTGAGATTGAATGTAATATGTGATATTATGTCTGAATGCAATTCGGGTTTTTTGTGTTTTTTATATTGTAACAAGGAATTCCAGAAGAAATCCCAAGTACAAACTTATTGTGTATAGGTTAATTGCAAGATTTAAGGATAACGACTAACGAGAGTTACTGCGTGAGAATACCAAAAAAGCAACATTCGTTACAAAAAGAACTGTAGGAATGAGAGGCTTATCGAATCGGTTCTATTGTACTAATGAAGAGACGCTGTACTAAGGGTCTGTTGTAGTACTTGTAGTTATGAAATAATTCTAGGGAAGCTGCTACTCATAATTTATAGATATGTATAGTATTATTCCGCTCTGCATGAGATCATTATTTTGATGAGAATTAAACCGAATTTTATTGTGTATACGTAGAGTTTGAGGAACTTTAAATGCGTGTGAGTAGATAGTTTATTTCATGCAGCATAGGTTGAACGCATGGCTAATACTAATGATTAAAATACCTCGTGGGGTAATCGTGTGACAGGTAAGAATTCTTATTTAATTCAAAGTTCAAAATGGTACAAAATCTCGTTAACATAATTTAGAGTTTAGTAATGAGGTGCTGCTGCGAAGTATTGAAGTATATTGCTGTAATACTCTTGTGCATCGTGTCAGGTTTTTATTAAGTAAATAGACTCCTCGCTGATTATTATGCACATTTCTGGTACACGTGAACTGATAACTGATAGGAAGGATTTTATCAGGAACTCGCAATTTTATGAGAATTGCACTTTGAGTTAGGCTTATGTACTTGTAACATAATTTATTATCATATTATCATTATTATTTTATGCTAAAGAAGTTGACAATCTTGACAGCATCTTTTTTGCATTATTTATTTCCAGAATAGCTTCATATACATTTACTGATTGATCAATATACATTAGAACACTAGTTATTAGAAATGATTGTTTTTGGATGATAGTTAAGAGCTTATATTACTCCATTCCCCATTTGACATCAAAGCTTGCTAAAGCAATAGCAAAGGCTTGTAAAGGACAAAGAGGGTACCCGAAGTCCAAGCTGAATTCGTCTTTTGAAACTTTGCCGAAAAGGAGGATATTGTGGTCCTCTAAAATTTCAAAATTAAATATGTATAAAATGTTAGGAAATGAGACAGGAATGAAAGAGAAAAAATTTGTAATAAAAGTGATAAAACTACACTCACTTGTATCCACATCTTTGGAACAGAGAATGAAGTTCTTAATGGAAGACTTTGTGACTCGATTGCTGAAGTTGAGAACGTAAGTTCCAGAAGATTGGCTCCAAGTTGGTTCCCTGTTTTTCAGTTGAATGAAGTCCTCATCTCCAATTCGGGCTTTTTCTTCAAGCAAGAATTATAAATTAGAAAGTAGAAATTGGAATTAGAAACGCAGTAAAGGAATTGAAATAATTGAATTGGTTGTGCAGCTTACTTTCAGCCATAATCATACGAAGGTAATCTTCCTTCAATTTGGGCGTAGCCACTCGGATCACTCTGGGACTTCGTGAGCCGCCAAGTCGATCTTCTTCATTCTTCTTCACAAAATGGTAACAAAGGATTCATACTTAAATAAGTTCAACTTTACCGTTAAAGTCTCTTGCTGTTACAAGGATACTTACGAAGGACACAGTCAAAAGATGAGCAGCCACAGGTCGAATGTCCCCTTCAAAACGATCATAAACGCTGAGTGGTGCAAACAAGTCGAATTTAGATCGCTTGAAGTTTCCATCGAGGATTCCAACGCAGTATTTACTTTCCTTTTGATTCTCTGCGGGATTGGTAGTGATGATGTAGGAGGATGAGAGTGCTGAGCGACGTCTTCGAGCTGTCAGGATGAAGACCATCTAACAATAAGACAAGAAATAATACACATATGCAATTATTGCAGAGATTATATCTTGGAATTAATATTGGAATATTGTAAATGATTATGTTTCTATACATCGTGTTCTCGTTCCCCAGATTTCTCAAGGAACATATAGTACTGGGGATAGAAGGATCCCTCAACTCCGTGCTTTCTCCGGACAAGTCGACATCTCACCGTGAATCCTGGAGGAGTTGGAATATTGATGAAGTCAAACATGTGTTTAGTGATTCCTCCCAAGTTCAACTTGTACGAGAAACCTTCTGGATCTGCATCGTATGAAATCTAGCAATTGCAAATACAAAGTCGTAAGTGTCACTTTATCAAGTTCACTTATAGGAAGAGTAACTTATATAGGATTTTGATATAGGTAACCTCATAAAGCATCCCCACAATCTGAATAAGTAAATCATCCTCATCTCCTCCATCGTATTCATCTCCATCTCTCCAACAATTGTAAGAAGAAGAAAACGATTCAACTGCTGCTTGAGTGTAATGGCCTTCTTGATGGCGAAACAATTTTCGGAGTTTCTCAATAAGTCTCACATCGAATTCAGCAGCACCACGATCCAAAATGATAGAGTATTCTCCACAAGACTTCCTTGATCCTATGCGATTCTTTCGTTCTCGAGAGGATAATAATAAGGGCATGTGCCTGTGATCGGATGATGATGAATCTGCTCTTGCTGATGCACCTGCTCCTGCTATTGCATCTTCTGTTGATTCATCTACTGCAGCTGCTCGTGGAGAGGAATCATCAAGAGTGAATTCTTCAACAGGATCACTGCCACAGATATCAGCAGGGATTTCAGGAGGCTCCAAAGAAGAAGGGTGAATAGCCCCAGGAGTATCAGGTCGAGAGGAGGCAGGATATTCAGAAAGAGTGTCTGGAATGTTGGCACTCATTTCACTTCTCCGACTTGAAGGCATTTCTCCAGCTCCCCAGAACTGATGTTTCTTGGAGCGTCGTCGCCTGGTGGAAGGAGATGAAGGCTGGGAAGTAGGATTTTTCATCCAAAGTGAATCTCCACTGGCTCCAAGAGTAGTATCTCGAAATGGAGGAAATGATGGGACTGAACTTGGAGGAGGTGGAGGAGTGGTTGGAAGCTTCGGAGGAACTTCGTCTTCTTCTTCTTCATCTTCAAAGTTGGTCGTATGGATATAATGGGGAGCTGAAGTTAATCTTTTGGGGGAGTGAGGTACCTCGTTCTTCTTTTGTTTGAGTTTGATTAAGGTATCTCGCAAACTTCTTGGGGTTTCGAAGTTTCCATTGAGTTCTTCGGTGGGGAATACATTGGGAGGGCTTTTTCCAAGTCGAGCTGACAGGGGACCTTTCTTCATTGTGGCAGTGGCACTTGGGAATGTGGTGGATGAAAGTGTGGTGAAATGGAAGGGATAGCATATAGGTCAGTAGAGAATAATAAAGATTTCGATTGCAGGCTCTGAAATCTGAAACTATGACCTGTGAAATTATCTTTGAGTTGGAAGTTTCCATGTGGAAATTTCTTGTATATGTATAGTAACTTTGTGATATTTGTGGATTTTATTTCTATCGATATTACAGTATGTTTTGTGGTGTTAGTACTTTGTTAATAATTCGATGAAGCTTGCAATAATAAGCATACATGATGATGCTGGATATCTGTTTACTGAATAGCTGCATGAACGTTTGATTTCAGTGGATGATAAATAAAGTTACTTACGTTAATGAAACTATGATTCTGATTCTAATAATGCTTTAATAAACATGGAAGTTTCCAAATTGAGGAGAGAGCTATAATTACCAAGGTTGATTTTGAAATATTACAGGGTTTCCCTGCGGTGAATGTGACGTGTATATATTGTTTAGGATAG
>Ga0194135_10001899_pt1 | contig 12629 bp, 10 predicted proteins | sample LitLau_LLRF_2013_FD_134024 | JGI IMG/M metagenome (GOLD analysis project Ga0194135, IMG submission 134024) | Freshwater sediment microbial communities in response to fracking from North America - Little Laurel Run_MetaG_LLRF_2013 (version 2) | ecosystem: Environmental > Aquatic > Freshwater >... | reverse complement strand
CTTGAAAAAAATTCGCAAGGAAATTCAGGAGAACTAAATATAGATATAGTTATCCGCGTATTATATGTATACACTATATATTTATATGGACTGAAAGATAACACACTATCTGCTTAACATATTTGAGTGTTAACAAAAATAAGCAAGTATGTATAAAGTTAGTTAGTCAAGACATTAAGGTGATAAGCTGACCAAGTAGGTTTTTTCTTCTCATGCCAAAGCCAGCATGTTTATTTATTACGCATTTGATAATTGCACATTTGCATTCATTCCCTATATTAGAAGCTCCAGAGCAGAATGTACAGAACTACAGAATGAGTGTAGTGTAAGTATTAAATATCTGCAAGAACTCATCCCGCTCTCATCTCTTGCTGCTATTCCCCCATTAAAAAGTCTTGTTCATCTTCAAACAATCTTTGAAGATGATGTTTTTTTGCTCACTACTCCTCCTTATGCTGTTGTTCAGTAGGGGTGGCTCCTTTTCTCATTCACTCGTTTGTGATGATGAGATTTACAAGTCAGTCAGTCAGCAGACAATCAGCTCGCGTAAAAGAATGTGTGTGCAGTTGTAAAAGTAGTAGTAGTAGTAAGCAAATATGTATATGGTCTAGGCTGGTTGGTTTAGAATGAGAGGAAATGAAACTATGAAATCCAATTGCCAATTGTGCAGCGTATTGAGTTACACCAACAAGTAAACGAGAAATGGTTGTTGTACTGAAATTCTCTCTATCTGATTGTAAATTGCCAGTTTCTTGTTCTAAAACAAGTTTCTCGTTGGCTTTAAAACTTCACGCTTGGAACAAGTTGTTTTAATCAATTTTTCTTTCTCAACAACAATATGGAATGGAAGCAATTCTCACGCGGAGTTTGTTAGGGAATCTTGTCTGCTGTCTACCGGTGTTGTTTAATAACTCACCTGGATTATAGTTCTTTGATTATTTTATGTGCTATGTATGTACATGCTCTATGCATGCAATAGCTGGTTAATGTTGGGGTATTAAAATCATGCTATTATTTTAGGCCTCTGCTGGTCTTGTTTAGAGTTTGATGATAAGGTGTTATAATTAAGTAATTAGCTTGAGAACTGGAGAGGTGCATAGAGGAAAGCAGGGCCTATATTAGACTGTTCTGTAGCCTTTTAGTAATATTGTTTGAGGATGAGACGATCTGAAATCTGGATAATCCAGTTTATATTTTAAAAACAAGTATACGAGCATTTACAACTTTTGATATTATGAACTACTTGTTAGCTAATAAAATATTCCTTGTAATTAAAATATTGAATGTGCAACGGAGAACTGAACTTGGAATTAAAATTGAGTGCGACTTTTGACTTCACGGAACGTAATTTTCGAGTCCGACCGAATTGAAAGTTTTGTTAGCAGACAAGCCAATATTACTAGTACTACTGTCAATGCAGGCAACATAATTTTAGTCCATAAGGATCTTCTAAAAAATAAAATCATGCTGACAACTGACTGCCATGTTTAGAAAGATAAGGAGAAAAAGTGCGGATGAGAGAAGAACAGGATTGTACTATCTTACATATGAAGCTTTAAAAATATTAATGGGACAAATAATGAGCTAGTGATAATTTTTTTCAAATACAGAAAGACACATTTCCGTTGACTTCTTTATTTCACATTTCAGTCAAATTGTATGTACTGACTGCGTGGAATGAAATGGAGATAAAATATGGATAACCTTTTGCTTAAAACGTACGATAGTTGATTCGCCGAAAATTTTTACGGACATACAAAATCGAAACTGCTCACTTGAGAAAAAATGTTAATTAATTGTTAGTTAGTTTTCTTTTTAATGCTTGAATAATTGTTTTAATGCTTATTTTAAGGATTATTTTCATAGTTTTGAATTACGATTCATCTTCCCATAAGTAATCTTCATTCCCAAATGCAATTTACTGTTGCAATCATCATCCTAGCTTGGAAAATAGCTATTAACTTTTGTACAGTTTGCCATCATAGGGCATACAGGCTTTCAAATGAATGTTTTGAATAGGAATCATAATGTTGACTTGATTTTATCGAGGGAAGAGAGTAAAACAGATCGATAAAAGCTGTCAGGCTCGAGGAGACTTGAGTTACTTGAGTATTAGGAGCATAGTAGGCAGGCTTCGACTCGAGACTAAAAGACTTAAATATATTTTGTAAATATGATAGACTATATACTATAGTAGTAGGTCCACAAATGTAAGTTCGTACAAGACTAGATTATCACTGAATCACCTTAATAATTTATAATTTGTATAATCATTATTACAGTATAATTTTTTTTTAAAACTGGAAGTTGAAGTCATAATAATAAGCACATTGTGAGGTGTCTATAATCACATCCCTCAAGCTGGGAGTAATCTCATAGTAGTATTTTAATAACGTTGATTATTAAAGATTTAAATGGATTGTATGATTGCACTCTTATAATTCTCTTTAGATGGTATTGGTCAAAAACGGAATCAAAAACATTTTTATATTAGTATGAATAATTACCTATCATTCTCCTCCTGAATAGCCTGAATAACTTTACGCATTGTGAAGAATGGTAAAATGTTTTTACGAAAGTTATTGAACTTTCTGCATTCTATGAGTCTAATCTTACTACCGAAAACTTCTCTAAGGTGGCCGTATCTATAATTTTAAATAAAATATGAGAATGCATTTTATTGCCCCTTTCCCAGGCATGAATGAAATAGTAAAGTTGCAAGTATTTCTGACAGAAGTAAGCATCTATATCAACGGTATTTTGCTTACATTCTTACGTACTATAAAAGCATTGATCTTTGATCTCTATTGAATACATTAAGCGCAGAACAGTAAAACAAGTATTTCGTATCATATCAAACGAGAATGTTATATGTTAACTTGCGTTACACACACTATACGTTTTCACAATGATGTTCACTTGAGGGTTGTAAAAGTTCATTCATAAACGGGAAGGAGTACCGTTCAGCTTAGCGTCTTGTAGTATTTATTATTATTAAACATAACAATAGTACTTTATGCAGTGCACCTGCATGAGTGGACTGGCTGAATTGCTGAATTCCTAGCAGAAGTAATGTTGAACTAAACACTAATACTAGAATCTTTCAGTCCGACTCTCAACCTAAAACAACGACTGATATGATTTAGCATGCAAATTATTGACGAGAGTTTCTAAAGATTAGAATCAAGTTTTAAAATCGGAAATCCTAGCGTTACATGGTCGATCTGGAATTTAAGACGACCCAAAAATGTTATCCACACGTCATACCCTACAGACTCTACTGCTGTCTGACTTATGTTAGCAACATATCAAGACTGATCAGTCTTTTAGAATATTCGAATATAAGGAATATTCAGTCATCGTCAACATCATTCAAGCTCGTCTCGTCCGCATTTAATTTCATAGCTCAGCTCGATCAATTTAAATATTATATATCAAATTCTGTGCTAAAATGCAACTACCTCAACCTGCAAAAGTAATAGTAAAAAAATCTTTACTAATAGATTTCATGAATGAACCGACAGAGAGAATTAAATTAAGCCCCCCAAACTGATGATGACATACCTTCTGATTTAAGAATCGTTACACTAATTTGAGTATTTCGTGGTTCTTGCAGGTGATTAATCTTGGCATCCGTCTGAATTCGCTTCCTTGTCAAGTTGACATCATCATCGGATTATCAGGATCAGGAAGGATTTATGTTTAAAATTGGAACAACTTTAAATTGCCAACATCATAATTTCGATCAGATTGGATCCTTCGATTAATTATTATTAGTTTATTCAGACGGACTAATAATTGATCACTCACGCCACACACAACTGCCCCAAAACCGATTTGGAAACTTAGTCCATATTTCACCCTTCCAATAGTTCCATGTTTCCTTCGGATTTACGATTCAGAATTTAGTATTTTGAAGACGTTTCAACTAATTATTATTAATGTACCGTGATCATTATATTATTTGTAAAAATTTATCTTGTTTAATAACTGATTACTTTTATTGTTATCATTCTAATTAATTAATTTCGTGGAAGCAGGGAATTCAGATATCTAATTATAGTAGAATCCATATAAAACTTAGAATACATCAATATACAAATCTTTCCCCATTCATGGGATTATTGTAAAGCTAACATTTACTGATAATTTATCTACACACAAATAATTGTAAATTATAACAAGTAGCTATATTGTATGCTTCATCATAATTTGACTCGCCATCGTATGATCAGGAAGTACCATCCGTCTACAATCTTCAAATCAACAGTAATCTAAAGTAGAAACGGGGATATTTTTCAAGAACATAATCAATCGAATTCTGCTGACTGAACCTTTCATCGTTAGATTCAAAAAATTCGTTATTCATTACAACTTATCTACATATGAATTACCAACGTTATCAGTGTGTCTGATTTGATTGTCAAAATCCACTGGTCTTCTTCGACACTAAACACCAATCGACGACAAAACTCAAAGTCACCACCATATTCAAGTTTATCTACCATCATCATTGTCGTCGTCGCCGCCTTGTATCTCCTTCAGAAAAGAAAATATTAATCAGTTCCTGAGTTAGACTTTGATTTTCTGTCACTTCTGTCTGCAAGCAGAGTGAGTTGTTACGTGTTGAACTTTAATTTCATACAAGAAACTGTTTAGATTGGTTTATATTTAAAAAGTTTATTGTTACAACTGTCAGGTTAACGATTATTAGAAGTGTTTCAATATTGTTCAGTGTTAATTTTATTTCGCAAATCTGGAGACCATAATAATGGCCAGTGGTAACGGAGATATAAGTGCGTTAAAAGAAGAGATAGCTGCAAGTCCAACATCTTCTGCTGAAGGTGTCAAGGTTGACACTGCCGGTGGTGGTGACGCTTTTAATTCTACGACGGCTTCCAGCAATGAATCTGCTGAACCCTTAAAAATTCCACCTGAGCAGCGTTCGGCTGACTATCAAAAACTCATCCAGTGTGGACTTGCTGAGAAAGTTGCTGCTAAACTGGATGACATATACAATACTGGTAAAGTCTAAAGTCTAATAGTTTCATTGCTTTATTGACATTTCTAAGTAAGGGCTGTAGAAACACACCAGAAATGAAACTAAAATATATATACTTTTGCTTGTAGGGAAACTATCTCATAGTGACCTGGATGAACGGGCATTGGATGCCCTCAAAGAGTTTCCCGTTGACGGGGCTCTTACGGTGCTGAAACAATTTCTTGATTCTAACTTGGAGCATGTCTCCAATAAATCGGCCTACCTGTGTGGAGTCATGAAAACTTATCGCCAGAAATCTCGTTCTGGTCAAACTAGTGGTGTTCCTCCTGCCCAGAGGTCAGTTTACCTGTATTAATTGATAAAGCTATCTACTGTAGTTAAAAGTGTCATCATAAGCATAAATCCTTGATGCATAAGTGGTATAAGTTAACTATCGTTATCGTTATATCGTAGCATCGCATTGTCGTAGAAACTTTACACTTGGTGCATCAAGTTACCCCTTTTGAAGCCGCGAAATCGGCTGCATTTGCTGAAATCAGTAAGATTTCTATTCTCACGAGCTGTCTGTCTATTCAGTCAGTCCCATCCCCACCTGCCATAAATTCCACGTCTTACACAAATCGGTCTTTCGGGAGCTCATGCTTCTTTTCTAGCAGTTGATGTTGGTTCTGAAAACTGAACATTCTCAATTAAGTGTGCTCTGTGCTTGCTAATTATGCGATCTAAAGGAGCTAGAGAGGTTCAAAAGTTCGAGGACACGAACAAGTCAGTAGTTATTCAGAAGGAAGTGTAACTTAAGACGGATCGTATTCGTTGCAGCAGATCGTGTGCGATATTTTAATGTTATTAATTAATTAATGGTTTTTTGTGCAGTCCAACGAAAGGACCAGATGAGGCAAAGATAAAGGAGATTCTGGAGCGTACTGGTTACTCTTTAGATGTTACGACTGGTCAAAGAAAATACGGCGGTCCACCTCCAAGTTGGGAAGGTGAGCCACCAGGCAATGGATGTGAAGTCTTCTGTGGCAAGATCCCCAAGGACATGTATGAAGATGAGTTAATTCCTCTCTTTGAGAAATGCGGGGGTATTTGGGACCTTCGACTCATGATGGATCCGATGACAGGACTCAACCGAGGCTATGCATTCGTCACTTTCAAGAATCGCGAAGGTGCTCAAGAAGCTGTGAGACAGGTACATTCGTATGTTTATCGAAAATCAGCTTTGAAGCTTTAAATCTCCTCTCTGTCTCTCAGATGTCACAAATCATTAGTTCTTTGTTGTACATTCAAGTTTATTTACGAATTTTAATTCGAAACTTTAAAATATATTGTGATTACTTCGCCCTTCGATAGCTAAATGGACTGCGAGTTCGAGAAGGGATCAGACTCACTGTCAATTGGCCTCGATGTCGAATTTTTGTTGGAAATATTCCGAAAGCCAAGTCAAAAAAACAACTCCAGGATGAGTTTAAAAGACGAACACGTAATAATAATAATTTATCTTTTGGTTAATCAGTTCGTTACTGGTGTTAAATTGTGATCAGGAGGTTTGCAAATTCAGTTGATTTTGATTTATTCATATCATTACAATAACTGAGGTACTTAGGTATTTAAATTTGAACTAAAGTTAGGTGAATCTGGGAACAAGTGTTGTAGGAGATTGCTTATTGCCATCATTGAATTCCTTGTGGTACATTTAACGATGTTTTATTACTGCAATCCTCATTCTTATAGCTCAACGAGCACGAAATTCGTAAAGGGAAAAAAATCGGGGTTACGATTTCGTACAACAATCATCGCCTTTTTGTTGGAAATATTCCTAAAAATAGGGATCATGATGAGCTTTTTGAAGAGTTCTCTAAACATGCGCGTAAGTTACGGTTTGGTATCATTCGCTGCTTTATTTTGCCTCCTTCGACTTAAGGCAAGCTTCAGAGTTTTAGAGCTTGTAATTTTTTAGTTCCTGTTTGTGACCTGAAATCGAATTGCCCTGATATTGAACAAATTAATCTTAGATAGCTTGCATGTGCTTTTATATTCCATCCAGTAGTTGCTTTAAGTGTTGAAAAATACCTTTTTCGTGATTATGTTGAGTTGAATAATAAATGTATTTTAAAACTATAGCTGGATTGACTGAAGTCATCATCTACAGCTCTCCTGATGATCGGAAGAAGAACCGAGGCTTTTGCTTCCTGGAGTATGAGTCTCACAAGGCTGCGTCCTTGGCTAAGAGACGTCTTGGAACCTCCCGAGTGAAGGTTTGGGGTTGCGACATCATTGTAGACTGGGCCGATCCTCAGGAAGAGCCGGATGATGAGACCATGTCTAAAGTTAAAGTGTTGTACGTTCGCAATTTGACCCAAGAGGTGACCGAAGAGAAGTTGAAGGAGTCTTTCGAGGCACATGGAAAAGTGGAGCGCGTGAAGAAAATCAAAGATTATGCGTTTGTTCACTTTGAAGAACGGGATGGAGCAATCAAAGCTATGGATGAACTGAATGGCAAAGATGTTGGGGGATCCAACATTGAGATATCATTGGCCAAGCCTCCGTCCGATAAAAAGAAGAAAGAAGAAATACTCCGCGCTCGAGAAAGGCGAATGATGCAAATGATGGCTACTCGTCCACCTCCATACGATGCTCCGTAAGTAATTATTTTAAGCAATTAATCTTAACATATTCCACGTGGGATATCTACATTATCATATTTACTATACATGATGTGTAATTTGTTATCTTTTCGTTGTTGTTTGTAGTTTTACTGACATAAGTTGTTTGCTTGATTCCAGTCTTCTGCCTCCACAACTTGTTGGCCGTGCTGGACGTGGAGGAATGCGTGGTGGTCCCATGGGCAGAAGTGATTTCGGTAAGTATCTAATTTCGTTGGGGTGTTAAATCTCTGAGCCATTACGGTGACTATCTTTCGACTGTGTACAAGAGAGTTTTATATTATTAGCTGAATTTCAATCACATCAAACTTTGCATGCGTTACTTTCTGCCTAATTGGATTCCTACAATCTCTGAATTTCAAAATTGTGTGATTTTTATGCAAAATGCAATTCAGTCCTTAATGGTGAATAGATTTTGTGCTTTCAGGATGTGAATGTTGAACTTAACTATTTAAGTTAGCACGTGCTTGTGTTTTCTGTATTATTGCGGTTGTCTTTAAGCAACAGCACTTATTTTAGATTGTAATAATACTTATTTCAATATTCTTGCTTTTCTTATGGTTTTGCACCGCACGCCTGTTTTGTCTCCCTTTGCACTTTTCGTAGGCTTTCCACTAAATCATGCCGGCTTTGGGGATGTTGGAAATCTTTCTCCGTACAACACCGGCTACTTCGGGGTGTCTCCTTCCCATTCACCAGCTCGATATTCACGATCAAGAGCTGGACAATTTGAAAACCGAAACTTCGCTAGCCCGAGCAATAATCGGAACTACTCTAGTCAGTCTGCAATGTGCTTTGGATCGCCATCAACTCCAATGATTGGATCTCTAACACCATCAGCACCGTCTGCAAGGGCTCGACGAAGTCTTTCCAGGGGAGGATTGGTTGGCGGAGGAGGTGGAGGGAGTGGAAGTAGCTTTTCCTCAAATAACAATGGAACTGTTCAATCCAGAATGGTGCGTTAGTAACATACTTAAAAATTAACTCCCTAATTGGTCACTTCTGGGTCTACACAACCAACATCCCTTATCAAGTTTTACTCATTACTACTTAATTTAAACTAGTATTTAGTTTTGTGGTGGATTAGAGAGTATACATTTTTAACAAGCAGTATTTAACGGAATTATTGAATGCTTTTAACTTTTTTTTTACAATCATTTTTTACTATATTATATCATCAGCTTGCTTCAACTTGTATTTCGTATTATTTTCTGTACTTCACGTCCGAGTCACTTTTTCGTTTATTTCTTGTCTTACTGGAATTTGGAATGAGGTTGTTATGAATGAACGAATTTCTCTTGTATCGATGTAGCTGTAGAGTACAAGTACTTACATTTAAGTCTCAAACGTTCAGTAATGTAAAGTGTGAAAGACAAAAAGTTAATTTGGGCAGACTTCTTGGCTGGAGCAGGGTGGACGTGGCCATGGGGGGATGTCGCATGGTCGAGGGCAGCCGCCGCAGGGAACGGGTCAGCCGCGGGGAGATGGGCGGATGGTGGGAGTGAGGCCTGGAACGGCGCCGGAGGAGCTGCGGGGTGGTCCTCTGCCTTCCGCAACCCTGCTGGCCCTGCAGCCGCAATTCCCTGGACATGGAACCCCACTGGGCGGACGGGTGGCTTCGGAGCGGGGAACGGCTGGAGAGGTGCTGAACAACGGACACCGAAACAACCTCGCGCCCAAGGCAAATTTTCAACAAAGTAAGCTAAATACACAGTTGAAAATCGTTTCATAATAGAAAACTCAGGTTTAGATCATGAACCCATTTCGCCTCTCGCAGAGACCAACGCTAACGCGGAGTTTGGGCCAGGTGGAGGAGCATCCGGGGTTGGAGGAAGTATTGGACGGTTCGACAGGTTTCTGTGAACACAATTCGAAATAAAACACATTCAATCATCCCAGGAGTCTCACTCAATCTCTTCAACACTCCAGTTTAATCTTCCTACACATCACTCTTCTACCAATAGAGTACTAACTACACTTCAGAATATCGCGTTAAAGATCACCTACACACGTCAAGAATTACAACAAGTAGGCTTGATGATTTAGTGTTAAAGAGCTATATAAATGCGTAAATACACAAGATAATGAACAGTCTAAGTACAGCATATTTTTAATAACTGGCATAATATTGTATAATGTATTCAAAAAATTGAATAACTGCTGTAAAATTCTGAAAGGAGAAATACACATCCACTGTATATTTATGTAGCTATTTAATTGTCGATAACTCATCAAGTAATGTTTCTGTATACCATCTGAATTCATTCTATTTAGTAGACGCGCATATGAAGAAGTTAGAAATTAGACTCTATAACCCCTTTTTTCCTAACATACTGTAATATTAGTATCCCTCATTCATTTTTGTTGCATTTTTTCGTATAATTAGGCAGCTCATTCAGCTGGAATTAAATTTGCTCGTAATATGTTTCTTTCCCACGTTCATATTTTGTATGAATTACAAGAAAAGTTTGGATGTGACTTTAGTTGCTTGTTATTCATAGTAGTACCACATTGACTTTTGAGGCTGTAGCTTAGTTTAGTTTGTTAGTTTAATAAATACAAATACGTCGGGAACTTCAGGTTTATAGTTTTAATTTTAGTAACTTCCGGTCGCGTGATTTAAGGCAATGCAAGTAATGTTATAAACATAAAGTAGAATTTCGAAAAACTCAAGGGTGCCAAATAAGAACTGTTCTTAAAACAATTTCAAAAAAGTTGTTCCCAAATTGAGGAAAGAAAATTCGTTGAAGAACAAAAACAATTGGATGTAATATACTTGAAGCTATCAGCTTTTTGTTAAGAATCAATCAGAAATAGTTTACCGCATGGATATAGATTGACGTGTGACTAGGTAGGTAGTATTGTATTATTACAAAATAGCCAATATTACAATAAGCAAGTCGACTTTGACATACCTCGTCGTATCTGTTGTTGTCCTTGATGATGTTGACGATGGTGACGCTCCTTCATGAAATCAATTATCGACGGAACATCCATCTAAAACTATTTTTTATAGTCAGTTTAAATGTGTAGTTTTGAGTGAAGTAGTTTAACACACAGCGTCTACTTTAAGGTTTTATCTGATACTTATTGTAACTCTGTGGGTCCATAAGCTAAACTACTGAAACAAGTTGATAAGCTAAAATGTCTGTTTAAAGTACCAAAAACACATGCCAATCTATTCAATGTAACAATCAATTCTAGACATCTAGCAAGTGAGTGTATAGTCTGTCATGTGTTATATGGAACTTCAAAAGAACTTTCTGTTGTATTACTACTACAGTACTAAGCTATATATGACTAAACTGTTTCTTTTACTAACTGACAAGATTCTTGCTGATACCTATTTGACTTGTTTCTATCTGTATTCTCTTTAGCAGTGTACTTCTTCTCAATTCGATTCAGTTTAACATATAAAATCCAAGTTCAACTTGAAGTGACTCACACTTCTACCACGATACAAAGTAAAAATCAACTGATACGAAATCTTTATTCTGTCATAATGAAGTTCTATATATGGTACACATATTACCTTAAAATATGACTAGGAGAGAGATGAAGAAGGTATAAAGATAGAAACTACTTTTTGTACCGTGTCGACAACAATGTAACTCTGTATCTAAAAGTAGTATCCATACTAAAGTAAACTCTTAGTTTGTAGAGTAAAGATATATACTCATCGTCGAGAGAGAGATGTCATTATATTCTTGTCTACAAACGGAGAGATGAAGCTGTTACTGTGTAAGACTTTCCTCCGAAGCAGAACATTTATATACATACATATTATATACTAAATATATTATGCAGATATTTTTCTGACGAAGACATCGCGATCGCGCTCATGTTAAAGTAAAAGGAAAAAGATTTTGAATGCCCGACTTGATTAGAACTCAAGCAGCAAGTATTTAAAAAATCTTTTTCCTTTCATCTGCTTTCTCTTCACGAAGAAAAATCATGTCGTACAAATACACACTAATTATATAAACACACGATACAGAGAGTATATATATATATATTAAATATATTGCGAAAAAAGTATAAAAATATTCTACGAGTCTGATGATGATAAACAATGAAAAAAAACTTACGGATCGTTAAAGAGCAGATAGAGATGAAAAGTTTTTCATGTGTTTGGATTTTGGATGGTTTCGTTCTTATTCAGAAATTCGGACGGTTAAAATCTGCTACACACTGCTATGCGTAAAATATTAGAAGTTGTATAGATTAGGAAACGGAAGGAAATGGACATGCAGAATTGAATGTGTTAATAAGAAAGAACCCAATTAGTAGAGATATTATGTGAAACATATTAACGTGTTAAATGTACGTGTAGCAAAATCTTCAGACATAAATGTATTGGTATCAGGCTTCACTAAGGATTTCAATGTGTGTAATAATTCGTTCGTATACATGTGTAGCAGGTATAATGTTATTATTCTAATTCTAAACTATTTACTTTCATGTAGAATATGCCTTGCTTTCCAGAAACAATTTTATTTAGTAGCCAATCTATGTATGAAAAAGTCAAAGATTGTCTCTGTATTTTGTCCCTTTGTGTTACACATTTCGAAACCCGTCAATAATTATTAGAATTGCCAGCAGTTCTTGTTCTCGGACCGTTGCTCTGATTCAAAATGGGATAATGTGCCCATAAGATATATTCATGAAAAGTTATGAACCATTTTGAAGGATTTGTTGTAAAGTAGTTGCAATTATCATTAAAAAGTTATTCAAGGAAATATATTGTAAACTTTTAAGGAAATTGGGGAATTTATGGGTAAAATATACACACATTATTATAATTATGCATTGTTGTATGTAAACTTATCTTACATGATTCATTATCATTTGTGGGAAACATTTGTTATATAATATTATTATTATTGTTATTATTGTTGATTTTTCTTGCATTTTTGGAAATGGCATATTACGGGAATCAAGAATGTTTTTCTTTTTTTGTT
>Ga0194135_10001898_pt1 | contig 12631 bp, 10 predicted proteins | sample LitLau_LLRF_2013_FD_134024 | JGI IMG/M metagenome (GOLD analysis project Ga0194135, IMG submission 134024) | Freshwater sediment microbial communities in response to fracking from North America - Little Laurel Run_MetaG_LLRF_2013 (version 2) | ecosystem: Environmental > Aquatic > Freshwater >... | reverse complement strand
GCTAAAGCTTATGGAAAGGGGGGAAGGAAGAAACCGTTGGTTGTTGGGTCTGTGAAGACTAATATAGGACATTCAGAGTCTGCTGCTGGAATCGCTGGAATTATCAAATTTCTTTTGGTTCTTTAGAAGAAATGTATTCCAAAGCATTTGAATTTCGAATCGCTGAATCCAAATGTAAAGCTGGCGGATGTTCCAGCAATTCTTTCGTTAGAAAAGATACAGTGGAAAAGAATTATTTCCAATGGAAAACCGAGAATAGCTGGAGTAATTTCTTTTGGAATCCCTGGAACAAATGCTCATGTTATTATTCAGGAACCACCACTACAACTGGATCCAAATTATGGAAACCTCCATAACCAAAATAAGGCAACCGTTCCTTTGTACTTCTTAAAGTTATCTGCTTCCTGCAACGAAGCTTTGGAAGACCTCAAAGCTTCCTACAAAGACTTCATGGAACTTGGACCATCTGGGTCAATCGAAGACATCACCTACTCAGCCAATACTGGACGTGATGACCTTCCAAGTCGGTCATTTGCTGTTGGATCATCCAAATCCCAATTCCTTACTTCCCTTTTACACTGCTCAAAGGCTCCAAGTTATAAGCCAATAATGCCGTCTAAAGGTAGACTCTGTTTCCTACTCACCGATCAATGTTCCCAATATCTTGGAATGTCCAAATCCCTTTAAGATCTCCATTCCATCTTCCAAAAAAGTATGGACTTCTGTTTCCACTTCTTGGAATCTTCTTTTGGCCTTTCCAATCTTAAAGAAATCCTTTGCGGATCCCAACCAGGTGACCTCTGAAACCTAACGAAGTACAGCCAACCTTTAATCTTCTCCGTGGAATATTCCTTTTTTCAACTTTGGGAATCTTGGAGCGTCATTCCTCACTGCGTTTTAGGTCACTGTTTTGGCAAATTTTCGGCTGCAGTTGCTGCAAAAATCCTAACTGTCCAGGAGGCTCTTACTTTCTGCAGGAATATTTGACGGAAGCTGCAGAGAAAGTAAACCATAGGTCCCCTACTTGTACTTATGTGTCCGGAATGGAAGGATCCATAATGGAATCCTTGTGTCCACGGTACTGGAAAGATCACACTTCCAAATGGGTCTATTTCCTGGAAGCTTCTTCCACAATTCTAAATCAAGTTGGCTGTGATATCTTCCTGGAAATTGGACCACAACCGATTCTTCATTCACGCTTTCATCATGGAAAATAATTATCTGAAATCATCCAACGTAATTACTTGTATTCCTTCAATGAGGAAATCTTCAGGGAATCAGTGGATGACAATGTACCAAGCTCTTTGAAACTTGTTCCAAGCAAGCGTTCCTATAGACTAGACAGGATTTCACTATTTCTCTCCAGGAAATAAGATAACTCTACCTTACTACCCATTTCAAAGGAAGACATACTCATTTCCAGAATACCCTACGAATGATTGGAACCCATTCTTCCACCCTCTCGTTGGAATTCCATTTCCAAATTTTCCGAAACCAAGATATTCGAACGTTCCATAAGATTAGAGGTGTCTACGTACTTATTTCTAAGAGACCACGTTGTTGGACCTCTCTTTCTGTTTCCAGGAGCTGGATTTCTGGAAATGGGAATCGTTGGAGGATTTGCAGCGAGCCAATGTCTCAAAGAAAGTTTCCAATTTCCTCATTATCCGATTTGCTTCGTGGATTTCCAACTAGTCCGTCCTTTAGCTATAGACGAACTACATCCAAATAAACTCCAGACAATTGTCCTGGAGAAAGATGGGTTGACCTAACTAACCATTTCCAGTAGAACTACTCTCGACTACGACAGCAAGGAATGGATAACCCATGCTAGATGTTCTTTCCTCCCTTTTGAGAACCTGGATCCAGATGACTTCAAAGCAACCCAAGATATCGAGTTATCCCAAGTTCTCCAAGACTGTAACGTGGAAGCTTCACTTGGAAATATTTACTCTGTACTCGCTGAAGAAGGCCTCAAGTTTGGAAAGACTTTCCAAACTATCCAAAAGTATGGAAGTCTTCAGCCTCACCCGATGAAGCTTTAGCGTTAATAAGACTCTCAACTACCGACACTTCCAGTCATTTACTCCATCCAGTAATAATTTACGCACTGTTCCAAGCCTCTTTGTTTGCTTTCTGTCCAGAAAACGAACCACCAAAGTTGTCCGTTCCAGTTTCAGTGAAGAAGTTTGTGTGGTACTAACCTCTGTGTAGTTCAGAATGTTACATTCACATTCGGAAACTCTCCAGCAATTGCAGTCACTTATTATGTCTTGTCCTTTATGACTCCAATGGTTCCAAACTAGCTGCAATGATTGACCCAATTCTTCTGGAAACTTCCATTTCATCAATCCTCAAAAGTATTGAATTACGAGAGAACGACCTTCCAAGTATGTTCGAAGGCGTTTGGCGATCTTCTGCAGCTCCAGATCTATCCAGTTCCAGAATTCCCCAGGGCCTTCTTTTCTTCTCTCCTGGAGTAAACTGCTCCGAACGTTGGACCAAATGTAACGTCCTGGAAGGTCCAGACAAGGACGCTGCCAATTCTCTTTACTTTCTCCAGTTAATTGCTAGGGTAAAAGAAGTTGGATTCAACTACGGCAACGACTCTTCCAGGAGATCTTTAACTCTTGGAGACATCTTGTCTGAGTTCAAAATAAAGCCCAATCTATCAAAGTTCATCTTCTGCATCCTTCTGGAGCTGACGAAGGATTCTCAAAATGTCCAGATTCTAGACAAGCTATTATTAACCTTAACTCCTCCTTTACTTTCCTCAAATCTTTACAATCTGTAAAACAAAACTACCAAGAGATTTCCACCCTTCTTAACCAACAAGTAATTCCACAGAAGCTTCAGATGTGACAGCTTTAGGTTCATCTCAGTAAGATATTTCAAGGAAGTGAATCCACGCTGTCTTTACTCTTTCCCGAATCTTTCATAGGAGAAAACTCTGATTCCGATTCCTCTCCAGGGCCAGCTGAATCGTTTTACGACAACTCAGAAGTGTACAAAATCACTCGAGGACTTATCAAGACTTCCATTTCAGTACTTGTTGACCAGTCCAAAACTTACGTCGTCATCCTATTGACTTCCAAACCTATTCTGGAAGTCGGCGCAGGAACTGGAACAATCACTACTGACGTCCTTACTACAATCCCTCTTGATCCATCTCATATTGAATAGACGTACACAGATATCTTTTCTATATTCTTTCTGTATTCCAATTCCATGGGGAAAATATATTCCAGGATTCTGGAGCCAAGGTCATCTTCAAGAAGATATCGAATATCGAATATCGAAGAAGATCCTTTAAGTCAAGGATTCATGCCTTATCACTACGACCTCATTATTGCTTTAAGTGTTATCCATGCCACGAAAGATATCCTGGGGACCCTGACAAATCTCCACAAATTGTTGTGTCCTCAAGGAACCGTTTTAATCCTGCAACTTTGCAGACCTTCTAGAGCTATAACAGCCTTTTTGGAACGCTGGAAGGATACTCCTCGTAAACTGACACAGACATAAGACCTTTCCACTGCAAATTGGAAGCCTCCAAATGGCCTAGCATTTTGGAACAATCGAGACAATGAAATGTCCAACTATTTCCAACTTACAACAACCACTTGGCTTAAATTGTCGCCCAGAAGAAAGATCCTTCGTCTCTTTTGGAACTTCCACTAATAAAGCCTCTAAAATCTTGGATCGCTTTCACTCAAAATAACCTCGAAGCAAAGACATTGAAGTCCAGCTTACAATCACTCAATTTTTTCCGTGCTCTGCTCTGTATAACTTTCAATAAATCCCACTCTTTGAAATATTTAGATTCAATCCTCCACCAAAGAATCTTTTCCTCCAGTGACACTTCCTTGGAAGGAATTCTCTTCCTTTGGGGCTGCTGCAATGACCCCACCAAAGAATTTGAATTCAACGAGGTCACCCAATCATTCCTCCACCTCTGCAAACTCCTCTCCAAAAACTCTGTGTCCAAACTCACCTCCCGTTTACTAAAGCTCATTGTCATCATTTCCAATCTTTAGTTCTCCATTTCCCTCAGTTCTTATTGGAATGACTAAAGTTCTAAAGTTCTCCAGAATGTAAACCTTCATTTACAATGCAAACCCCTGAACTTATCTTTCTCCTTATCAAATTAAAAAAAGTCCCATGCTTATCACCGAGATGTTCTCAGTCGACAAAGAGTTCGAAATAGCTTACACTTCCGAATCTTCAAAAGTTGTTAAACGACTTTGCCACATAAAAGCATCGACATTGACTTCCAACCAGAAGCTCCCGATTCCCAAATCCAAGCGATTACATTTAGTCCTTCATCCGTCCAAAGCCATTGAAGACCTTCGTTTTGCTCCTTCATCAGGAGCTACTTCAATATCTTCATTTGAAGATAACCAAGTTGAAATCCGAGTTGTAGCTTACTCCCTAAACTTCCGTGATTGTTGTCCTAAAGCTTTCGGAATACTTTGAATCCCTATCCTCCATTGGATTGGACTACTCCGGAGCTCTTACAAGACTTGGACCACGGACAAGCTCCCAATTCGCCGTTGGATACCCAGTCATTGGAATAAATACTAATGAAGGGTCTTCAGAAAGTCACCTTACCTCTAAGGACAACTTCTTGATTCCCCTGTGTCCTTCTGTGACCTTTGCTGAAGGTGAAACACTTCCAGCAGTGACTGCGACAGTTTACGCAGGTCTAGTTAAAGCTGCAAAACTTCAGCCCAATGACACAATTCTAATTCACCCTGGATCTGGAGGAGTTGGACTTACAGCGATTACCTACGCAAGACATTTGGGATATTGGATCATCGCTACAGCTGGAAATGAAAGGTTAGAAGAATCGTTCCACCCAAAATTCACCGGTGGATGGAATCTGCGCAGCTCAACATTACACTATCCTTTGGAACATTTTATAATGTTTTCATCTGTTTCCGTCTCACTAGGATCTCAAGGACAAAGTAATCACTGCGCTGCCAATACATTCCTTGATTCCTTGGCATTCTCCAGACACTATTTAGGTCTTCCTTTCGCCACCATGAATTGGGGTCTATGGGGTCAAGTTGGAGTTGCAGCGAATAAAGACGTCATTGGAATCAAACCAATGACCACTTATCTTTACACTTTAAGCAAGCCTGAATTGGGGATAAAGTCTATAAAGAGAACTTTAACTTTATCAATTTCTCTTGGCTTTTGAGACTTCCTAAAGAGGTCACAAGCTGCAAAGCCTAAAGAGGTTGATTTCGATCTCTTTCGTTCCTACTTTAGTTATTTCCCCAAATACATAGAGGAAATCAAAATCTCCTCCAAAAATTCGAGAGATTCCTCCGGTTCCAATAATAATATTAAAGTTTGCCTTTATGGCTCTTCGTTTTGGAAATAATACGACGCTTCCTCAACCCCAAATGAAAGACCTTCGGTGATTTCCAAGACGTTGAAGATAATAATCCGCGAAGTCTTAAGACTTCCACAAGATGAAGCTATCGATGGCGAAGCCAAACTCCAAGAAATGGGAATGGATTCCCTCATGATGATCGAAATGAAGAATATGATCGAAAATTTACTTGGAGAGAGGGCCCAAGTACCAAACGCAGCTGTAAAAGACTAAAAGTCTTTAAACGAACTTAATTCCAAACTATTGGAAAACAAACTCAATGGAACCCGAGAAGACAACAACGATGACCTAAACAAACCCCCAGGATTGGAACTAGAACCCCTGCCAAGGGAAGAACTTAACCTTTTTCTCCGTGAGGAATCCAAGCTTCCCCAAGAACTCCACGTAATTCATCCTTCAACGCTTCCAGCTTGTCTTCCATCCCAAATCCAAACCGTTCTGGTCACAGGTTGTACTGGAAACTGGCCCATACATTCTACGGGAGTTATGTCTAAGACCTCACACAACCAAGATATATTGCTTAATGCGACATCACTCTAAAATAACACCGAAGGAAAAGAGTTTCCACGGTTATTCAGTCTAAGAACCTCTCCAGTGACATACCTCTCTCCATTGCTGGAATGTCTTGAAGGAGTTGTTTCCAAAGATCTGTTGGGAATCACACCCCCATCGCCTTACGAACATCTTGCTGGAACTGGACGCAGTTATTAACTTATATATCGTTTCAGCAATACAAGAACGCTATAGAAAGACTTTGAATTCCAATTTCTCCCGTTCTTTGAACCTTCTTGAAACAACCAACGGCCTGAAATTCGCTTCCCACAAAAAACGCAAGCACTTTTACCACGTCTCAAGTCTAATTACTGCAATTTCCGTAAATTCGTCCAACTTTCTCCGTGAAGACTTCCACGACCCCCATGAATTCGACAAATGGATTATCCCGACAACGCTAATATCCTCTCGAAATTCGTCTGTGACAAATGTGACAATTTGATCGCTGAAGAGATTCGTTCCAGAATCCAATGGAAATTCCCTTATCTCTGCAGCGAGTCAATAGACCGTGGGAATACATATCTTGTTGGAAACCACATGGTCATACGTCCTTAGAAAGATGCTTCGACTCCAGTTCCATTCACAATACTTCCTGTGAGCCAAGCGTCCTCTACAGCTTCATCAATCTTCATGATTGTGGTGGCTATGAGATGTACAACGTGGCGAATACTTTGGCAAACGATGAGCTGGAACTCCCGGAAACTTTTCGAGAGCTTTGGATATTCTGGGGAAATTACCGAAGAAGTTGAAGATTTCCTGGAATTTGTGGACAATCTTTCAAGGGACAAGTCGTCTTTCGATATTATTGATGTGATTAAGAAGAATACGACAAGGGGAGATTTATTTGATAATCTTAAAGAGTCGTCTCCTTCAGTGATTCTCAGTTGGTTGAGGAATTAGAATGGGTACTGGATTAAAAAGCTGGAGAAACTTGTTCCAAATTATCCCCTGTGCTTTTAACCTTCTATTCAATTGCTTCAGAGGGATTTGGAGTTTGCGAAAAGGACGGGGATCTTTGCTCGAGGAGGATTGCACTAATTGGTATAATAATTAAACTCATCTTTAATTGATTCGATTTCAAGTTCAATTAAACTTTGAAAGTTCATGCAAATAAATATTTCACCTTGCCATTTGCAATTTGGAATAATTTATTAAAAAGTCCAAATAATTTACAAATGAGTTTTCAACACGTCTCAGTTTCCGCTCTGAATAGTGTAAAAAGTTTAACCAATTCGGGCAACTCCGAGTCCTCCAAGTCCTCCGTAGGCGATTGGAGAAGCTCCAGAACCATAAGCAAGTCCTCCATATCCATTTGGTCCAGCTCCATAAGCGACTTCGAGTGGAGCAGCAGCGATAGCTGGTTGGGCAACGGCAATTCGAGCAGCTGGAGCTCGGACGGCATAAGTGGAAGCGTAGACTGGAGCAGCAACGGCAACTGGGGCAGCGACGGCAAGAGCTGGTTGGGTGTAATCCACAGGTTGGTCAACGTGGGCGTGTTGGACGTAGTTTCCAGTGGAATATCCAATAAGTCCTCCAGCGGAGGAAGCGGCGAAGACAGCGAAGAAAACGGCGACCTGGAATACCAAAAAAGATGTTAAAGTATGATCACTCAATCTTGATGGTTCTATTGCTGGTGGTGACTAACGGATTGAATGGTGGTTGGTTTTTGTGAGTGAAGAAGAATGTCTTTAGTTAGTGATAAGTTGAGAAGGCAAGTGATATACTTTTGATCTGAATCACTCGCTCTTTATACACTTGAGAGAGCTTCTGCTTTCATGACAATAATAATGATATTATGAAGGTCTTTTCTCTTAAATAATAATTACAGCGTTTGCTACCACAAGCCAACACCCATATATCTCAAGTGTCTATCGAAGATTGAACTGCCTATGTCATATTTTTATGTCCTCGTGTAATTTTATGCACATTTTCTTGGTTATCCGCAATTTACTATCTCCAAAATCTCGCAACCATATAAAAAATACATTCAATGAATACAGTTTTGTCCTCTCACCTTTGCGCATATATCTATAACTTCATATCTATAAATGACATTTGATCTAAATAATCTAAATATATACTTTTCATTGTAATTGTGACTCATTTCTCAACAAATTGTGAGTTATACGTACTTTAACTTAATCACTCCATACCATACACAAAATATTCCAGAAACGTTTTTTTGGTATAAAGATTCTGTCAGTTTTTGAAGAATGTCTCCAATTATAATAAAAACTAAGAAATCAAAGAAAGATCCGGGTAGCTTCATTACCATTTCCTTTCCGCTGGCGAAATCAATTCTCATACAATAGTCGGCAAAATTACAATTGTAAAGCCATCCCTGCCATCAAAAGGAATGCCTCAATGGAATTAATTATTCAGTCAGCTGTATGTCTGAAATTATTCATTAGATCACAATTAAAAGGCGATTAGAGTACAATTGTTTTAAAATGTATTGATAAAGAAAGAAAAATTTCAATAACCGTTCATTTTTTATTTAAATTTTTCAGAGCTTAACTCAAAAGATCCAAAAAATCTTGCGCATTCCTCACTCCAACAAACCCTACTTCTGTAAAAATACACCGATGAAAAATGTAAGAAATAAAAGCTGGGAGAAATAAGTCTTTTCTTAGGTCAGAAGTTCGATGGGAATAGGAGAAACTTAAAATTAAAATGAAATTAAATGAAGCTCCTTAAAGCCAATTTTACAATTTAAGATATCCACAATATAAATAAGCTATAGGTTAATGAGTTGACGGGAAAGAATTATTGATTATGGCTTCTGTGGTTAATGAAAACATTGTATCATAAATTAATTAAGCTATAAAATCAGTTTTAGATGTAATGTAAGTTATTTTTGTGATACAATCTTGCAACCGTATAAATAATTTATTCTATGATATAGTTTTGTCCTCTCACTTCTATCAAAGTATATGTGTCGTTTGATCTGAATAATCTAAATTTAATGTAAACATCAAAATGTACAAAGCCATTGTAACTCTAACTCATAGTCCAACTAATTGTAAGTTAGTGTACATCAAATTTAGTTTAATCATGAACTCCAGGAAAACAACGAAACAAGAATAACAAGTTGAATATATCTCGATCAAATTAAATTATACATATATCAACCTAGAAGTGGGAACGGTATCCACAATCCATTGTCATCAAAACCTTTTGCATTCGTTTATAAAAGTAACACGTCTAAAAAAATATTCAAGGCTGGAATATTTAATCATACAATAGTAAACAGAATCGTTTGTGTTAATTAGATAATGCTAAACAATCTCGTGATAAGAACATATCCTATTTTGCTCCTTCTCCGTACGTTCCAAAGCTAAAAGCAATTCATCAAGACATTCCTTCAAGTGTTTTCGTGTAGTACTCAACTTCCTCTTGACTTTTAAACGAGCCAAATCTAATATTTCCCATTGCTCACTGGAATTACGATAAGTCCAAAGTCTTGTAAAAAATTAGCACTTTCTTTAATTTCTTACTCCTTCAATTGCCGTTACGTAATCGTGTCTTACTAAGGGAAGATAAATCAGCCTGGAGGAGATGCGAATGTAATTAAATGTGAGCCACAGGAACTCCTATCATTTTTTACCAACATGATACACGAGACGCAGCACGAAATCTTTAAATATTGCACACCAATGCAGTGCAGTATGTGCAGTAGGCTCGGATGTGCGTTTCTCCCCGGCGGAATTGCAAGTCTGTCAGTCCTTAAACAAGAGACCTACGTATACTCTTTACCTATTAAAGGAGTTAAAATGGGAAGATTTTAGAGTTTACCATGGAATACCAAATATGGGATGATCAGAATCTCGCCCAAGACAGTGAAGCCGTTTGAGAGTACCCTGGTCGGGTTGGGATAGTGAGTAGTGGAGTTAATAGTAATTTATTAATTGTAATTAAAGTAACTATCAATTATTATAAAGTAGTTTAACGGTTAATATTGCAGCCAGTAGCAGGTGATGTGGGTTCTTATGGGAATATGCATAATTCGTTCCACTTCGAGCTATGAACAGGATGGTCTCAAGTATCTACATTGAGGAGAGATGAAACCTGAAGATGCGTTTATCATTCCGAAGAAATGCTTCTTTCTTTTCTAGTCAGAATTTTAGTCGAAATGATGAATGTCTTCTCGGGTACTCGTCAACTGTGATTGACTGACGTTCTGATGCTTAAGTTCTCCGTTAAGATTTACACTTCGATCTTACACTTTTAATTGAGAGACTTTTTTATAAACAGATGGGAGTACCGGAGAAAGTATTGAAAATGTGAAAGGAGTTTTGGAGTTTCCCAACGTGTGGTTCAAATACCCAAGTAGAATGGATCGCGACTATTGTTCTTAATCGTTTTTCTCTTCGCATCCCGCGTGGAAAAGTTGTACTGTAGTGGGAGCATCAGGTATCAGACTGGTTTATCAATTTTATCCAATAGTATATTCATGAAGTTAATTCTTTCCGTATTGGGTTTGATATCCCAAGAGAAAACTAGAGTCCACCAAAGATAATATACGGAATGGGAAACCATCTGCATCTGCAACAGACGAAGAATTCTATGAAGCTACTAGACAAGCAAACGCTTACTCTTTACGTATGGAAAAGCCATCCGGATTTGAAACTCGCGTTGGGGAACGTGGAGTTACTTTCAGTGGAGGACAAGACCAAAGGATAGCTATTGCCAGAGCGCTTATAATAGACCGCAAAGCCTTCATTTTGGATGAAACTACTTCCGCTTTAGACTCGGAAAGTGAAGCTGTGGTGCAAGCAACTCTGGAGAAAATCCAAAAGCGGCGTACAGTTTTATTGATAGCACACAGGCTCAGTACGGTCCAGATAGTTCAGAATGCTAACTTTAATTCGATAAACAGCATTCTATGATGAAAGATGCACATTTAATTTGAAACCTGATTGAAATCATTAAACGAAATGTGTATATTTTTCTCAATTTGCAGTGTGTAGTTTGTGGTAAAGTAGACTTACATTTTTCATGTGGAACGTGAAAGGGCTTGAGGTGGTTAAACATATCAGCTATCAAGTTATTCATTTATCCGGTATATTGTGGAACTAAAAAAAGGAAACAATAACTTAAACTTTAAAGTAAAAAATAGGAAGATGAAAATATTCTCTACAGAGTAATATTTAAATAGTTGGGTCTTCTATGCTCATTAAATCTTTAAATAATGAGATGTTTACGTAGTTCATTTTCCAGAAGACTTGTAGAATACTTATAAACTAAAGAAAATAAGTAAGTAAGCTATTTCACTTAAATTCACTTCACTGCGTTTTCTTAATTTATAACATAAGAAGTACTAAAGGTATGCAAACTAACAAAGTTTCTCTTAACCACACGAGCCGAGTGCTTCAAGGAAGCCCCTAAGGTTAAAATGTCCGCAAATTTGATCATATCTCGCTAGAAATTTCCGAAGATGATCAAAATATGGAATATGAAGCAGAGGAAAGTGAAATAAATTATCACCCGGAAGTATAAGAAGTAGATAATACAGCAGTTAGCAAAGTTCGACTGCACTAAATAGGTGTTGTCTTCAAATGTCTCCAAATCTTCAACCATTTCTACGAGGAAAAATAAACCGACACCATTAACGTACTCCAATACAAAATACAAGATTTAATCGAGTTGTCACGGATTGTCAGTTGACAAAAGTTAGAAAAAAGTCTAGTATTAAAAACATTCGCATTTTTCCTCTCGAAGACTAGATTTTAATTTGATTTTGTGAACAATTGAGCTTACATTCGTAACAGTGACTTAACCGGCATGCTCGACAACTCAGCGGGAATCCAAACTATTGACGCAGTCATGTATAATGGAATAGAATGACTCATAAAAACACCTCGTAGTACTTATATGTGCTAACACAGCAACATTTTTTATTTTGGATTCACTTGCAGGATGGGTCAGTCATCCCACGCGATTCACGGAAAATATACATATGCTCATAAAAGTCACATATCTATGATGCTTGTTATTACATCTGCTTCGCCCTAGTCAAAAGGTGAAAGTTGCTACAAGAGCCCATATTCCTGAATTTACTTATGCAAAACTAACCGATTAGCGAAACAAATGACAGTTTACTTCTGTTTACCACATTCTTAACCACGACCTTACTAAAATAAACAGTTTTAAACGTTAAGCCGGAACGAGACGGAAGTCTATTAAAAATCTATCAAAATTTAGATTATTTACGTCGTATGAATTCGAATTCCTGAAGAAAATCAACTTATCGCTTGGCCTGAAGACTTTCTTTTTTTGGGTCTGACTTGAAGTGTAAGCAGGATTGAGTTTAGAGGCTCCATAGCTTTTTTTGACAGTGCTATTTGTTAGTTTTAGCAGTGATCTTTATACCGACAGATGAAATGTTAATTGGGCCACACGATTAAGTAATTAAAACCGAACCTTTTCCTAACTTTCTAAATGTGAAAATAACATATTGGCTGTATGCAAGAGATTGACTAATGTCCTTAGTTATGCTTTCTGATTTATAAAAACTTAACCCTTGACTTTGTTGGAGAATGAAACCACAAAAAGCCGCCTAATCGTGGGTAATACTAATAAAGCATATACCATTGCGAAAATTTCAATTCATACAATTGTACAGGGTTTGCTCAGCTTTCAAACTTCATAAAATGTAGAAAAGAGTCTGTAGAATTT
>Ga0194135_10001897_pt1 | contig 12634 bp, 16 predicted proteins | sample LitLau_LLRF_2013_FD_134024 | JGI IMG/M metagenome (GOLD analysis project Ga0194135, IMG submission 134024) | Freshwater sediment microbial communities in response to fracking from North America - Little Laurel Run_MetaG_LLRF_2013 (version 2) | ecosystem: Environmental > Aquatic > Freshwater >... | reverse complement strand
GTCTTGTTTTTCCAGTATTCGTATCCACTAATTAACCCATAAAAGTTACGCAATCAATTTACAATTAAAAATTCGAAAACACAATTTGTATTCATTTCAAATTTTTAAAGTTCTTCTCACCTATTAGACATCCAATGCTTCCCCTTATGGTCTTTATTTGCTTGAAACCTCGCGGTGGTAATGGGAGCGATGATAGTCATTTGGAAAATGTTTTACGCTTACGAATTTACGCTAATCTTTGAGGATTTGGGTAAGGGAATTAAAAGTGCACTACCTTATTTGCTTTGGACTGGATTTCAATAAAATCTTCCTTGACTTTTGATTTGTTGCAATTTCTCCTTGGGCCCCCGCGAAAGTATTCTTTTGAATCCTTTTCTTTTGTTTTGAACAGGCAGCATAAAGCAGTAGGCAGAAGAGCAAGCGGTAGTGCACGAGAAAAATTAATTTAATTGTCTTGTATTCAATTAATTGCTGAGATTCTTGTGTTCTTAATTCTTGGGATTAGTGGCAGACTATCACCCTCCTTCGAAATGGCATCAGCTACTGGTAGTAGGATGGGCGGATCAGGGTCCAGTAGTAATACCACTGGGACACAGAGAAATGCCGACTCAAATTCAGCACCATGTAGTCAAGATTCAGGTAGCGGTGGTGGAAATGGAGGAGGGGCACAGAAAGACGGGACAAAATTGAAACAGTCTTCCAACGTATTCGGAATTGGTTAGTACTTAGCTGCATTAGAACATCTCTCCTCTCCGTCTTTGCCTGTAAAACTTAAAAAGCAGTCTTACTCTTGAGATTTCCTTTAAAATACTATTAGATGTTTCCCAAAAAATGGAAATCGACGAACTGCGGGATCAATTCAGGAAGAATAATCGTGTACGTGAGTTTGCATCTCACAATAACAAAGTTCATTCCGTGGATTGGAATTGTGATGGAAGAAGACTTGCTTCCGGCTCATTTGACAAAACTGTCACTGTCTATGCCTTTGACAATACCAAATTGGTGAGGAACATTCAATTCAATTCAAATCCATTGAAGTGTTGGGTGTGGTATTCAACCCAGGGCAGCAAGTTATAATCCGTATTTCTGAAATATAGAAGGTGGATCACATTTGTAAGGGGCATACAGACTCGGTGGACCAACTCTGTTGGCACGTGACAAACTCAGACCTTTTGGCCACAGCCAGTGGGGACAAAACAGTCCGCGTGTGGGACACGCGACAACAAAGAAACACTCACAATTTCCCAACAAAAGGGGAAAATATTAATATCTCCTGGTCTGGGGATGGGAATTACATTGCTACTGGGAATAAGGATGACCTCCTGACCTTCATTGACATCAGACAGGGGAACAATCTACTAGAAGAACAATTTAAGTTTGAAGTGAACGAGATTACATGGGATCCTACAAGCAAGTTTTTCTTTCTTACAAACGGAGAAGGGAACGTCTGTATCTACAGGTTTGATTTCCAGAAGGCTCCATTTAATAACCTTGCTCAACTGTGTATATGTGTGCCTAGGCAAAAAAACCATGGTTGATTGATCATAGTTTTGAATCTTTTTTTTTACTTTCAGTTTCCCAGACTTCCAATTGAAGCATACACTCAAAGCCCACACTGTCAACTGCATTTGTATTGAATTTCATCCTTCGGGTGATTATTTTGCAGTCGGCTCAGCCGATGCCATTGTTTCCCTCTGGACTGCGGATACCCTCGCCTGTATTCGGACTTATACCAGACTGGATTGGCCTGTCCGTGCAATTAGTTTCAATCACAATGGATCTCTGATTGCAGCGGCTTCTGAAGATTTGGTCATTGACATCTCCCATGTGGAAACATCGGAAAAGGTACGGCTCCTTATTGAAAATCAATCTTTGATTCGAATTCCGTGGTTGCAAATTCGGAATTTGGAATAATTTATCTCTCTATTTCAGATTTTCCAAATTCCAGTGGAAACGCCTACATTCACCGTATCTTTTCATCCAACTCGGAATATCTTGGCTTTCGCCTGTGACGACAAGGACAAGTACGATCGAGAACGGGATAGCGGCGTCATAAAAGTTTTTGGTCTTCCAAGTGATTGAAAACTTTCTCTGTATTTTAGTAATTCTGCCATTTTTGACACTGCTTTTTTTAAGTCCTGGACATGAGTAATTAATTAAAGGGAAAAGATACAAATGAACGAAGGGACGGACGCCTGCCGTGTGGTGGTTTACTACTTACTTACTATGGCGAGGAACTCCCATCAGACATTTCCTCTTCGTTTTTTACCTGAGGAAGAAGTTTAAACAATTCTGCTTTCGTTTAAAAATAAAATTCGGGAATTTTTTTTCACCGCGACGCCATGGGATAAACTCCGGCATTTTTTTAAGCATGGGCAGTCTCTGGGGAAACCCTTCCGGAAGGGCAGGACGACTAGGCTGCCAGCAGAAGGTAGAAGGATGGAACGGTTTTATACCTGCAGGAAGGTGGAAGGGTTACTTAACTCCCGGAAGAGGGAGGGGCGGAAGGGTCAGAAGCCTGAAGGTGGAAGGGTGGAGAGGGTTCTGGAAGGCGGAGGGGTGGAAGGGACGGATAAGTTGTGTCCACGCTTGCTTGCATCTTTTACAGCTGAAAGTAGCGTTGAAGCGATTTTGTGGCCAAATCGGAGGCGAACGCCCGGCGAGGTTGGTATTGACATCAGTTGGCCAGGCGTCTGCAGTGTCTCGTATTTTTGTCCCGCCATCTTCCCCAGGGACAAGAACGCGACATAGTTTGCTTGCAGGAATGCATTTTTGCAATATTACCACATACGAAGTCCTTAACCTTGAACACTTAATGATCGGTTCGGCACCTTACATCACAGTTGATTAGATTGGGTAGAACTCTATAAACTCAATTAACGGGACGGACGATGAAAGGACGAGTGTCGAGAAAAGGTCAAACTTTTCAGAGGCAGAATCTGCACAGCGACAGTAGGAGCTCACTCTACTGCAGCGGAATTCAACTCCCAATTTCTTGCGGGAAGTTCAAGACGAAAAGAAAAAGCAGGCGGGATTTGATTTTACTTTCCGGTTTCATAATTTTCTAATTAATCAAACATTTTTGTGAAACGTAAACCAAAATGTTATTTCACAATACACTTAATTAATTAATCAGGAATACTCCAAACATCAAGCAGCAACAAGTTGGGTCAGAAAAGGGTTCGTATAAATCATAAAATTTACTTTATAAGTAATGTAAAGACGAAAACGGTAACTCACACATGCTTAGTTTGCTGGTGCGAGGGAGGAAACTGCTGCAGACCAATTCCGGCAATCCTTGCATCTCTGACTTGACTTCTTCTAATGTAGAATTATTTGTACTTGCGCGTACTTTCCTTATTAATTCAGTCATTAACTGCTAACTCTGCAATCGGCGAATTAATTGCATTTAACAATGGATTTATAATATTATGTGTCTCCGACTTACACAGGTAAGGGAGAAGCTTTATCCCCCGAGCGAGAGATACTGCATTAAGACGAAAATTGTGGGATTGAGTAATCAGAATGGTGATACCATTTCCGGGAGACCGGGACCGTGCCGATGTCTCCTCTCATTCGAATTCGGGAACCGGAACAGGAACCTTTGACCGAAACATGCCCGTTTTCTCTGCTCGGCCATCAGCATCGCCAAATCGATCTCCCCCATCGGATAGGACTATGCCCATCTTTTCATCTCAGAGCCAGGCATCTTCTCCTCTCCTCAACAGAAGCATGTCAACACAAATGCAGGGGAGACCAGGTACGAATGTCGTTGCGGAATTACTCATTTTGTAACTGTCAAAATCCAATATCCATTACGCGTTTATATTTTGAATCTTTGTTTTTAGGTTCCTTGGGTGACAACCGTTATTCCCCAACTTCAGCAATGCGTTCAAATGCCTTTACCTCTCCCCCGTCGTCCGCAGGACGTGGAGGCATGGGCTCGGCAACACCCATGCTGCCTCGTGGAATTCTCCGTAATACCGCCAACGGAACCCGGAGTGGCCGTTTATCCCGTGGTGGACTTAGTCCGGCCACTTACTCACCACCAACTTCAATCTCCGATGCCCAGACTCTGACAGAATCAATTGAAAGAGCTGCTCGGATCACGGAATCAGTTTATTCCAAAGACAGTCAGTATCCATCCTTGTTCCAAGCACTTGTGGGGAATGATCAATTGGGAGGTAACGCAGTGAATTCATTAATAGTCAAGTTCGACCCAATCGTACGCTAGTAATTACTAATTGATTTTAATATTAATGTTAAACCAGGCCTGCGAGCCGTGAGTGGAACCGTGGAGCAAGATTACCCTGGTGTTATTGAACGAGGTCTTTTGTCAAAACGCCTCTTTACCGTCGAACATCAAACGCCAATTCCAACTGAATTGAGAGAAATGCTCCTCCGTACAGACAAAGGCTTATTACATAGATAACACCTTAATTTACGCTTTGCACTTTGTAAGCTTAACTATACCACATTTTGTGTTATCTATTTCGTAGAGACGGAGGCGGGGGTTTGTCAGATGGGACTTTTCCCGGAAATTAGTCGAGCTTGGATGACGATTGGGACTGACTTGTACCTGTGGGATTTTCGAGACGGGTAATGGAGGAGGACTACTTGACAACTTTAAATTCATTAGTGTTAAGGATCATTTTGTTGTTTGAATAGAAGTGACCTCTCGTTTTATGACGGACTGAGTGAACCAATCTTGACATTGGCTCTGATTCCAGCCAAACCCAATGTGTTTAGGCCTAATCTTCGGCACGTCCTTTGCGTGACCACTCTCTCACAAATTGTTTTGCTTGGATTCATCATTGTGCAAGACGAGTCGAGCCTCGGAATAGCCACACCTGTCAGAACGAGTAAGTATTTAAACGTTTTTCATAATTACTTTTACACGGAACTTTTGATAGAAATAGAAAAGAATTTCTATAGCAATGGAAGTCATAGCACAACCCATTTATACACTGTCAAGTGACGGCGTTACGTTCACCGTGGTCGCAGGAGCGTCCAACGGACGGATTTTCATTGGTGGAGCTGATGGATACATTTATGAAGTCTTTTACCAGGTACGACCCGCCGAGATTTGAACGTAATTTAGTATTTTTCTATTGGAGTAGTAAACTGCTGACCATGAGCTCTTCTATATGTAGGCTCACCGTGGTTGGATTCGAGACAAATGTTGGAAGACAAACATGACGAAATCCATCATTTCAAAATATTTGCCCAAATTCCTTTCTTTGTCAACTACGGATCGAGTGAAGGAAATTGTGATTGACAACCAACGTCACATTCTCTTCTCTCTTTCAATGGGGGGAACAATTTCAGCTTATGATCTTGGCTCAAACGGAACAGAATTCAATCACTTGAGCTCCATCTCTCAAGACAGTATCATCAACGGCGTTCTTGTGGCCTCGAGAAAGTCCCTTGAACCAAGCACCGTTACCAAGATTCTCTCAATCGCACCCATTGAATACGGTAAAACCAACAATCATTCAGTTGCAATTCAGTGTTCAGTATGCAAATAATTATATACTTAAGCAATTATGAGGAGGAGACCGTTTACCTTAATTTGTATTTTTAGGAGAATTGAGTTTGGTGGCAATGTCTGATGCAGGAACTCGCATTTACTTTTCCTGTTACTCTCGACCTCAGTTTGGTATCAGCCCCACTGCACGCCCATCCGTTCTCCAACTGGCCCACATCCGATTGCCACCTGGTTGTTCCCCAATGTCAACTATGCGGAAACCTAGTGGGACCACTGCTGCCTACTACTCAAATGGTAACTATCTTTGGAATTGAGTTTAAGTGTCCTTTTGCTTAAAGAGCACTGGTATTTCTTTAAAGGAATTTTTACGATCTCTACACCGGCCTCAAGGGACTCTTCTGCTATTTGGTTAATTTCTCCCTTCATTTACCCTACACCTAACTATGCAGAACTCTCAACAATTCACATGGTCCCGGGACTCACTGTGGACATCCGTGAATTGTCAATTGGTGATCCCTCCATTGATTTCCAACTACCAGAAGTAATGACTCAACATATGCCATATCGACGCGAGATTGTCGTTCTGACGAACCAAGGCACAACTGTGCTGAAAGCCGCAAAACCATATGAACTCTTGCGAGATTTACTAATTGAGCGTCAAGGGCCAGAGAACATGAAGGGACACTTTGAAATGCTGCCAAATCGGGTTCAACCTTTGGCCAATTGCGTCCTCCTCGCTATTCACCCATTCAACTTTGCAGACAACGTAAGGACAAACTGAGGATATTGTAAAGTTCTAATTTCATTTTTCAATGTCTAACTTGGGTTTCCAGCAGATTGTCGATTTAGCTACGAAAACGATCTATTGGTACGGAGGAGGCGGGACTACTGAAACGACAACTGTTGGAAGTACGATGAAACCCCATGTGAACTTTGACCTTCGACACACATCAGGTACTCCTCCCATTCGCTCAGCTGTTAAAAATACCCACTCTACTGAACCAGTATTTTCTTATCCATGAAATCACTGGTATCAAGAGTAGGGAAAACTAAATCCATTCGGATTCTTCACTCTGTAATTTTTTCTAATCCGATTATTACAAAAGTAAGAATGGGACAATAGACAAATGTGCAAATGAACTTGTTCATTCTTGTTTTGTTTTTCCTTTCTTTAAATTGATTAATTTGCACTTGGTGACAGGATTTTATGAAGGAAGTAACAATGGTCAGGCATCCCCGGGTGTTGTTGGTGGAAATACTTTTATGAGTCCCTCCTCACCACTTGGCCCACCAACCCTTTCGTCCACATTTCGTGAGCCTTCCCCACAGTCACCAGCAGGGGGAGGAATTCAACAAAATGGAGAACCGTGGCCCTACTCACCGAGACATGATGCTATCTACACAACAGTCGCTAGGATTCTAGCGTCATTCTGGAATATCAAATTACTCCGAATGGGAACCGTGGAGGGAACCAAAGTGAACGTGGTAAGGACGCTCGCAGTCGCAATATCCTCAAAAGACAAAACTGTACAAAAAAAAAAAAATTTTTATTTTCTAGATTATGCCTAACGTTACTGGAGAGCATGTTTCGTATGCAATCCACTTCCTTCAGAATGTTCATAATTTCATCCTCAACAATCCGTCACTCTACCTGGTCAGGTACACCTAGTGGTTAAAAAATTTCAGTGAAATATCTACATTCGACTCATGGGTTATTGTTATGACTTTGAATCGCATCATGATTCGGATCCTTTTTACAGAAGCAAAGTGGACATCAATCTAAAGCAAGAGACTACGAATACTCCAGAAGGACTTCGATTGCTTACTTTTGATAACGAAAAATCATCCATGTGTTGTTTGAAGAATTTGTTGGGTCACGCTCTAGAAGTACTCGGGATGTGGAAAGTTCTCTGTGATCATCAAATTAATATTATTCTACAGGTAAATCATGTAATTTACGTTGTGCTAGTTTTTATCTCACCTGTAATTTTTTTTTCGATAGGGAGTTGATGAACGTTTCCTAAATTCTACTATGCGAGATCTCATTGTTGCTGGCCAAGAATCAATTCCGATTATCATCAATTCCCTTATTAGCAAGTAAGTAGTAAATCTCAAGCACACCCACGTAACAAAAGGAGATTTTTTGATTGACAATCTCATTGTTCAAAGGTATTTGGGTGATAATGCTGCAGTGGATGCAATTAGCATGCGCCTCCGTGAAGTCTGTCCAACGCTTTTCCGAAATGAAGATGCGATTGGGTCTAAAGTGGCTGAAATCCTGCAGAAAGCAAGGCAAACAACGAATGAAGGCGAAAAGGAAACGATGCTTCGAGACTCTCTGATTTTATGCGAAAAGATTTGTGGCCTTGGACGTGTCAACATTCGCAACTTTTGTATGCAGTTTGCCGAGCTTGGGTTTCCATTGGGGGCAATCAAACTTTGTGAGTCTGCAGCCTCTGCGGTGGATCCAAATTACTTGGCACGAGGAGCTCTGAAACTGAGCAACGTGGATCCTGCCTCGGCTCAAGCACATAGTAATCGGTGAGTGAGTCGTCCGTGGTTTCGAGATAAGTTTGAATGAATTGTACAATTGTTGAAAGGTCGATTCTTGTTTTCATTTTCTCCAGATGTGAAATTTACAAGATTGTGTTTGAAATATTGGATTTGTATTTTAATTCCTCGAGTCGTCAAATGGCTATGACTGGAAGGTCCTCAGATGAGAATTTACCCTCAGAAAGGGCTCGATTCTATGCAGATGATACTTTTCATGGGATCCTGGCATCGGAGGATGAAGTTTTCCATGTCATGTTATACAATTGGCTGCTGGAACGAGCTCTATTTGAACGTCTACTCGAAATTCGGCATCCATTCTTGGACGGGTTTTTACAACGAGCAGCCGAAACGGCAATTTCAGGGAAATGGCCTCGTAGTGGTGGAATTGGAGATAAGAGGGTCTTGGATTTACTTTGGCGTCATCATGAAATGAATGGAGATCATGTTGCTGCTGCACAAATCCTAAACCGACTTGCAGACTCAGCCAGGTAAGAAACTTTAATCATTTTAATCCACTGAATTATCATGATTCTTTTTCTCTCTCTATTTCGTTCATAGTTCCGGACTTACATTGGAGGATCGATTGGATTACTTAGCACGAGCCAACATTTGTTTGAAAGGTGCAGGAAGACTTGGATTTGGAGAAGATCTCGAATCATTGGAAGCCAAATTAGAAGTGGCACAAATTCAAAAGGGTATTTTAGATGTACTGGAAAATCGTCTCAGAAATCTCAGCGGTACAACCACACCTGCCTTTGATCATACCCTTTCAAATGAATTGAAAAAAGTTCAAGACGGGATTACACGACTCAATGCCCAACTTTTCTCGAATTCCGAAGTAAGCCGGTTTTAAAAAAAAACTGTTTTTTTTTTTGAATTTACGAAATAGTGTTTTTTTAACTAAACATGCATTTTTACCACTTCCTTTTAGATTTACGAAGAGTTTGCAGTTCCGTTCAAATTGCATGAGTTCAAAGTGGAAATCTTTTGTGTGGCTGGACATCAGAGTAAAAACATGATCGAGTCCTTCTATGCGGACATTGTGGAGGCGGGTGTGTTGCTTACAGTTAAGTTTTTTTGAAACTCGGGTTAATAAATTCCTTTGCTTTTTTGTTTAGAGATGAATGCGATTAGTCGAGAGCCAATGGAGGCACAAGCAGAAATTATTCGGAACAAAATTTTAGCGATGGGTCGAAAATACTTCAAGTCTCCCACTTATTTTCCCGTTGGTAAGAATCGGTTTTTAAATAGTTTTTATGCCCTCGCTTTATTCCATCTAGGCAATATTAACCTGGGATTTACTTTATTTCTGTTCGTCAGAATACTTGGTAGAGCATTTGGAAGCGATGAAACCAACGGAACTGGCTGACCAGTCCTGGGTAGTTAAAATCATGTTGGAAGTTGGAGTCCCTTTCACTGAGCTCATCAAGATTTATGAAAGGTAAAATTAATCAGACTCATTTTCCATCGCATTTCCTTTTTCCACCAGTCAATGAGTTTGATGCTCCACTGTCCTTGGGATGTCAGTCAGTGAGGCAAAGATAAAAAGCGTGTTTGGCTTAGGCAACACTCAACACTTATCATTATTAATTCGTGGCCTTGACTTTATATTTTTCATTTGATAATACCAGATCGAGGGGGGTGTGATTTGAATTTATTTAATTTGTTGTTTAGACTTTGGAATCGAACTTCAGAGCGGACAAATTCAGCGGCCGGTACCGATGCTCAAACCCAAATTGCTCGTGTCATAATGAACATGGTTGACTCATTGTTGACTAGAACCGTGACTGTAATCCTATCCCGCTATCACATGTAATTTGAAATCACTTTTTAGTAATCACCACTTTCCCAGTTGGTTTTACGCTTGATCCATGACAATAACGAACATGAACTCTTACTATTTTCTAGGAACGAGCTGATTGAGAAGTGCAACGGACTCTTATGTAAAATGATTGTGGAATTTTCTGCAAAATTTGAGCCGGAAGCAACTGTATTGAAGAATCAATTGGCAAGCATCAAGGATCGACTCCAGGAAGAAAGCTCACCCTAACCTCACCTTACACACACGTATATCTCCTATATAGAATTCATATTCTTGGTTACAAACCCGTTCAAAATATAAACCCTCTCATATGAAATCCACCTGTCGAGTTAACTCCAGGAGAAGTAAGCAAGTTGATATATTAATTGTTAAATTCCAATTTATTAACTTTTTGTAAGAATATTTAATTTCGTAGACATCGTCTGCTGGACAAACATCGGACCATGCCTACGTCAGTTTCAAATGTCCTCTTTGTTTCTTCTTCCTCAAAGTTTACTTACAAGTTAGCTATGGAGTTAAATAAAGTTTTTAATTATGAAGGTATATTTTCAAGGAAGAACCAATAGGATTCCATACAGGATGGGTCTTTAAAAGTAAAAACCTAACCTAAGTGTAAATACTGAAAGAGTTTGGTAATCTTGGGATCACGTCCCTCCAGAGGAGTAGTGGGTGTGGGTTTGAATGGATTGATCCTGTTGGTTAATAGTTTTTAAATAACTTTTATTACGCATATTTTAGGATTACCATAGGGTTAGGTCATGTTCTTGTAGTGTGGGGTGGTGGGGGTCAAGGGAATTTGGAGTAAGTCATGGGGCATGGAGCTCATTTCCAATGAAAAATGATACCCTATCATAGACAGGAATTGGAGAAACATTTTATTTTGGTTAGTGAAGTGACACCTCCTCCGCAACGGCAGTTGCCAAATAATTGTGTGTAGGGAATTTCTACAAATAATGGACCAGGTGAGATGACAATCTCACAATGAAAATGTGGACGTGTGGTGATGAGAGTAAACAACTTGATCATTTCATACGAATATCTCCACCTATTTTTAGCAAAGAAACTTAATCATTTTGTTTTTGCGAAAATGAAATGATACGCTGTTATTCCCCAATCCCCAGTCGTCCAAGTGGGCGGCGCGGCCCAAAGATCCAAGAATAATGCAATATCGCAATTTAATAGGAGCTTCTTCCTACACTGTCTGGTTGCTCACATATTCATTACACTTCTTCGCTCCACATTTCTGTTTAGTCTGAGGGCATTTTATTAGCAGCATTTTTTTCATTATTTATTTGGAATTCAAGCTGTTTTTCATTCGAGTTCAAAGGAATTGCTTCTTCGTTTGCGCAATAGTAAACCACGGAAAGTGGAAGAAAGCGTCAGAAAACTTATAATGTACTAGACGAAGAAGGGCAGTTGGAGACCAAAGACCGGATTTCAGAAGAAAAACAAAGTTTGGACAACAACAGAGTCTGAGAAGGGGGAAGGGACTGATGATGATGACCATGAGATGTCTTTGGCAGATTCCGAATGTTTTGCAAATCGAGATATTAGACGGTTTCCAGGCAATATAACGAAATCCCGCCTTCACCTTCACTTCCTGTCGCCGCCATTTCGCGCCAGAGCTCTGTGAGTGGGCGTGGTTTGCTTACGGGCGGGCGCCGCCATTTCATATGACCTCCCGTACGTCCCAAATAAAGTAATTGTTATAAGAGAAACGTCCAAGTCGGAATCTCAGGACTAACAACCTTTGTACCCCCTGGGGTTCCAGAGCAGTGGTGTATAAGCCGAGGCCGAGACATTATTATAATTATCTTCAGCAGCATGTCATGCCATGGTACATGGCAGGGCTTAAACACTCCAACGGAAATACGCAGTCAAAAGTCCTGCTAACGATTTTCCCACGCTCCTCATCACTGAACACATTGCGATCGAGCTGGAAATTGAACGACATGGTGGTTAACGAGAAAGAAAATGTATAGCGTAGCGTGGTGAATCAAATCCAAGGTTTTGACGTTTCTGCTTGTAAACCTTTAATTTGTATCGAATTACATTATAGTAATTTGCCTTTGTATTTTGTGTACACTTTCTTTTGAACAAATAAATAAATAATGCGAAATGCAATTCGGGAATGTGCGAATTCTCTTTCTTTTCGGAGGATAAGGAACACAGGAACCAAGGAGGAAACAAGCAAGCGAGGGAGAAGTTCATTCACGCTCCGTCAGTCTGGCTGGTGAGAGGAAATCGAAAGGAGGCTCTCATCCATTCATCCCATCGTCCTCATTGCTTGCTCTCAGCTGGTGTCATCTTAGTCGTTCAACAGTTTAATCAAGTCAAAGGAGTCAACCTCAAAAGGAGACATGACAGGAACTACGCTCCAAGATTAAGAGTCTTTTCCAGAAGGTCGCGAAACGTCTTCTTAGGGGGACAAGAACAAAAAGGTAAACTGTTTTTAATATCTAAGTTTTGCTTCTTCGGTTTATCTTATCGACAGCACCACACGACGACACGTCTTTTCCAGTGAGCTTAGAAGTAAAAGCAAAGAGCTAATCGTCATTCATCGTCCTCGTCTTCCTCAGTCAGTTCATGTCTCTGATTCATTCAATATTCAATCCAATTCCAAAAGACGAATGACGACAAAAGAAGTGGGATGCACGATTCAGGAGTAGAGTAGAGGATTTTTAAACCTAAAGAATCATTTTCTTCGTCTCAATTTACATCTGACTGTCAACATGTGATAATCTAATAGGGATGCATGGTGCTTTAGGATT
>Ga0194135_10001896_pt1 | contig 12636 bp, 16 predicted proteins | sample LitLau_LLRF_2013_FD_134024 | JGI IMG/M metagenome (GOLD analysis project Ga0194135, IMG submission 134024) | Freshwater sediment microbial communities in response to fracking from North America - Little Laurel Run_MetaG_LLRF_2013 (version 2) | ecosystem: Environmental > Aquatic > Freshwater >... | reverse complement strand
TTTTGCAAGGATCTATGCATTGACCTTTAATACAAGCATGTTCGACGTGGCATTCCGAATCTGATGTGCATTCAACCTCTAGATTGATTCCAATAGATGAACAACACGAGTCAAAATCTTGTTTATCGAAGAGTTGGTTAATAAGTTGTAGAGTTACAGATGTTCGAGTTTAAATTGTTTAAGTGTAAGAGATGGTGGTTGGTCAGGAGGTAATATATTTGTGTTCTCTGAGGAACTTGGTTATTAATATGCAGCGTGATATAATTATGGTTCGAAATTGTTGTGAGATTAATACGCGATTGATGCAGATTGTATAAAAGTATTAAGTATTTTTTTGAGACGTGATGATATGTGGCGTGATAGATGAAGACAGTTTGTATGAGTGTAATAAGGTATGACAAGTAATACAGAATGAAAGGTATGATGGAGTGATGAGAAAGGCAGGTGTAAAGAAAATGGAAATGCAGGTAATGGAAGTGTAACGAGTAGAACATGAATAATCGCATTTGATTACAAAAATTAAAAGCAAATTCAGCTTACCTTGTATACACAGTTCCTGTGGGTTACCCGTGCTGCCGATTGGACATTGACACTCGTGTCTTCCCCCGACATTAACGCATGATGCACCCTTGCCGCAGCCTAAAACTGTGCAGTCATCTTGCTTCTCAATTGGTTTGCCTGGAAGATTAAGTCATATTGTTAATGGTGAGTCATATTTATTGTTTCGGCAATAGCTTACATTCCACTAAAGGATTGCCCAACGGGTAGTTGTCAGGGCAAACGCAAGATGCTTTTCCAGAGTTGAAGTCCACTTGGCAGATAGCATTTGCCTGTATATGAAATTGAGACCTCATCATGAGCAACCAACAATTGACTTTTTTCAATCAATCGCATATTATTTAACTTACACCACATCTGACATCGTTACAAGCAGTTGGCACTTTGCAGACGCATCCTCTTGACGGATCTCCACTGCATCCGCTTGCGCAAGTACATCTGTATCCAGTGGGGGTGTCAATGCATTCAGCGTTTGCTCCACACGGATTACTGAGACACTCTCGTTGATCTACGGCGTTTAGAAATGCAATAATTAAATGGTCCACATGAATGCACATTCATGAATCATGAGATTGAAGAGAACTAGATTTATATACCTTTGGAGCATCGTCTGAGAGGATCCCCAACGTGGCCAATAGGACAAGAACATTGGGCTCTGCGGTTTGTGACACGGCATTGCGCATTTTGACCTAGAAAATCATGAATCGTTAATTAGTGTGCTCGAAGTCAGTTTGACTTAGCATTGACATTGTAAATACCGCAAGCGCCAGGCTGAAGACAAGGGTTTTTGCAGCTGCCTTGGACACAGATTTGAACAGCACTGCAGTCAGCGTCCTTCCCACATTCCAATTTGTTGCAAGCCTTGCTAGGTTCTCCTTGGAATCCATTGGGACACAAGCAAACTGGTCTGTGTTGTGACACCTAAACAAGAATATTTTAACGTTAGCCTGTATTCAGAATGGTATTATATATTCTGAACAATGCAACATACTTGACAGATTGCATTAGTTCCGCATGGTGACGAAGGATATTCACAAGGATTCCTGCAAATTCCTTCAACACAAGCTGCATTCGATTGACAATCCGAATTTTGACGACATCCAGAGGAGCATTGACCGTCTTGGCAGATTTGTCCCTAGTTAACAACACAAGATTTCAGTATGCGATATTCTAATGCTACAAGATCAGCCAATGAAACCAATAAACCAGTCTTACCTGTGGACATGAAGTATCTGCGGTACACTGCATTCTGCAGGTCCCTGAGCTGCAAACTTGTCCGCATGAACAATCATCCTGTTTGGAACAAGATGATAAACAAAAACCATCACTACATTTAGCTCCCTTCTCGCAAGATCTGTCACTGGCGCATCGCACTGGAGCTCTTGTGCAAGAAACCAAAGCATCTCCGATTGTTCCAGCTGGACAACTGCATTGAGGTGTGTGATTGACTACAGAACATGTTGCACACGTTCCGCATCCTACGTTTTTGCACGGATCTGGAAATACAATAATCTTATTGTTAGAAAAAACATTCTATTTCCCATACTATTTATACAATTCAAATTACATCTACCTTTGCACTGCCGATTAATACAGGCCAAGTTGTTTGGGCACACTGAATCACTTCGACATCCTGTGAGACAAACTCGTTCGTGACAAATGTACCCTGGACCACACTGTTCATCATCGCTACAAAGCGCTTTACACACTCCTCCAATACACCTCTCATCAGAGAGACAGTTGGCATCGCTGTGTTTACATAATTAATTTTCAGAACACATTCATAACAATTTCAGAACAAACAAATCTCAAGAAATTACCTTGAGCAAACTGGTAAGCACGCGCCTCCCAGGCAAGTTGTTGATGCAGGACAAGCTTCGTTCGGACCACAAGAAACTTGTGGAGGTCGACATCCAACTCGTGAATCTCCAACAAGTCCGTCCAAACATTTGCAGGTGACTTCATGGTTTCTAACAGAGCACTGGGTATTTGTTCCACAGATGACAGGAGAGCTGCACGGGTCCATACACTTGTTGCTTGTGCAAATCTGCGAGTCAGAGCAAGCTTGATTCGATCTACATCCTGCGATACAAGTGACTCCATCGCAAATTTGTCCACTTCTACAATCTCCATCATTTCTGCAGATTGGCTTGCAAAGTCCCTTCTCACAAATCTCATTCGAGTAGCAATTTGCGTTAGAGGAGCAAATTGGTCTGCATGAGCCACTTTCACAGAAGAAACCATCGCCGCAATCCCGATTTCCTGAACAGACGAGTGGTTCCCTGACACATCCAACCAATGGAGTAGGGTTTGGAATTGTTCCACTGGGACATGAACACTTCGGCTGATGATTCACCACAGAGCACTCCGCATTTATCTAGATACACAAGAAATACATTCAATAAGTCAGTAATCAGAAAGGATTTGAGTGACATATTCATAGTTAACGAAGTGTACTTACTCCACATTGAGGTTGAGTCAAGCAAGGATTCGAACACCTTTGGCCAATGCAAGTTTCTCCACCACTGCAGTCATCATTCGTGCGACATCCAATAACACACATGTTGTTCAAGCAAATGTGGCTCAAGAAGCAATCATTGTCAACCCGACAAGTCACTGTAATTATAAAAATAGATTAAACAAAGGCTCTCTGCTAACTAAGTCTTCTGTACCATGTAGACATTAGTAAAGCCAAATAAAAACTTACACAAGCATTTGCCTTGAAGACATCGCTCATTCATGGCACAAGAGCTGTCACCACTACATCCTAGAAGACACAGTCCTTCGGTACACTTGTATCCAGGTGAGCAACCAGAATCAGAAGAGCATGGAATGGAAACTAAGATACAATGTAACATAGTGTTAGGCAATTTGCACACAAACCCTCAAATGGCAAGATTTTAGGTAAACGAGACCGCAGGCACACTTACTTCGCACACATTCAACCTCTGCATTTCCAGTAAATCCTGGTGGACATGTACACACTTTCTTATGCTGAGAAATTGCACATTGTCCATTGAGTCCACAAGCGTTAGGAGTATCACAAGGATTTGCACATTGGTTTCTGACGCAAACTTCGTTGAGACTACAATCGCCGTCATTTTGGCAAGATGGTTTGCAAATTCCTCCATCACAGTAAGTGTTTGCAACGCATTGGGCGTTGGACGTACAAGGGAGAGGTTTGGGAGCGCATCCTTGGTTCAGATCCTTCGGGTTTCCTTCATATCCTTCTCGGCATTGGCAGAATGCCTGGTGGCTTCTAAAGCTGCAAACTGCGTTTGGACCGCACTTCACATTTTCACAGACTGAACTGCATTTGAGACTTCCATCTTTCTTGATGCATTCAGTCGATTCTGGACATTCTGCGTTGGTTGTACATTCAGGTACTGGCAGACAACCTTGGACATACGGATCTCCAACGGTTCCAATAGGACAGAGACACTTGAAGCTTCCTCGTGCATTATCACAAACTGCTCCAGGTCCACATGGCTTCTGAGAACAGAAGTCAATAGGCACACATTTTTCTCCTGGATTTCCAGTGAATCCAGGCTGGCACTGGCATACAGACTCGTGATTTTGCGAAATACAAATGGAGAAGTCTGTGCAAGGATTAGAAACCCGACAAGCCACTTCACATCTGAAGTTGGAGCAAACTTTTTCACTAGGACAGTCTTTATTATCTTGACACTCAATTGGTAAACATCCAATACGATCATCCTTCGGGTTTCCGTGATATCCTTTCTGACACTCACAAACTGGTTCGTGGTTCTTAGCGTGACAAATTGCATTTCTTCCGCAAAGCGCCCAATCAGTACAAACTTTCTGGCATTCAGATTGACCGAATTGATTCTTTCTGCACATTTCATCATCAGAGCAATCTGTGTCCTTTTGACATCTTGGAATTTCTTGACAGATTTCATTCACGCATTGTTGGAATGAAGCACAGTCAGTGTCCAATTTGCAAGTTCCTTGGCAAACTCCATCAATACAAAGTTGTTCGGAGATACAATCCCTGTGAGAACTGCAGACTGGTGAGCACACCCCATTGCTACATTTAGAAGATGAGGGACATAGCGTTGACTCTGAGCAAGGGATCACTGACACACACCCTAATCGTGGATCTCCGAAATGCCCAGGTAAGCAAGAGCACAAAACTTGATGACTAACTACACTGCAGTTGGTATTGAGTCCGCAAATATTGGCATTAGGAAGATTGCAGGGATTAACACACTTGTTGTTGATGCAAGTTTGAGTATCTGGACAATCAGTTCCTCCCTCTAAGCATTCCAACGGCTGGCATTCTACAAGTGGATCTCCAATAGTTTGTGATGGGCAGCTACATACAGGTGTGTGATGAACAGAGTTGCAAATAGCGTTCTTTCCACATGCAGATTCACAAGCGTCTCTACAAACTCCTTCGTTACAGAGAGCAGAGTCAGGACAATCTGTATCAGCTGAACATTGTCCAGCTCGCTTGCAACCTGACTTGTCTCGTGTTGGTTCTCCAACGGTTCCTTGAGGGCACACGCAGTTGTATCCGCCAATGGTGTTCTTGCAAGCAGCAGTTGGATGACAAGGTCTCGACAGACATTCCTACGGAAATGATATAATTATTAGCAATTATTTAGATGATCAATGATGATGAATTACTTAGATGGGTTTAATTTAAGAGATTATATTCAGAGTAACTTACGTCCACATCCACACACTGATTGTTCTTAAATTGGTATCCTCCGAAACAAGCACAAGAAGCGGCATGATTTTTCACTTGACACAAACCTTTTCCACAGTTGATGGACGAACAAGGACTGATACATTTGTGTAACACTTGGTCACATTGCTGTTCGTCTGAGCAGTCATCATTTCCAATACATTGAACAGGGAAGCATCCAGAGTTCTTATCGTACGGATCTCCTAAATGTTCGGCTGGACATGAACATTGTGCAGTGTGTTGGATAACAAGACACAAAGCTCGGGGACCACAAGTAGCAGCGTTCTCCACACATGGATCGGCACACCTTCGAACTCCATCGGCACCAGGAAGACAGGCCAAAGAGTCAGGGCAATCTGCTTCAGATTTGCATCCATGAGGAGCTGAGCATCCTTCCTCGTAAGGATCTCCAATAAGTCCTTCATTACAAACGCATTTAAAGGATCCAGGAGCGTTGATGCAGCTAGCTGACTTGTGACATGGGTTGGTAAGACATTCGTCCTATGGATTGAAATGATATATTACAAGACAGTTAGCCTAAATGGTTTAGTGTCAATGACTCTTGAACAGACCTCATCTCTGCATCCAGTTGGTCCAGACTCAAATCCAGGTCCACATCTACACTTGTTAGAAAAACACTTCTCTGCAGCTTTACAATCAGAATCAGATCTGCATCCAGGTTGACAAGCTCCTTCCACACAAACCTCTCCGGCTTGGCAGTTGGAGTCGGTGTAGCAAACTTTAACGCAGACATTAGATTTACACCGTTCACCTCGGGCGCAGTCCTTCGTGTCAGAGCAAGAGAGAACACACAATCCACCGAGGCAGATTTGACCGACTCCACAAGTTTTTGTGGCAGAGCAATCAGTGTGTTGTCGAACGCAGCCTTCCAAAGGACTTGGATTTCCTTGGAATCCTTCAGGACAATAGCATTGAGGAGAGTGGGAAATAGTTCGACAAAGAGAGTTCTGTCCACAAGTGCCTTCTACTTCACAAGGGTCTATGCATTGATTGTTAATGCAGGCTTCCTCTCGGTTGCATTCTGAGCCAATAAAAACATCTCAATAAATCTCAAAGTGCCCCATAAAATTACTCAGCTGTTGGACTTGTTCCCAATGCAGTATAAAATATTAATGTAATAATGTAAACACGTACCTTGGTTAGAGCGACATCCAGCAACACAAAATCCTCCAGCACAAGCTTGTCCTTGAGGACATTGAGGATGTCCAATACAAGGCAACATGCACATGTTTGCAACACACCGTTCTCCATCAGCACAGTCGTTAGGGTTCCTGCAAATGACTTTGCAGTGGTTTCCAATGCACGTGCTTCCTTCACAGTCACTTTCAGACTGACACAATTTAGAACTTCGAATACATCCTCGAGGTCCAGGTCCTTCGAATCCAGGGATGCACGTGCATGTTGCATTGCGACCAACAATGGAACACAATGCATTAGCTCCACAAGCATTTTCACAAGGATTTCGGCAGACTCCTCCATTACAGACGGAAGAAGGAGGGCAGTTTGCGTCTGATGAGCAAGAACCTTCCGATCGACAACCAGTCTTTGCAGGATCTCCAACCTTTCCAGGAGGACATTTACAAATGTAACCTCCGGGAGTGTTTTCACAAAGGGCGGAGGCATGGCAAGGATTGGTATCACAAGAATCAGTTCTGGAGCATTTGATATCCGGATTTGGATCAGGTTTGAACCCAACTGGGCAGATGCATTGAGGTGCATGCTTTTCGGCAATACAGACGGCATTAGTTCCACATGAATCTTCATCACAGATATCCATGCACTTGTTGGACAGACGATCGCACAACTGAGTTGGTGGACAGTCCTCGTTGTACTGAAATTAATAATCGTTACGATAAAGATACAAAGATACCAATCAATGAACTTCGCAATGTATCTGAGAAGAAGAATACTCACCACGCATGGAACTTCAACGCATCCTTGTTTCGGGTCACTTGGATCTCCCTTGAACTTTCCAGTGGGGCATTTGCACTGAGCAGCATGATTGTTGGCTACACACACAGCTCCAGGTCCACATCGCACTGTGTCGCAAACAGAGACACATCTGTTTCGTCCTTCTTCGCTAACACAAACTTCACTCTCGGAGCATTGTGCATCAGACTGACACTGGTCTCTCTTGAGAGGAATGCACCCTGAACGGTCCTTCGGGTTTCCAGTAAATCCAGGTTGGCACTGACAAGCAGGCGAGTGATTAGCAGCAACACATTGAGAGTTCGGGCCACAACTGATGAAATTGCACGTTGGACAGTTGACAGGAGAACAGACTGGAGTACAACGAAGAACTCCAAGCCCGTCTGGTTTGCAAGCCTCAGTTTGGGAGCAGTCGTTGTCTTTACTGCAATCTGGAAAAACTGGTTGCTCGCAAGAGGAAGTCTCAGGGTTACGGACGTATCCGTCTCGACATTGACACACTGGTTTCCGATTCTTAGAGACGCAGAGTTCATTCGCAAGTGCACAACTGAAACTGGCACATGGATTGACACAGCTTCTGACTCCATTGATATTTGTTTGGCAGACAAGTTCCGCAGAGCAGTCGGAGTCAGTTTTGCAGGTGTCCTTCTCTAGCTGGCCTCCTACAGGAACACACCCACTTCCTAAGTCAGCGGGGTTTCCGTAAAATCCTTCTTGACAAATGCAAGTTGAGCTGTGATTCTCCGTGATACAAAGAGCATTAGGTCCACACTGCAACCTTTGACAACCATCTGTACACTTCCTCAGTCCAGCAGTGACGAACGAACAAATTTCCTGGGAAGCACAGTCCAAATCGTTTCTACAGCTTTCTCCGGGAGAGCAGCCGACTTTCGGGTCTCCGGAATAACTTGGAGCACATTCGCACTTTCCATTGGAACACACTGCATTAGGTCCACAGGACACTTTGGCACATAGATCTTTACACTGCCCATTTACACAAGAAAATCCGGTGGGGCACTGACCAGCGTCTGTACAGGGACACTTAGTTCTGGAGCAGTCAATCTGAGAAGATGTCTGGGTACAAAGTTCGAATGGGTTTCCATTGTAGTTTTCAGGACATCTGCAATCAAACTTTCCAGGTTGATTGATACAAATTGCATCCCTTCCGCAAACACTTCCAAGACATTCGTTGATCTGAGAAAGAAAAAATGAATAATGTAAATTACTTTTATTACGAGGCTCGAGAAGCTATTTCACTGTTATATTCCAGTGACAAAAAACTTACGTCGGCACAATTGATATTTGGATTCCCTTGATATCCGTTCATACAGAAGCATTGCAAAATGCCGTTCTGTTCTCGACATTCTGCATTTTCTCCACAGTTGCAATTCTCATCTTGCTTGTCTTGAGGTCCACAGGAAGAGTAGGGATTTCCAAAAGTTGTAGGATTGCACACACAAACTGTTCCACCTGCTTGCTCGGAATATTCGCAATGAGCATTTTCACCACACTTGGGATCACATTCAGGTCCAGATGGGGCTGAAAGAGGACAGTAAATATCTCGTGATATTTACACAAATATAGTGCAACTGCTCAACTTCAAATAAAAATAACTTACGAGGAACGCATTTATAATCAGGATTTCCTACGTGGAACGGAGGACAGACGCATCTATTTGTACTAACGTCGCAAATAGCCCCAACTCCACAGACAACATCTCCGCACTTTTCTTTGCACTTTCCAGCGTCACAAATCATTGGATCTTGACAAGGGTTGAATGGAGAACACACTTCTGGAACACACTGGCCTCCAGCAAACGGATTGCCCATGAAACCATCCAAACATTTACATGTTGGTCCTGCATTGGATGAGATGCACTGAGCGTTGGAGCCACAAAGTGTTCCATCGCAGTCAGAGACGCACTGCTCGTTCTTTCCGGTTGTGTATCCAGGTAGACACTTGCACCAGGCTGTGTGTCCTTCTGGTTCGCAGTAAGCGTTAGGACCGCAAGGAATAACTCCGTTTTTACCTAAATTACCAATGATAGTCTCTCGTGATAAGGACTTATGTGAGTAATAGTTTAGCAAACGTCAAAATTTATTGTATTTTCGAACCTGCTGCACATGGGCTTTTGCAAACTCCTCCCTCACATGCCAACTGCGATGGACAGTCATTATTAGATCGACATTCTTCGGTAACTCTGTCTCCTTTGCCTGTACAGATATTATTCAATCAAATCCTGATGATTTTAACTCTAGAAAATTAATATTTTGGAGTCCTTACATTCTCCACTGTAAGGATTGCCTTTGGTACCCCTCGGACACACACACTCGTGACCTCCTTGAGTGTTAACACAAGTTGCATTAGAAGCGCACACATTATTCTGGCACTCATCGACCTACAATAGTTTAACAACAAATCAGAAATGATCCCAGGAATAAATCACGAAATATTTCTTATGCAAAGTCTCACATCAAGACAACCAGTGTTGGGATTTCCTTCATATCCCGTGTCACAAAGACATTGAGGAGGCTCACTAGGAGTACACTTAGCGTGAATACCGCAAGGGAATCGTTCGCAAGGACTTTTACATTTGTTTCCATCGTCAGAGTCAGTAAAGAATGGAGGAGGACAAACACATTGTCCAGGTTGAATACAGATCTCATTAGTTCCACAATCGTTGTCCCCAGCACATCGGGTAAGAGCAGGAGAGCATCCTTTGTTGTACGGGTCTCCTTGATAACCAGGGGGACAGACGCATTCAAAAGTGCCAGGCTTGTTGTTGCACTCGGCCCCTATAGCACATGCCCTTCTATTGTTCCCAGGTGCACACTCGTTAATCTGTAAAAATCATGTGAATGTGTAGAATGCTATCACGAGACGACGGAAACTATTATAACGGAGTCAAATTGATAGAGTGGAACAATAAACATACATCCGTGCAAGACCCGTCTGAGTTTGTTGCGAAACCTGAAGGACAAGCACAATAGCTAAGTCCTCCAGTGACTGTAATGCAGTCTGCTCCTTGAGGACAAGGAGATGTTGGAGAGCAGTTTCCAAACACACAAGATCCATTGACGAATTTGTAAGGTGGTTGGCACTTGCATTCAGCACTGTTGCATTCTGCACGTATAAATTTAATAGAGGTGAATTAAACGATAAAAAGAGGATGAGTCATGGGACTTTTTGTCAGTCCATTATTATAATCCATTAAAACTACTTACCTTCGCAAATTAAGAACGGGTTGCCGTGATATCCAGGTGGACAGTGACATTCATAACTTCCAGGCAAATTCTTACACACGGCGTTCTACAAAGTCACGAGCAGAGATTCAAATTAATTGGCAATCGCCACAAGCCATAAAAGAAGTGGAAATTAAAAGTCACATACCAAGCCGCAAGGAAGCTTGTCTGAGCTTTCCAGGCATTCATCATTCTAGAGAGAGATTATCACACACAAATAATAGTAAGTACTTGCTAAGACTTGTTTGCCTCGGTGTAGAAAACTCATTAAATGAGTGTGTACTTATAACGATTCTAGATATTACTCCAAGACGTTAAAAAAAACTTACATCGCGACATTGACCAGATTCTTTATCACGAACGAATCCTATTTGACAGATACAGACTTGTTTCCCATCGCTGTTTTTAACGCATTGCTCCCCAAGAGGACAAGGATTAGAAGGGTCACACTCGTGGAGTACGATCGACTTGCATCCAATTCCAAAGCTTCCAGTTGTATTGATGGCTTCTGACCCTGTTGGGCACTCGCAAGAGAAGCTCCCTGGAATATTTCTGCAAAGCGCACCGCTCCCTCCACAAGGATTTTCGAGACATTCGTCAATCTACATAAGTCCCGATTTAATTGTATTTAAGGATAACACAACCGCGCGGGAAAAACAACCGTCCGCGATATGTCATGACCAACAACAACAACAACAACAACAACAACAATGAACACTTACATCAACACAGCCACCAACACCTTGAGCAGCACCAGTGAATCCGTCTCTACACAAACACTTGGCTTCTCCATTGATAAGCATACAATTAGAGTTCGAGCTACAAAGGACTTCCTCGCACGGGTCTGTTGAGTTTCAAAATTGTAATATAAGTATACAACAACAATACATTCAAATCATGTGTAAAGATACGAGTTAGTAAAAGGACTCACGTCTGCAATCACTGCCGACATTTGGTTCCGGACAAAGGCACTTCCTATCATCGGAGTCACAAAATGCATTTCCAGGACAATCATCGTCCTTAACACACTTAACGACTTCAGTACATTTGGATTTCGGGTCTGGATCGGGGACAGTTCCTTCTGGGCAGCTACACTCGAAACTTCCAGGAATATTGGTGCATGTTGCCCCAAGTCCACAAGAACCTGGTTTCTTGCACTCGTCAATATCGAAACACGACTTGGCTGGGTTTCCAGAGAATCCTTGAGGACAAACACAAGAGAAGGATCCAGGGAGGTTGGTGCACAATGCCCCATCTCCACACATTCCGTTTGGTCCATGACTTGGGTCACACTCGTTAAGCTGTAGGTCATGGAACACAGCCGGGCTTACTAATTATGCTCTACTTTCCCACGGCATATCATTTTATCATTTGGTAAGATTACTAACATCCATGCATCCTGCAGTAACATTCGCTGGATCGAACGACCAACCATCTTCGCAGACACAGTATGCTTCCGGTCCGTCCGGTTTGCAAAATGCATGTGGGCCACAAGAAACGCCTTCGCATGGAGCTATACACATCATTTTATAAATATATTAAGTCAATCGAAGCTCAAAAATTCACACACAGCATACGAAAGACATAAGGATAATAAGAGTACAACTGTAGAAACGAGAATATAAAATCTCAGGAAATATTTCAAAATGTTTGGAGTGTTTCGTTCATGTTGTTTGTTTGGTTAGTACTAATAATGTGTTCATGTGTATGTGATTAGTAGTTAAACTCACGCATGCAAGATTCAAATGGATTCCCAGTCAGTGGAAATGGACATTCGCATCGATATGATGCCGGTGTGTTAATACATTTGGCATTAGTTCCGCATGGAAATGGAAGTGTCATACATTCATCTCGATCTGTTTGGTGTGGATGGAAAGTGTTATTGGTTTAATGTTTAATCAGTAGTGTAATGTAAATGTAAAAGTGTTAATATATTGAATCAATGTGTCAAATTGGTGACAATCTGTAAACCACTCTCATTGTCAGTGGGGATTTCAGGTGTAAACTGGTTGTGTTTGTATATAGTAAATGTATACGGTTTGCGATGGATTCCAGAGAGAAATGTGTTCAAATCTCATTGCTTATCTTCACCTATGTGTAAGTATAAGAAGTACTTGTTACCTTTACAAGGTCGACTTGGTGGAGCCCCAATAAATCCGTAGTCGCATTCACATT
>Ga0194135_10001895_pt1 | contig 12639 bp, 6 predicted proteins | sample LitLau_LLRF_2013_FD_134024 | JGI IMG/M metagenome (GOLD analysis project Ga0194135, IMG submission 134024) | Freshwater sediment microbial communities in response to fracking from North America - Little Laurel Run_MetaG_LLRF_2013 (version 2) | ecosystem: Environmental > Aquatic > Freshwater >... | reverse complement strand
AGGAGCCATTTGACAATTGGCAAACTCTCCCCAATTGACTGTTGGGACCTCCACAGATTTGACATGAGAGCATATCCCGTGACCTCAATGCTGAGTGGTGTGGTTTGCGGTTCTGTGACGTTTTGGAGCATCTCATAATGTTTTGTTTCGTCCTCACTGGAGTGTTTGGCGTAGTGTTCCAATTTCTCATGGAATCGATTTGCAGACTCATGATTGGCCAAGTGGAGACAGGCGCTGATGAGGGAGAGGCTGTAGGCATCCGACTCCTCGTACGCAGACGCAGATGAAATGTACCTGAGACCCCTTAACTTGGCCTCCTCAAGGGACATTCGCTCGGGTGTGGACAAAATCGGTTTAAGCTTTGCACTAACCTCAATAATCGCCAATGTCACGTAGGCTGTGAGACCATAACGGAAAACGTTTTGGTTTTGCTGAGCACGTCCCACGCCACCGGCAAAGCGCGCATGTCTCGAAAGCGCATACTCTGGATGGTGATTCCTGCCCTTTTCTTGAAATTCACCTGTAGGGAGTTGTTGTCTGACCAAGAATTTGAGCCCATTTCTAAGCATATTGTCATCAATAGCAATGTACTTTCTGGCACCAGTGAAGCATCGTAAAACAAAAGCCGTGAGCCACGTAGAACTCGTTGGGTCCCCGGAATGGTACTTGAATGCACCTTCTCCTGGCTGGTAGAAGGTAATTTGACGTTGATAGCCCGTGAGGAGGTTAGCAACCCCTATGCTACGCAGCATGGGCGTCAATTTTCCAGTACTGCTTAAATAATTCATTGCCAGTATGTTTGGAAGAAACGTCGTCATGCTTTGCTCCCCGCAGGCTTCGGGCTTCGTGGTCGCGAACATGTCACTGACAGTCGTATTCGGCTTGAGGTTCAGAATTGCGGACATGCTGTCCCCAGTAAATTTGAGCGTGCGACTGTCCAATGACCTCTTTGATCTCGTGTTAATTCGTGTCTTGTATTCCGGGACTCCATCTACCCCTCTTTCAGTGGGCTTAATCATTGTTCGTAGCTGATTAGTAGAATATTTTTCCCCGGGTGCAATGACCCTGAGGGGACGAATGACGGCGTCACCAGCAGTTGCAGTGATTGCTTGGATTGAGACTGGGATCATGCCAAGTCGCAATGGAGTGACAACAAATCGGACCACATCGACATTTTGTGATGGGACGAGAACTCGCTTTGTCACGTTCGTCTGGAGTCGCTCATTCGTGTCCACAAACTGAAAGTCGTCTTCATTATTGAAAAAGGTAACGGACGCCCAGATGTCGTCTGGTAGGTAGTTGTGGACGATGACTTGGAGGTCAAATGTCTCATGTTTGATTGTCGAGTAAGGTAAATTGAGGGTCACAAAAAACTGTCGAAAGACTTGCAAGATTTTTGGATAAGAGGTCACTGCCAATCCACTCTCCATGTTCAGGGAAAAGGCCGTGATGAACCAGCTGGTGATTGTGTCGGGAGTCTTGAGAACTTTGGGATGGTAAATTTGTGTCCCATTGACCGCCTGGATTTCTTCCCATAGCCAAACTTCCGGAAATTCCGTTCTGGTGCGAACTTCACCATCCCAAAATTTATAATCGAGGATTTCATGACGATCAACGTCATTCCGAATGCTCTTCCGAGTTCTTTTCGTCCGGACGTAGTCCTTTAAGCCTGGACGTGAACGTTTAAAGTCTTGAAGACTCTTGAAAGTTCCATCAAAAGTGAGGACGGCTAAGCCAAGCTTTTCAAACACTTCCAAAAAGTCAGACAAGTTAGAAGTGGAAGACGTGGTATGGGTAGACTCGAAATTGATTCGCTCATTTGCACTCCAGAGGGAGCTAAACGGGATTTTCTTGGGATCAAGATCGTTCGTAATTTTCTCATCATCCCGGAGGAGCAGGACGGATTGATCGATTGCCCTAAGCCCGATTGTTGAGCCCGCATGGGTGGACAAAGTCATGCTGAAATCCTGAGCAGGTTCTGTCCGCTCCGTGGACAGGGCAACATCAATGAAATTGTTGGTCGCCCACGTAGTTGAGGCCGACACAATTTCTTGCTGTCCTTCTCGAAATCGATGGAGAAAGTATACCACCACCGTGAGTTGCGTGTAGGAACTTTGAGGGAGGAAAATATTCAAGTTTCCATGACTCACGCCCACCTCGCCATCTGACGGTGAGACTAAGATGCCCATTCGACTGTCGATGATTTTTCCACCACTCCAAAGAACGTAGTTGACTCGTCGGAGGACGGGCTCATTGGCTTGGATACTGAAACGGTAGCTCATCCTTCGCTCAAATTTGGGATGCCCCGACGGCGACAACGGGGTCACAGGAGGATGGAGTACAATTGCCAAATTGGACTTTGAGCTGAAAGCGACAGGGACCGGAAGATTAAGAGTTTTTGTTTTGTAAGTGACGGTTAAGGCGTGAAAATTTGTGGAAGAGTCTGACGGGACCTTGATTTGTAAGTTGACAATCCCATTGGCTGGAATGGAGGAGGCGGGAGATTCAAATTCAAAAACGCCGTGAGCATTCCGGACCATTGTTCGAAGGACGAGGGCATTCAATTGAAGGTCAGAGAGAGGAAGATTGTCGAGGGTCGAGACAGCCAATTGAATGTTCATCGGGAATCCGGGAGTGTAGCGCTTTTGGGGATTGAGCCACGTGATCTGGAATGGTTCCTCAGCATAGACCCGATAGTCCAGGGTACTCACGGCCCAACGTCCAGTCTTTGTTTCCGTCATGTTGACCCAAATTTTATAGGTAGTAGCTTTTGGGGCAGTAAAGGACATGAATATTTTACCATTGCTCAAGACACCTTTCCGATAATTCTCTTGCCCTGCGGCTGGTGGGTTTTCCGCCTCATGAAAAAGAACTGAGCAATTCCCTACTAAGGTTTGTTGGTAGGTGTAGACCGAGGAAATTTCAACATTTACGCTAGACGACCGTCCTGCCACCAGGTAGCGCGGCGTGGGCTGGATTTTCACCACAAATGCTGGCAACACGTACTTTTCAACCTGGAATGCAAGATTGTACCATTAAATCAAACGATTAAGTGGGCAGCCATATTGTTTACAAAAGCACATAATAAATAAGGAAGATTTAAGCCTCAAAAGTAAAAATGTGTTTGAATAAATTTGGCAATCTTGTTTCAATGAGTCCCGTCGTATGAATACGAGTGCAAAAATAAGAATACTACATTTTTTAACCGTTTTTTTAATCAAATAATTTTTTAAACGATTTTCTGTCAAATAAAAAAAAACTGTTGAGGTGTCACGGGGTCTTTTTAGCGAAATTTATTCTACATGTTTTCGCGCTTTGAGCCCAAAAAAATTCATTTTCGGGAACTGAACCTAGCCTAAAATACAAAATGTTTTTTTTTACCTTGAAAGTGATTGACTGTTGGACAGATCCAGACTCGACTGTGATAGTCCAAATGCCCAAGTTAACAGCCGAGGCGAGTTTGTATTTGAATTTCTTGATTCCATTCCCCGCATCATCCCCAAACTCGTATGGGTTTTCTTTACTATCCGAATTTCTGACCCGAATATTTTTTGCATCTCTTATGCTCAGCTTGACATGGGACTGAGGACTGGGTAGCCAATTCTCATTTAAAATGATCAGTCGAACCCTGACGGTATCCTCAGGTTTGTACGCCGGTTTATCTGTCTGGATGTAAATTTTTACGGAGGATCGATTCTTTTCCGCAGGTGAAACGAGAGTCAATTGCGTCATGTCCAAGATTTGTTGAGTTTGCGCATGCGCCGCTACGAGAATACACGAGTCATAGGTTTGGGAACTCATGCCGGTAGTTGTGAGATTTGCAGTTTGAAATATTGCCAGTTGTTCCACGGAGAAAGTGGCAATGGGGATATTCTGTGAGGATCCTTGGCCCACTTCCTGGCAGTCCATGTAGATGCGAAGGGGCGGTGGCTCGTTATTCGTGTTGGCGTCACGACCCACCCAAATAGTATAAACTGAGTCTGGAATGAGTTTCTTGGGGGCGAGAAGCATAAAAGATCCAGGACTTTGGGCAGAGGACATCTTTATTGTTGTCATCAGAAGGATAAGCGGAAGGCCAATGAAGATTGCAGCCCTCATTCTGAGAGTTTATTGTCAATCTGAATAGAAAAATTTACTCAATTTTTAACAGTTTCAAGATTTTGAGTCAATAAAATAAAATTGGATCCTGGATTGGACATAGACTTGAATTACCCGACTCGAATTTTCAGTTACGATTAGGAACGACCAGTCTGTGCACTACGAATGAGGGACACAGCTCCACTCTTGTTGAATTCAGACAAGGAGCCCAACTTTTAATATGAAATGAAATAAAATGAGCTCCCTTTTACAAATTGAGATGAGCAAGACAAACTGTGGCTCATCATTTTTGTATTCTCTGTACGTTATCAAATGCGCAAAACACAGATTTCAGTTCAGTTCAGATTTCTACATGAATCCTTCCTCTGGACATTTACGAAGAAGTTGTGGTATTAAGCCTCTCATGTCCTCTTTTGCCTTGTAATCAGTCAATGATTTCTTCAGAGAGTCTTGGTCCCCGCATCCACCCACAATTAAATCTGGAGGACTTTCTTTTATCAATATACAATTCCTCGGAAAAAGTATTTTTCTCAGCCACTTTTGGTGAAATCCGTTAATCCAGTAGAGATAAAGTATTAAGTCGCAAAATCGAAAAGTAGCTTCTGATTTCGATTCCGAGAATATCAGTAGAAAAAGGTTTGAGAATAAAATAATTCATTTTCATTTGTGACCTTTGGAGGTGGAAGGTCGCTGACCACCAAATAAACAAAACTTTTAGAGCAGAACACAGAATTCGCACAATACTCGCCAACTCGCCCGTAATTCCTTTCTGTTTTTATTATTTTTGCTTTTCAGCATGGCGGGTAGCGGGGACAATAGCGTACGACATGGAATTTCGTTTGGACTCGGTTTGATGGTCCTTCTTCATTTTTCAGTGTGTGTGCAGGCAGGGTGCTTTCCCTGGCCATGGACCAGTAGGTGTACTTTTTAACTTCTAATGTTTATTGGTTCTGAATTTATTGAATCTAATGCTTCGCATTTTTTTGTCAAACTAGCTATATGTAAACTAAAAGAAGCCGAAGAGGCCAGAGCAAAGGCGGTCATTGCTGAGGAGCAACGATATCAAGACTTTTGGAACGGCCTCAGGTACTTCCGGAATGCCCAGAAACTCAACGAGAGTCGCTTCGAAGACATAGAGAGTCGGCGGATCTTGAAACCACTCCTGCCGTTTCGCCCGCAGAGCGGGTCATCTTCCTTCGCCCGAACTGATAATTTTGAGCGGGAGTTCAAAAGTTTAACAAAAAAAATGGAGAATTACTTCAAAAATACCACCGGGGAATTTGGTCGTTACTTTGAGGCCAAGCTTGAGCGACTACATCCTCGAACAGAGGCCTTGTTGAATAGGTACTACAAGTATATGGAAACTTAGTTTAGAACATTTTATAGCATGGGAAATTACACGGTTGACAAATTCAACGTAACGTTTAATCCAACTAAAAATAAAATAAAAAATTAAGAGCGAGCCAGCGTAAAGTTTGAAGGGCTTTGAACAGTTTATATGACTTTGTTCAAGCTTGTTCTCATTATATCTTCGTAATCTGGATTTAGAAAATATTAAGCAGTATTTTCATCCGTTTGCAAGTAAGATAACTATTTAAAGGGACTATACAAATTAAAATGAAAGGAGCAGTTTAGCTGCAAGTAATTACTGAATGCACGTTCCCTACGTCGAATTTCTTTTTCCATTATTCAGAAATATTTTTGAGGGGTTATAAGACTTTTAATCCGACATTTCTCTAAGGATTTTTCCGAAACGTTACTCGAGCGGAATAAATTATTATTATGCCACGTGTAATAATTTTAAAGGCAAGCTTGAGCAATTATACAGAAGACATTAAATTTATCCCACCGGTTGTTGGCTAGTAAGAGTATATACACGTGTTTCCACTTTAATTGAAATTAATACAAACATGTTTGCTCAAGGCCAATCTTAAAACTTCTCTTCAGAAATTGAGTTTAGCAATATCAAAATGAGGATCATTTCTGAGTAAACTGCGGCTTCCTTTTTATTTCCCACAATTATCTAATGCGAAGAGGACACGTCTCCAATTTCTGAGAAATTTCTAATCCTTCTCCGCGTTTCTGAGGAAATGTTTGTTTGAGTTACCGCTTGTCGCTGCCTAAGACATGCGGTCCTTGATCTCCACGTCCTTCCACACCACAATTCTGAGCCTCTTTATCAATCATTTTGATTAATCTAATTCTCATGAAAAACTTCTCTCAACCCAAGTTTTGCCAAAGGTCACAAGCTGTAAATTTCCTAACACGTACAGATAACAAACTTTTTGTATTCGCTATGAGAATGTTGACTTTTGACCCTCGATTCTAAGGGAGGTCAGACAAGCTTGTCTTGCACGCAACGGTTTATTCTCCTTGACATTAACATAACAGGACGGACACAACAAAGTGCTTTTCATTTCATTACGCGAGTCATGACAAAATGAGAAAAGTCCACACAGAGCGCAATATATTTTTGTTTTTGCGTGTCACTGTTCCATCAATTCAACAGCATGGAATAGTTGAACAATGAAATGACATTGCTTAGTCCAATAAAACAATGTAGACTTTATAGAATACCGCATATGAAATGTATTGTAGTAGATCCGGATCTGTTTTAAAAATTGTCAACAATGAATAGTATGAATTTATTTTGTTTAAAAAACTGAAAGCAACAGTTTGCTCACAATATTTAGTTTTCAGATGTTCAATAAATGTTCCTAATTGTAATTTCAGAACGGAAGATGATGGATTGTATTTAAATTCAAAATAGTTTATTTTTAATCTAATTTTATATAAACCAAATTGAATACCCAGAAACTAGGGCAAATGATGTGCAACGGGGTCACTCAAAGGGGTTTTCCAAAATCCACATACAGTAATTTCCAAATTCTTGAATTTTAACTTCTCGTCGTTCCCTGCCGCGGGTAGAGCAAATGAAGTTGTTGGTGGTACCATTGACTACGTTGGCCATGAGGTCAGGGTTCATCGCCTGCATTGTGAACACCTCCCCTTGTTCCATGGACAGTACTTGCCACATGAAATTGGGATTGACGGTGGCGGGGCTAACGAAGGCCGTCATGCCCTCCACGTTCATGTTCCATCCCCAGTCACTCTTAATTTCCTGCCTAATAATGAATTGAAAAGTGGAGGCCTCTGGATTCAAAACAGGATAAAATTCCCAACCACAATACTCCTCCTTCCCTTTCTTGTTGTCCACTTGACCTTTTCGGTTTTTTGAAATCTGGGCAGTATAGAGCGGAAGTTGATTTGGAGGAGTCTCCAATTGTGGTGGACCTTGACCCCCGCTGTCCGTCTCATTCCTTCCCCTCTGTCTTCCCCTGGAAATGAGCGTCCGATCGCTAACCAAATATTGATTCGTCAACTTATTCCGGATGCACTGCGTCCCACCCCAAATCAGCTGCTGAAAAGTAGGAGGGAATTCTGTCTTCAATTCCGTTCCAAATGCCGTCTTGGCCTCGTAGGCTACCCGGAGGAATTCAACCGAGTCGACCATCTTTGGACATTTTTTCATGGCCGCAATCAAAATCCTCATCCCTGCCTTCATATTGACCGAGTTGAGGGCTTTGAGAAACTCGAGGATCTTCTTCACGGACCTTAGGGATTCATGGCCATTCCCTAGAATGAGGGCCTTGCTTATAATCTCTTGTAGGACCACATCGAGGTTCAAATGAACTCCCATTGCCTCTGAGAATTGATCAAGTTCTACGCTCACGGCCGTGTACCGACTTTCATTGATCCCAACGAGGGCTCTATTAACAAACTCCTGGCGAAACCGACTCTGCTCTCCATCGCGGATAAACTTAACTTTTTCGTTCAAGTCTAACAATTTCTCGGCGAGTGGGCTACTGCAAGCGTCTGAAAGCTCGTTGAATAGCTCGACTTCCATGGCATATAATCGGGGAGTCAACTTGTTGAGATGAGCAAGTGTCAGAGATGGGTCCACAGGGGGCGGGACAGGTGGATTCCTGTGCGAAGGATTCCTCATCCCTTGCCTACTCTCAGAAGCTGAGCTTTGTTCCAGGAGGCCCGCAGAGATGGCCATGATTTCATCCTTCATTTTGTCCAGGAGGATATCGATAGCCTGGATGGACTTGGGGCATTTTGGCACCGCCTCCTTCCTCTTTTGGTTAATTTTTTCATCGGCTTTCCTGGTCAAAGCGTTCTCGAGGCGAAGTTGTCTTTCTTCGATGACTCGACTTTGGCTAAGAAAATAATCCTTTTGCTTCCGCTCCATTTCGGACTTGAAATTTTCTATTTCTTCTTGGAGGATCTGGAGACGCCTTTCAAGAATTTGTTCGGGTGACTGAGTTGTGGTGGGTGTGAAGGTTTCAGTGTCTTCCTCTGGCTGTGGACGCGGGCCCTGTGTTTGGGACCTGAGGCCTGGTTGCGAGAAGGAATTTGTGGAAGAAGCTCCCTCTGGCAGTCGACGCGGGGCTTGCGTTTGCGGCAAGGAACTTGTGGAAGATCTGGAGGAGCTATGTGGGTTGTCATTGTAGTCTGGGGGTGGCTCTTGCTCTTCATCGACGTTGTCCCCGTCGCTGCTGCTGTCCCGTTCCGGCTGCGTGTAGCTTGAAAGATTCGAAGCTTGAGATTTTTTACCTAAGGGAATACGAATATAATATATTATTTTCTATAGCAATGGGGTTTAAAACGATTGGTTAATCGAGTGGTTGTTATTTTATTCAAATTGCTATTCGAATTACTGAGAATCTACACTTAAAAGTGTACGTACGTAGTATGTAGTACGTATGTAGTATGTGTATCGTACGTCTATTATTGCATCATCAACTGGTGTAGTTTTGAATGTATGATACCCTTCTCAACTAACATTGAAAAGTATTGGACCGTGCCAAATCCGCCCGTTACATCCGCGTTACACAATTTTTTAAATTCATGGCGACAAGCTCAAGCTAAAAATTTAATTCCAATCAATTTTGAAACAAAAAAGCTGGAAAGTTTTGGGACATTTTGGAAAGAGAGAAAACATAAAATATCCATGAAATCATCGCATGAAACTTGTGGGAGGAAAACAACAAAATTCTCACCATTGGTTTTGGAGAATAGTAGAGCTGGGATGATTACGCAAACGAGGAGCCCAAGGCTCCGGCAGGATATCAACATTGTTTTTGATAGCACTGGCTAAAAGTTTTGGGTTTTTGGATGCGTCTATTTTTGTAGACTTTTGAGTTTGGAATGATTGAGAGAAGCAAATTAAACTCTTTAAACTGTGAATCTGCCGGAGGAGAGTTCGTGGGTGTGGAACAAGGAATCATGGATAAATGCAAAATAAAATATTTTCCATAATGTTCTAGGTTGACTTTGATAATGAAACCAGAAAGATTGGACTCTTGAACTGGCTCATCATCAACATATGGCTTGGACATTTCTGAGGAACTGAAATGGGCTGGAAAGTTGAATTGACTTTGATTTCTTGCAGCTTGTGATTAGCAAAGAACAAGAGTAATTTTTCTGTGTTCCGTCTCTCGTTTTATCCTTGGGATTCGTGTCTATGGTTCCTGTCAAATCCATCGACGCCTTGCAGTATGACTGAGTTATTAGAATTCTTTGATCTTCCCATCGGCTCACATTTTCATTTAAATCATCCTGCGACAATGCGTCAACATACAAAATGTCGAGTTCGCAAAAAAGGCTTAATTTTAGTATAATACTTTGACCCGTGTCAAAATATACAAAAAATACTCGCATAATTCGAAGAATTGAATTTCTAGCATTAGTAACTAGGATTTAAACTTACATCTTTTAACCCTAAGCCGTGTGGTAGCAAAACATACAATCGCGCTGGCATGTGCAATACACTCAATTGCTACAAAATATTCTTTTTTTAATTAATACTGAAACGCTTTCAAGCAATGCATTTCTGTATTTAATTACCCTTTTTGGAACGGATTGGAAGATTTGCGGAGTTGCCAACCAGAAGACTATAAATCAGTTCTAATTTTAATCTTAGTTGCAATTAGTTAGTTAGGTACCAATTTAGTGGGCGGACCTAAAACGCGACTTTCTTAGAGCAGGGAAAATACAAGCCTGACCCCGAATTTATTTTACTTGGGTCATTTTGCGTGCTGGTCCTGGATTGCAGGATTGGGACTGGGATTCGGCCAGAAAATAGCATGGTATTTTAATCCTTGAATTGATTTTGGATTCAATCTGCAATGCATCATCTTGAAACAAAGAAATTAATCCAAGAAGATGGCGCCTGTAGGAATCGTTGACGACATCCCACAGTGAGTCGGATTTGTGATTTTTCGGAGTTAACACTTTGGAAAAGGTTTCTACTTTCCGGACTTATGTCATATATGAATCCTCAAGTCAAGGGATCTCCATGCGGATAGAACGTGAGACTGGAAAAAATATACCAAATACTACACGCATCCGTCATGTCAAACTGAATCACCTTCGACGGTTTATTATCTCTTTTATTTGGGGGTTAGTATGGTAAATAAAGCTAGTTATATTTTTTATCTGGACTTTCCCAGCCTAGCATTTGTAGGTTAAGAAATGAAAATTCACTGTAGGCATGAGATTCCATGGAACCGTAATTCAGCTCGGAATGAAAAATACGGAGCCCGGCGTCTTCAAGTGTTTTGGAAAAGTCAAGGAAGAATCGAGCTTTTCCTGTGTCTGACCTCTGGGCCAAATGTATCTCAAGTAAAAGTTGGGAAAAGGGCAAAGTGTTCGGAAAATCCTTAAGAACTTGTCTCAAAGAGTCCCATTCCGCTCCTTCAGTGTCAATTTTCAGGACGTCAATGGACTCGTCCCGGTTCGCGTCCATGATATTCTTTAACGTCCTCATGCGGTCTGAAGTTTCGTTTGAAATTCCCAACGGATACCAAAATGCTCTGCCAGGATATTTTTGTACCAATAAAGGAGGGAGCTGAATGGTGTGGTCAAACATTCGGATTGTACAGTCCGTAGTGCGCTGGAGAATCTCCTCCTCAAATGTAGTTTCCTCTCCAATACCAAAGGAGTAGATAAGACATGGGGACTTCCGGGCTACGCGTTCTAGGAATCCACAGACCCACTTCCCACCGTCTCCCACGCGTCCCAATCGTTCCACCGTGAATGGGCAAGTGAAGCTGGGATAAAATAAATCCCAAATGGATACTCCACTATCTTTCAGTGGCATCCTATACTGTTGGATTTGCTTGACGATTTTTTTCATTTTTACGGCGTGCCCGGATCCAGTTTGATTCCGCGTCGTTGAGCCGCAACTGAATAAATGAGTCCCAGCTACACTCTTCCTTTTTAGCGTCCATTTCGGTGGTCATGGCTTTCACTGGATTCTCACTGGAAGCCGCTAGTAAAAAAAAATTGTCATCATTTGTCTACTGCACGGGTAGAACCCTACAAAATATCTATGCAAAAATCAGTTCATCGTGTTCCGTCGGCCGAATCATTATTAGGTAACCATGTTTTTTGGAGACTTTGGACAGAGCGAGAAAGTGGAGAGTTTATTGACGACTAAAATATAGGAATCAATAAATCAATAAATCAAGCTGTAATCGGCCTCACCTTGACTCTCAGCTTTCCATTGAAAAACAGAGATAACCACAAGACAAGCTAAAAGAAAGATGAAAGACACTTGCAGAAACCAGAAAGGCGGTGCTTTGAAGTTAACCATTTTGATGATCTTTCAGATAAAGATTTCTCTCTCTCTCTCTCTCTCTCTCTCTGTCTGACTATCAGGAAGACTAACCAGTGCAAAAGTGAATGGTGTTTCAGGCATCAATTACTTTTTATGTTATCTTTCATCAATTAAAAGTTGTCGATTGTTATATTTCGTATTATTTAAAAGTAGGAGAAAGTATACTTCTCTCATTACGTAATGACGGAATCAGCTCCCAGTCCTTACCCTGCCCCCAAATCTCTGGAGCTGTCCCTTTTAGCATATTCGAACTAAAATGAATGGAGTAGAGCACTGCTAAGCCAAGTGAAGAATTTCTTACAATTTAGTTTTAAATTTCCAAATCACTCCTATTCGTGGCTAATTTGGAAGTCGATTAATTCGACAGCCAATTAGAGTAAAGTCATTTTCCAAGAATTTGCAACAAACAATGCAGCAGAATATCTTTAATTAATGTATAGTACCAGTTAGTTATCATTGATGAAGTTGTGCACTCAACATCCAGTTTAGGCTCGTGCGAATCTATTCTTCAAATTGAAAAAAAACTAGTAGTAAGGAGGTAGAATATTATTCAGCCCCTAAAACGCCTCTTTTTTCTATATAAAATAATACTGTATGTATAATTTTGGATGAATTATGAGCGACAGAAACAAGTACTATTGATAAAATGCCCCTTTGAAAATGAATGAAAAAATAGGACCCCCCCCTATCCTAATCACCATGTTTTAGTAATATTCCAACCGCAGAAATCAGTTGTGTGTTATTTTTTGTCAGTTTATGTTAAATTGAATGTAAACTGCTTTCAACAAGGAAAGGTTTCGCGTGCGTGGGTAAGAACAAAGAAAAAAAAGGCAGTGCTTTGTTTTTCATAATTT
>Ga0194135_10001894_pt1 | contig 12639 bp, 13 predicted proteins | sample LitLau_LLRF_2013_FD_134024 | JGI IMG/M metagenome (GOLD analysis project Ga0194135, IMG submission 134024) | Freshwater sediment microbial communities in response to fracking from North America - Little Laurel Run_MetaG_LLRF_2013 (version 2) | ecosystem: Environmental > Aquatic > Freshwater >... | reverse complement strand
GGCTGCCATAATTAACACAATGAATGCGGCATAGGAAATCTAAATTCAATTACAAATTAAAAAAATTCAATAAAAAAATTCCAGCCCAAGTTCCACTCCTATGCGGAATGGTCTTGTCTTTCTCCTTACAGATGATTTCCCAAGAACTGGAATAGGAAGGAGAACAATTGGAAGAAGAATGACAAAGAAAAACTTCCATGCTCCCAACAAAGGGAATCTCGAGGACAATGAACGACTCATTTTCTTGTTAAAATAAGAAAAAGACGAGGCACAACTTTCTCTGGATTCCAAAGGCTTAAGCGACTCTGGACTGAAGTGTGGGCGTCGGAGTAATACTTGGAACAATCCAATTCACGCACGCGTGTTGGCAATGAGTTTTAGCCATCAAAAAAACACCAATCACACAACGGTTTTAATTTCCCTTAAATTTCTGAATTCTGTGTAAAAATCAATTAATTGATGGGCACGTTTGACTTTCTTAAATTGGAATTGAGTTCCACTGGGTTCAATTTGGGAACATGCCCATTCATCAGTTTCAAGCTAATTAAGGACGCACTCGAGAGTAAGTTCCAGGAATAGAAAATTTTAATTTACTAAATAATTTCAGAAAAAAAACATTTGTAGTATGCCGTGCGTGGTAGGAATAAACTTAGGAATGTGGAGTAGTGACATTTGGTGAAATTGCGTAAACATAGTTGGAGTAATCGAATAGATAATTTCCATATGTGATATTGAGTAGAAATAGTACAATCACGCAAGAGAAATTGAGGAAGATTCCACTTTTCACCATATCTGAAATTCAAGGAGAGAAAGTAGGAGAAGTTGATTGGAGTCGATGAGTATTTGCATAAGTTTGGATTATACCTAAAATGTTCATGTTTTTACTTGCTCCGAAAACGATTGCATTTGGAGGGGTTGCGACTGAAATGATTCAAGTTCAATTAGTGCGGAATTAGAAAAAAACCAACTGAAAGGGAGAGACTAATGGTGGTTCTTACCTGGTAACATAAATGCGTAGGAACAGGTAACTGTTGCTGGTAATGTCAGGTATAGGGGATGGAGATTGAGATTTTTGGACTGGAAACAGAGGGAGGGAGAAGAGTGTAGTAATTCATCCGTTGGATTTATAAGAAAATCATCATTTAAAGGTTGTAACTCTTACCAAAGCCAGCAGTATTGGAATAATGACGTTTGCACAGGCCGTATTTGAAGCGATTTCCGTTACGAATGCTGTCATGATCATGACAATAATTAAAATTAATCTCTCATCCAAAACCTCCAACCCGTTGAGTTGGGCCCCGAGCCAGTCCGAAAGTCCGGAAACCTCTGCGGCATCAGAAAGTGCAAATCCACCACCTGGATATGAAACACCAAATTTGCATAGAAAATTCGAGAAAAGAAAATTCCATCCACTTATTCCATTGTCCCATTTCATTTAAACCAACCCATTAAGAGTACAATTCCCCACGGTAAATTATCCTGGACGTATTTCCAGTCCAGAAGAGATCCGGACGACGCTGGAAATGCAAAACGCAGAGACATTATTAATAACAAGTTCCAACCAAGTGTGATTTAGAATTTGAAGACGTACCTCCCCTAAAGTAACTCATACTATTCGGGATAACAAATAAAAGTAACACAACCAACATGGCGGCTGTGGAATCCCCTACATCCGCACTCAGAATGTACTCTTTCCAGCCCTTGATAAATTTCGGGTCTCGGAAGAGCCAGAGCATCACAACCAGGAGGAAGAGACCACCAACCCACTTCTCATGGAAGGTCATTGGTCCCAAGTCCTTGTACTTTTGCTTCAACAGTTTTGTTACGTTATCACGGTTCTTTTCACTCCGCCCACCCGTGGCAGCGGCCTTGTCTCGTCCAAATCTTAGCCAGGTTGGTCCCCCAAAGAATACCAGCGTCAGATAAACCCAGGCGATTAGAACGTTGATGAGCATTCCTATTGGATAAAATGATCTTTTAAAAGAAAATAATTTTGTTATGTAACGGGAGTGAGCCGGTACAAGGTGGAAAGATGGAGATTTGGAGTTGAGGAGAGGGAAGAGAAGAAGTGGTGCTGACGACGAGGCGCATACTCCATTCAACTCAAAATTATCCTGTCCAATCGCACATACCGGGTATGTTGAACGCCATCCATGTTGCAAAAGTGAGATCCGTGTACTTTCCGCCTTGCCCGACATTTACTCTGGAAACCAGAATCATTTTATATATTAGTTTGGGAAATCCAGAGAAACTACTCCTGTCCGGCTGGGAGGCGACGTTAGTTTGGTAATGGAAGCAAAAGTGAAAAGTAGATTTATTGAACGGCAAATGGATTAGGGAAAGCAGGGCACACGCGCGACAACAAGCAAGAAAAGTTTCAAGAGGAGTTAGAAGGGCAGAGGCTGTCGCGGATTCAAGTTAGTCGAGACTTACTCTTTGAGAAATTCTTGAAGAATTAAATTAGGAGCTGATCCTGTTATGACCCCAGTCCTTGATTATTGTCAAAAGCATTGTTATGGGTTATTATTTGGTTTGGTTAGTTTAGTTGAAGCTTGGAGCACTTGTGTTAGAAAGGAACTCACCCGCCGATGTTAGAGGAATAAGCAACAGAAAGTAAATACATTTTCTCTAATACTATGCTCCTCTCCAGTTTGACTCTGAAAGAATTGAGGTAGATCCATTCAGCCATTGTCATTGAAATCTAAGAAGCAAAGGGCGCATGCGTCTTGGTCACACTTGATTATTTACTGTTTTTGGTTATGCATTTTGTATTTTTTATTTGGGAACTAATAAATTCTACATGCCGTCATCTATATAACCACTGCACTGTGTATATAGTCAACAACTTATAGAAGCAGTTTGAGATTCCAAAGCTATCCATGCACATCCGAATCTTTTGCCATTTGTATTGTTTCCTTACGCATCAATTCTGGACTTAAGAATAATGTTGGCGGCCGTTCCGGTGAGGAATCCAGTTCCACCGATATTGGAAGCGTAAGCCAGGGAGAGTAGGAGGCCTTTGCCGAACCTTGTGCGAAGGACATTTAACATTAATAAAGCGAACAATTAAATACAACAATTATCAATTAAGAAAATCAGAAACACATAAATACATGCCAATCCAAAATTATTCCTCATTTGGGAAACACACTTCACCAGTCTTTTTCTGGTTTGAATGACGCAGGCGTAGATGCAGACGCAGAACTTTCGCATAATATTTGCATTACGTGATTACAAACAGGTAAAGTCACAATGAAGAGTTGTTGACGCCTTAAATTAACAGAGATGTTAGATGCGGAGGCAAGGTTAGTCTCATGTGGACAGATACCGCAGTCGGGAAACAAGACGGGAGTAACAATTAATTGGAAACCTGTACAAGCCAAGACATTCTTAGGAATTACCGTTCACTCAGACGGTAGAGAACACTAGACGTGACGGAGGTGTAGGGCCAAAACAATCCACCAATATTAGCTCCACACGTGACTCCAATTAGTAATTGCATCAGTAGCTTTTCTTTCCGTAATGACGGATCCTGCACTTGCTCCTCGTTCTGGGCCGTCGCCACATACAATGCCCCCTCACTGAATCTATAGCATCACGAATAGTTGACCAAGTGAATTAAACGCCCCACTATCATATGAGATTTCCCGCGCCCCGCCATTCGTCCTCCACGCAGGAAATGCAGAGCAACTTTCTTAACTTCTTCTTACATCTAACGACATTTTTAAAACGTTATAACCAAATCCTCAAGTCTAAGACGTGGATCGAGCTCTAATTACGATTTCTTTAGAATCGGATCCGTTTTGGATACTGCGCAAGAGGTACAATCTTGGAAAACTTACTTTTCGTCATACTCATTTTTCCTTGACCCAAGGTGCTCAAGGCCATGAATATACTTCTCTTCGTCATCAAATCCTCCTTTTGTATTTGAGAGGGACACCCGCTTATCCTCACTTCTCGCATCCTCTGAATCTGTGTCCTGAGGAAACAGGACATGGGATTAATAACCTCTGACCTACTGCCCGACATTCGTCGGATTAAACTGGCCAGTACTGCCGTATTGACGTATGGAAAAATACAAAACTTGTAAAGCGGAGGTAAAAAAAATTCCCTTTGGGATTTCACCATTGATTTACTTTGTTCAGTTCATCCAAAACAGCAAGCACAATGGGAACCTGTGTAATTAAAATTTGTAAAAGAAACAATTGGCGGTTTTGAGCTCATCTTTCAACTATAGTGAAACTGACCATCATGGCAGTCGTGGCTGTGTTGGAAATCCACATTGAGAGTAACATTGTTGTCATCATGACTCCAAACATGATTCTATACAAAGGAAATTTTAAAAAGAAAATTAACAGGATCTGTTTGCCTAATCCTATTTAAATTCATAATTTTGGAGTGGCAGTGACGTTCGAGAGAATTTAAACTCATTACTATGTCACATCGACTTCTTCTCATTAGCATCTCGCAACAATAGAACTTTTAGAAGTCATATAAAGACAGAAACGGTGGCGGTGGCGGTGGAATTAATTATTTTAGCGAGGAGGAGAGCATGCCGCTCATGAATCCTTCAAATAAAGTTCAATGCCGCAAAGTGTCAGGAACTCAAAATGTAGTCTCAAGGGCAAGGAGTTTTCTCAATGAAAATGAATTTGGATGGTACAGGATTCCATTTCAATTTCATTGTCAGGGAACAAGTCATCCTTAGGAAAGGTGAAGGCAGAAAATAATTAATTGCAACAGGTAGAATACTCGGATTTTGGAAGTGGGTTCATAATAAACAATAAAAAATTGTTTCTGAGTACCGTATTGGTGAACTCCCAACAAGCGTCATGACACGGAGCGCGACTCGCTTATGAAGGTTGCAGTACTCGACGGAAAGTGCAATAATGAGTCCTCCCAGGAACATCATGTTCGTCTCCCTCATGTAATTAATTGAGACTTTGCCTAGTTGAAAAAAAAAACAATTTCAAGATAGTTGTATTTACATGCACCCTTTCGTGGACACGACACCTCATGTTACCTGTATCTTGGACTCCAAGTAAAGGAAAAAGTACAATCGGGATTAAGGCTGTGACAGCCAACTATTAATGAAAACCGGGAATCATTAAACTAAATTTTAAAAAAGAATTAAGCATTTAATGTTGATGTGTTACTGGGATTGCTTCAACCGTCCAATAAACTGCCATCAGGATTATCACATAGGCGCATTTGTATTTCTAGAAAAGGAGGCATTTCAATTTCATTGAATCAATTCAGGATATTTCCAAAACCATTGTGTGTAACGAGGAATGGAAAACCCTGCCCGCGGGCATTCTTGACTGGACTTTAGTTTTTAATTTAATTGTTTTGACTTACAGTGGATGGGCGCTCCTTGCCAGTCCCCTCATCAAGGACCATATCGTCATCGCTGATGAAAAGCAGCGGACTGATGACAAAGGGAAGGATGATGATAATAAAGAATCTCCAATTGGCAATTATTGGCCATCGCTCCTGTAAGGAGACTGCCATCCTAAAAATTTCAAAATAAAATGGCTAAAAATATAGTGAACTGGGATTTGGTAATATTTAAATAAAAAAGAAGTAGTACTCAGATTGAAAGTGAGGAGGAAGGGGAATTCAAGGTGGGTCACCTTTGAAAAGGAAATAAATGTCCAAATGATGATTATGATTATTATCTTTAGAGTGCCAGTGATTACGGCGTTATACAATTCAAAATGCAATTTGGATCAACTCATTCATAGCTTATCCTCAATTCTCTATGTCATCTTTCTTTGAGGAAAATCATAATTGATTTGATTATAATCATAATCTTAGGAAAATCTCCATTTAAAAGCGACGCCATGCCTATGAAATCTTAAACAGGTCCCGCTCCATGATCGGATTTTATTTTGTCAAGGGAAGTTTATGCCTAATTAAATGTGCAGAATGAGCTAGGGACACGAGTTGCACGTGAATTGATTATTTAACTGATTACCTGATCTCCCTGTCACCTGTATTTTCCCACAAAAACGAGGCAGAGAATAACAATTGTTGAACGGTTGATTACTACACAAGTTGTGAGCGATAAGGGGTCGGTATGGACTAGGGATGACGCTGAAATAGCATTGTCAATTAAAATAAAATAATACCACCAAAGAGTTCATAGGAACTTGGAACTTGTTGAATGAGGAAAAGTTAGGAGCGTCTTTGGAGTCTCAAAGGCGTCTGTTCCACACGAGATTCGCAAAAACTCTAGATTGGAAGATTGGCAGAAAAAGGAATTTTGCTCAACTCTGCCGAGTTTTATTTCGCCATTGAAACCGCCATAAATGGAGGATTAGTAGACGGAGTGAATTTGAAAATGATGGGAGCTTAAAAACTTTACTGGTAGCCTCCAAATCTCCAGCAGCGTCACTCCGACATCAATCTAACCCAAATAAACCACAGAATGCTGGAAATGTCCCGAAATCACTGGAATCACTAAAATCTCTCACAATCGATTTCCCCACCGGAAGGTGAGAGGCTGAAATAGCGAGATTCTGCTCCACTCAGGACCCAAACACTGTCCCATTGCTATTGTCGTCGTAAACAAGTAGATCCATTAATATTATCAATACGGTCGTGTAAAGTATTCCACGGGCTCTTATCATTTTAACGTTGATTGGGATTTGTCGTCAGTGAACACTAGATGCTCCTATGATTTTTAACTCTGTTTCTATCAGTATACATCAGATAAATAACTAATGTACAGGTTAATGACCCGTAATAGGAAGGATTCCCAGTTCCAAAATCCTAATAATTTCTCTTGCCGACGCCACCATCTATTAAATCTTGCACGGATTTTTTTTTTTGCTAACGAGTCTCCGTAATCTAATGCACAACAAAATGAAAAAGAATTTTACCTTCCATCTCCGATTGAACTTTTCGGATCTTGAGTTTTGGTATTGACATTGACGGATATGGGGCCCATTTCCGGTTTCATCCCTCATAGAATGGTACAGGAAATAATGCAAATGCATGCAAATACAGGAATAATCTGGAGAATGCCCAATTAAAGTGTAATGGTTCTTTTAATCGGTTTAACTCCAACAATCAACAATCGGAATGAATGGATTCGTAATTGCAAAACTTAGCAATCCAACCCACGTCCTACGTTCCCTAGCCCAATCCTCTGACTTTGGACAATTGAATCTTGCAAATATTCATCCTCCATCAAAGTGGTATGACTGGTTGACTTTAATTTTGATTTTACAGCTCACTGTCATTGTCAATCTCCACACGGGAGATGAGCCCTAAACGCATGTAATTGGTTATTGAAACGCAAGATTACCTTGGAAGGTTGGTATGCAGTGCATCCCAATTCGCAATTATAGTATAACATCAAATGGTCATTTCAGGTAGGTGTCAGGGCTATTTCAGGGTCAGTTTCAGAATTCCTTCTTGTAACTCTGTAAGGGCAAAAAAGAAATGGAAGGGGGAAGCGAGAAAATAATCTTTTTCACCTTTCGAATTATTTATTTCACGGAGACACTGCATTGGATGCATTTTGCAAATTGGAACTCGTACAACATTTGCATGACCAGTACGATGAATGAGGAACGGAAAATTATGGACTGGATTCTGGAATGTGACATTGAGCATCTCTTGTCTCCTTTGTCCCAATGACCTGAATTCGTGACGTTTGACTGCCCAATCAAAAGATACACGCACACGTGTCTACCGTTTGAAATGAAACAGATTCCTGTTGAATGGGGATTAACCTCCAATTTGATACAATTAAAATCACTTATAACATTACTTTCCCTTTCAATACTTTTCAATAGGAACTTTCATCTTAAGATGACTAGCTGAATTTGAAGTGACACAAAGGCAAAGGACAAACGGAGAATCAGTTGAAACGAATGGATTGTTGGATCATAATGCGCATATTCCAGGAAACATTTCTTGTCGCCCTTCCCTTGCAAGACAGGATACCGCATGAGGTCAGTTATTCCAAAATGGGATTCGTACATACAAAATGGGATTTATTGTATAGTCTCCTCTTCTGAGCCCAATAAATGTGTACCAATGAAAATGGATTTAATGAAACTCGTATTGTAACAATTTGTACCTCACGACCACATCAAACTAGTTTCGATAGAAAAGAAATCTATGTGCGCACACTGTGATTTTCTACTTTTTCTGAACTCTCAAGTCTACAAGAGTTTAATTCAATTCCTCACTTCTTAATAAATTCCAAAACAGGAACCATTTACGGATAAAATGATTTTTGGAAATAAATTTAGCATATTGTCTGCCTCCCATTCCAAGAATCCATGTCATGGCTATGAATTTAAACTCACGATTTCTCGCTACAGGACACGATTTTAATTTACGACAGAATTGTAAACAAAAAATATTAAGGATTCTTTTAGAAGTGAGTCTGGCATAAACTAAACTTTACAATTGAATTTTTTCTTTACAATTGAAATCATAGTTGATTAATGAAATAAAAGTAATTTGGTTTAATCTATTTTAAGCAATCCCACCAAAGCCCAGACTTTAGCAACAAATTAATGGGTTAACCGTTAAGCGTTTTAGTGTCAAATCAACACCTCGTACATAGAAAACATACAAAAATTGTCCTAGCCAGATACGGGTCCCAAATATCTATTCCCCCCATATATCACCAGAACGTGCATGCGCATGGTTGATACATTTTGAAAGACTTCTATTCTATAAAGTGAAGGTCTTTGACGAAAATAAAATTGAAGAAATTCAGTTTGGCAAGAATAGTAAATTCACATTGAGATCTGCCATTGAAAACTTAATCTGTGGATATTTGCATAACGAGTCGGCGCGCACACAGGCGCGGAGAGCTAAAATCCTTTCAAAACGGCAAATCAACCATGCGCCTGCGCGTTGTGGAGATACATAGCGGGGCCATACATACATGAGCCCCTGTACAATTTAGTCAACAATCCCCGTCTACCTCAACTGTACCCACAGTGGTCACAGAATTTGGTTATCAACTTGCCTAAATTATTACATACGGCGGCTAAAAAACCCTGAAGTAGATTTGCAATTTCGGTTAGGAGAATCAAGTCTAGATAACAGATGATGTAACGGGAACCCAGCATCCAAAACGTCATCAGCAAACCTAGGGCTTGTGGCCAGTGAAGCCTTTATCCATGGCGTACATTTGAAAATTGGATGGGGTGAGACTGTTATTTGCAGTTGGAACTGAGAGTTGTCCGTTGAGGCTAAGCAGTGTTGCTGCAGATTGGTTAATTACTGAAGTGGGTGCACTTGAGGAGGAGGGCGTGCCAAAGCCGGGATACTTTGCACTGTAATCACTTTTCACTACAATCTTCGTTTTCGGAGGCACTTGACTGAGGTATTTACAAAGGGCTGAATAGTGAACTTGAGTTGTACAGCGGATGTCAAGATATTTTAGATTTCGACACTTCTTGAGATGCTCCAAACTGATGTTGGTTAGTTGGAGGCATCCCGACACGTTGAGAGATGTTAAATTCTGAATACTAGGAGAATCCGGAGAGCCTATTTGAGCAATGCCCGCATCCGTAATCCTTGAACAAGTACTTATGTCCAGGGATGAAATACTTCCGGCATGAAGTGTAATATACCTAAGGGACACATGACATAAGATTGTCCATTTAATTAAAATTTAATTTTTAAAAAAACTGTTTAAAAATACCTTAGAGACACGTCGGAGATTGAGGCTCCGGATAGTTTGAGTACTTTGAGTGATCGGAGGCGTGACTTAGAGTCAGTGAGACCTGGGCGTGAGTCGATTGGCGGTGCCAAGATCTCCCGCAGACCTGCATCTGTTAGTCCAGCAACATATCCCAGATCAAGCGTATGCAATGCCGGGCAAACACAGGATTTCAAGGCTGATACTGTCTTCCACGGTAATCCTTGGAGGGAGAGTTCCTTCAACTGTGGCAGACGTGTCATGATCCAACAGAGTTGTTGGTAGGAAATCGAGGCCCAATCCAGGACGAGTATGCTCGGTTGGCGACGTGTAATTCCACGCATAATGTCCGCAGTCATCTTTCTGAAAATGAAATCACATTCCATCACTCTACTCTGACTTTAGTCAAAGCAAAGCATTCTAGTCACGTTCACTTGCCCAACTGTCCTATACGGCTATACATCACCTCATTAGCTTACCTGTGACTGAGATGTACGCGCTGCCACAGAACGGGAGAGAGACCGATTCGGTTCCAATCCTTACAAACTGACAGAGCTGTATTTAGCAGAGAAATGTCAAAGCGCTTGAAAACTTCGAGCAAAATTTCCTTGTCCTTCCAGCTGACGAGGTTGGGTTTCCCCAAGTGAGCACCCCTAGAAGGAGCAGATTTGGCGTCCTCTACAAGTTCCGCAGGCCTCACAACATTTGTTGCAGCTTTCAAATATTTTTCTGACTTTGTCATAATTATTCCAGAGAGTTGAGTCCTAAGAGTTTATATATGAAAGACAAAAAGAATGTCAGTTGCGCCGCTCCCATAGTGAAAAACTGCCTGTTACCTTTGAGGGAACTTTATAGGTGAAGCTTTCTTGGGACTGCCGTCATCCGAGACGCTTTGGTCGTCATCATCAACATCCGAGTCGTCTTTTTCCTTGGAATCGACTGGGTCATCATCAACTACTGATGAAGACAGTGATCGAGTCTTCTTCCCTTTACAGGATTTGAGATCTTCTGAAAGTCGTCGTTTTACAGCCTGCTTTGGTACCCCTGAGACTGGAGAACTGGGGCGGGTGGAACTTTTCCCCAAAACCCTCGGCTCTGAAATCAAAATGAAAACATTTTGAAAAGGAAATCCTACACTCTGAACATCAAAAGGAAAATATTTTGAGAAGGAAATCCTACGCTGGGAATTCGTTTGGGAAAAAATCCGTAGGAGAAGTGGCGGAGGTCAGTTATAACATTTAAATTACCTTTTCCTTTTCCTTTCTTAGGTGAACTTCCTTGAGAATCAACCCCACTCTTGTTGTCATCCGGCCTGGTTACGTCCTCTTCCTCTGTTGGAGATCCAGATCCCAACCCCTTGGAAATCTTTTCCTTTCGGATTGCATCCATTGCATCCAGGGCGGATTGCGACATGGGTCTTTTACCTGCTGGCTTTCGAGGCGGTGACATTGGTTTCTTCCCGTTAGCTTTCCGTCCTGCCAATAGTCCAGGATCGTCCAGAGATAGACGGCCTTGTAAAATTCTCTGTTGCACTTGCGTCAATTTTGCCTCAACCTGCTTCTCATCTTCGCGGGCCTAGTAAAATTATTTCCATTCAAGTATAGACACCAATTATTTCAATTTAAAGAACACCAAAATTTTTCCGAAATAAATTACCGATTTGTGAAGAGGCCCACTTCTGCTGCTGTTTGAGATCTTTTCAACTGAGGAATCGCCTGGCAGTGAGGGTTTTACAGGATAGCAAACCAGTGGATGAACGTTGCCAGTTGACTCTTTACTTTCTGGTGGTAACTTACTAATCACGCGAGGCCTCGAGTCCTTCTCAAGACAAACTGGACACTCCCAACTGTTCGGTAAGTCATCGTTCACTATCCCAATCGCTTTCGTCGGTGCCACGCATAGGGCGTGAGTTATTTTGAAACACAAACTGCACTCGAGGAGAGTAGAAGGCCCAACCTTAAAAAAATTAGAATAACAATGAGGAAACACTTTCTTGCAAGAGCGACAAATCGGGAACGGATTTAAACTCTCATAGAACTATGAGAGTGAGTTGTTTGGTTACCCGCTTGATTGGAAATGCTGATGGACCAGGAATCTCGCTCCATCCGTCGAGTCCACATTCACAGCAGGTGGAGGACGTAGGAAGTAGAGGCTAAAATATAGAATTTCAAACGTACTGTGTTACATTTTGGATTAGAGATTAATAACGAGACAAGGATATTTTCACTGCTTACCTTCATACACTCCCTCATGATACACATACCCTGCCGGTCAACACATTTGAAACATTGCTTGCAGTCCTCTGTGTTGAGGCAGGACTGACAGTTGGAGCATCGGACCCTACGTAGAAAAATATCCGACTCCAGCATTTCCAATTGGGCTTTTACGCTATCTGCAGTTGATTGTGGTAATGTGATGTTCCTTGGTTTCTTCTTTGTTTCGTAACTCTTGTGGATCTTTCCCACGTCCTGCAAACCACAATTCTTATAAATCAAATCCCTCTATCACGATAAAATCAAAATAATTTGAAAACGTACATGCAAGGACGAAGGAGAAACAACGTTTACGGTCCGTTTGAGGAAAATATGGGCCGGGAAAGCATAATATTGAGGCCACCCCATGCATTTAGATAGTGAGGCCTAGCCCATATTTTCCTCAAAAACTCTAGTTGGATAAAGGAAGGATTTGGATACACCTTATATTGCGCGCCAAAAGATTGGGTGGAAAAGTAAGGTTTGACGAAAGAAACTCCCACCTCCTCATACACTAGATTCCATGCAGATTCAGCAATCAGCACTGTCCCTCAGGGCTGAATCAGCACAGGGTGTCATTGGTCGCTGTGCCAATAAACTGCGTACGTGACAGTGAGCAAAAAAAGATGTGCGCAATTTCTTTGATCATTGCCTAATTACTGAGTTGATTGACGAAAACTGACCGATTAATGTGACCCGACCCAGTTGTCT
>Ga0194135_10001893_pt1 | contig 12640 bp, 12 predicted proteins | sample LitLau_LLRF_2013_FD_134024 | JGI IMG/M metagenome (GOLD analysis project Ga0194135, IMG submission 134024) | Freshwater sediment microbial communities in response to fracking from North America - Little Laurel Run_MetaG_LLRF_2013 (version 2) | ecosystem: Environmental > Aquatic > Freshwater >... | reverse complement strand
TGCTCTTTCACAAGCGGATGCAATTATCTTGATAAGTACATAACCTATCAAGATGCGGTCTTTGGCAATTTGTGGAGGACCCTTCGAAGATAACCACAATTGAATATGGTAAAAACTGAGAGGTTAGGTTCTGAAACGGTCTGAAGATCAATCTCCTTTTAAAACACCAACTTCAGTCCCTAAAAAGAATACAAACAAAATACTATACAACTTAAATTCCAGTGAAATACTGGAAAGAGAATTTCAAAATCCAGCTTTTTTAGAGTATTTAGAGAATCAGAAAGCCGAGAACGGAGTGAATGAAGACAGAGATATTGATGCTGAAGAAGAGGCATATTTAACTAAAATGGACACTTCAAGTTTTCGAGCCTATAAAACAGAGCAAAGAGTTTTACGGGGGTTACCCCCAGAAGAGCAACCGTCAATTGAAATGGAAGGAATGACGACGGAAGAAGCTAGAGACTTTCGTATAGCTCTCGAAGTTGCTTTATTAACTACACCTCCTGAGCTTCGTAGAAAACCCAAAAAACTCCGAACCCCAACAAGTGTGATGATGAAACGTTCATGGAAACAAATTATGGAGAGATTTCCTATAACTTCTACACCCAACGGTCGTAAATCATCCACTAGCTCTGTAAGTCAAGCAAATGACCACCACTTTCTTTATTTTGGGAACTAAACTTGCTTCACTTGCTTCAAATTGTATAACTTGATTAATTTGTCTTGAATATTTTGTAGGAAGCAAGCAACAAGGCTGAACGAAATCCCCACAGCAGCCGGAGTGGAAGCAGAGCCTCAGACTCTTCACTACAACATGATGTCGTACTCACAGGAGGAAAGGCATCTAAGCTCAAGTGTTTCAGAATCAGTTCAGTCTGAAGATTCCGATATATCTGAAATACACGGTGATCAAGACAACGATTACGAGTCGGATTCCGACCTGCGTGGGAACAAATCGTTTACTCGTAGTGGTGGAATGAATAAGGCTGAATCAGAAGATTGTGCTAAAGCTTTTCCAATCCCGTTGTATCCCAAGTTCATGCTGTGTGGAATATCTGAAAAGGTTAGGATTATTGCCGTTTAGGAGTACTAGTGGTAAAGATCTACGTTTAAAGCCGGATTTTTTTTCAGGATCAAAATATTGCTGTGAAAAACATTCAAACTCTTGGTGGTGAAGTTGTCGGCAGCGGTATTTTCACTCCAGAAGTTGATGCAGTGTTGGCTCATAAACTAGTCAGGAGTGAAAAAGTGCTTGCCTCAATCGCTTCAGGCAAATTTATTTTGAAGGAATCTTATTTGGATCATTGTGTAAAAAATGGAAAATTTATGGCTGTAAGTTCAAGTTTCCTTATTACCTTATTTCAATTGTACGTAGAAATTTAGACATTATTAAAGGTCAAGTTCATTTTCAGGTAACTGAAAATTTCTTGTGGAAAAATGGTGACGGAGCTGGTCAAATGGAAAATGATATCGCCAATAGTGCCCATTTTTGGTTTTTAAAAACGCATCTGGAACCTCCAGTCAAACCATTTGAAAATAAGACGTTTTTCATGTATCAACCAGATGACAAAACTGCTGCTTATATAAGACTGATCGTAGCAGGCGGTGGTCGTATAGTATCAGAAATAAAAGACGCCTCGATAATTATTCGTAGTAACAAAGCAAATGCTGCTATCTCAATTCCAGCAGGAATTACAGTGGAATGCGCATATATTCTTAGTCAATGGATAATTGTACCCATTCAAGAAAGACTGTAGAGAATATTTTGAAAAACTAGACACATACTTAGGTTCACAATCGTACATGCAAACGTATTTTAACATTTGTAACGCATATTTTTTGACTTATACACTCCAGATTTGTGCATTCTGATCTGTGAATCTCATAAAGCCGCATTTTAAAATATAATTTTAAGCTTTTACTTGTATAATTGAATTCAGAACAAACGCAATAAATCGAAGTTATCGAATAATCGAATTTTTTGCCGGAAGAGATTGAAAATAGGAAAGTTTCATTGTAGAATGCACGCACGAGCCTTCAAGGCCCATGATACTAGAATTTGGATTTATCATGACAACTTCTTCATTCATATACTATTTTGGTTGTGTGAGGTAAAAAAGAGCAAAATACTTGTATTTATCACATTTGGTCAGATTAGACTTGTTCACATTATCTCTATTTAAAATTTTGAGACCAGACACTATTTGTGAAACATAGCTGACAGTTTTAACAGAATTCTCAATCGAGTTATATACTTTCATTAAATTGCCTAAAAAGAAAAAAACATTTTATATGCGTTATTTCTTTTATTTTCAAATTTTGCTTCATTCATGTCGTTTCGTTTTGTGTTTTTTAAATCCACTGTGAAAGGTTCGTGGTGTCTTGCATTTCCGTTTATTCAAGAAGTAAACTTGATAGTCTAGTAAAATAAGTGAGACATGATGTAAAATAAGCGAAATAAGTCAAATGTCTCCACTTCCATTCTCCAACCTATTTCAGTACTCCAAGCTAAAAAAGTCTAACCTAATTGTAGTCTATATAATCATAGTAATCACATGAATTTTATATAATTTATTGTTTCACCATTTCAATGCACATTCCTTTCAAGAGAGAACTTACTTCCTTACTAGTTTCCATCCTGCACGACTCTCTGGTTAACTCCGTGGCTGCTGAAGTTAACAAACTACAGGTCATTTTTTCCTTCGATTTCTCACGAAGCAAGGAATCATTGTTATTCCGAAGAGTATTAATCAAGCTTGTCATCTCAACTTGAACATCAGGAAAGTATAGATGAAGACTCTGCAGGAAGAGTTCCAGACTTGGCGATCCTTCCAGGGTATGTTACAATTACAATAAAATAGAATAGAATTCTACTTACAATGTCTCCCTCTTTTTTGAAAAACATCCAGAATACCCTAAATCAATGCTAAAAAACATCCTTTATCTACACTTATTCTACGTCATCTGCTATAATTCACAATTACATTCAATTTTGAGCATTGTAAAGAAATACTTCCGGCTTCCTGTTAAAACAAAATTTAAGAAAAAATCTAAGACAACTGGATTCCTCCAATTCCACCTTTCATTTCATGAACCCGCTGCTGTCATGTTGTGAACATCACTTGTTGACCGTTCCAGACCAATAAGATACCTATCGTTGGGTAAATTTCACGCCTCCTACACTCCTTCCGTCCAGTCGGTCCATCCTGTTGTCTTCTTGTTCGTAGAAGGTGTGAGTCCCTGCGCCCGTGTCCTTTTATTTCCCATTTCAAAGTGCTTAAACAAAGGTAATTTCTTACAAATAAGGAGCATTCTTCAATTAACCGTTCGTGTTCGTGCTATTAGTTTTCCATTTCTATGATTGTATTGTGTAAAAAGCGTTTTGATAGTAATAAACACATCATGGTCTACTGCGCTATTTCAACTTTCCTGTTTTCAGCTATTTAGGCTGGGCATGTCTCTTTACCTTCACCATAAGTTTCGGAACTGGTCACCATAAATATCGTTTTGGCCAAATGTTACTACCTACACCATTGAATTATTTCGCGTCACCATAAGAAATCAGTTTTATCACCATAAATATCGTAATTCAAAACCCTTATTTAGTGTCAATCTTGCCCAGAAATTACGAAAATGAAATCAAAATGAGTCATAATAAGTAGCAATGAAGAACCTGCCGTTTTGAAGATACTGAAGTGCTAAAACTCAAGTCAGAACGCAATATGGGATGTGAAATGTATTCAAAAATGTAGGTATAAAAATTAAAGCAATGATTTGCAGCTCAGGCAAGAGGCATTGCTATGTTTCAAACTACTTATGATGACTCATTTTGATTTTATTTTCGTAATTTCTGGGCAAGATTGACACTAAATAAGCGTTTTGAATTACGATATTTATGGTGATAAAACTGATTTTTTATGGTGACGCGAAATAATTCAATGGTGTAGGTAGTAACATTTGGCCAAAACGATATTTATGGTGACCAGTTCCGATATTTATGGTGGTCGATTAAATTTGTCCCTTTAGGCTGTGGAAGATATAGAATAGAATAACAGCAGGTTGTCAAAATCAAGCGCCTTGGGATTTCGGGAGGTGTTGATCAATCGACACTGCATGAGAAAATGGATAAACGTCAAACTAGGGCTGACTTGCAGTTTTTTTCTGGGTTCCTCTTTCACGGGTTAGGCAGTATGGTGGTATAAGTAGCATATTTCCAAGTTATATTAGGTTAAATTATTGGTAAGGTGGTTAAAGAAGAAAATTTCCTGATAAACTTAGGTAAGTAAACTGTGTTTTCACTCAAGAAACTAAGAAGAACCTGGAGAACCTAAGAAGAACCTGCAGAACCTAATAAAACCTGGAGAACCTAAGAAGAACCTGCAGAACCTAATAAAACCTGGAGAACCTAAGAAGAACTTGAGGAACCGTCCTCACATCCCCGACTGACTTAACTTGCCGTGATGTTTCCAATTTATAAGGTAAAATTTCAACATTAACATCAGCAAAGATGGCCATTCGAAGACCTACTATTTATACATGGAAGGAAAATAAGCCTTTATTCTTTATATTTGGAAAAATTATATAAATTGGTGTTAGTACAAGGCGTGAAGTAAAGTGGTGGACTTACCGTACCTGAAAGAGCATTGAAAGATTAGAAAATCTAACAATACATCGGGAGAGAATGATCAAAATAGCTCTCTGACTCATTCTGACCGACACTATCAACTGCAACTATAAGAAAACTGAGCCCTGAATGCACTCGAGGAAATAACAAGTAAAAGGAGCGAATACAATTTCACGTGGTAAGTCAAGTTTTATTTCGAATTTTAAAATTTTGAACTGTTTGAATTTTTTTCATAGAATTCAGAAATGAAATTAAGAAAGTCCATAAAGAGTCATATAGGAGAAACTACATTTTTCACATACAAAGTCAAGTTTTGTTCTTTTTGCAGAGATAATTTAGATAGTCACTAAATACTTATCAGGGACACCGATACAAGTTTTGCATTGATTTGAAAGATTTACAATTGTTTTTTAAAGGGAAAAATTCCTATGCCTTCCTTTTCGACAATCCTTACTCGATTTGAAAGATTGTTTGGGTAGTTTTTCACATATTTAATATTTTAAAATGTATTCTTAGTTTGAATTTGTCGTCATCAAGGTGAAACAGAGCGTTTGTATACTCAAAAATGACAAAAAGACACAAAAGATAGAAAGTTTCACAGATTATTGCAAGCTTCAAACTGCTTCAAGTCATTTAAGTTTGAATAATCTGCACTCAAAATTGACTTTTTATAACTAAATAATAGACTTTAATTGGCAAAAAGGTTTACTTAAGAATTATCAAAGTACCCATTTAAAACATTGCCTTTTATACCACATTTTTGACCCTTCGTAGAACAATAATTTCTGAAACATTTATCATTTTTGAGTCAACTTTAAAATCTGGGCAAGCATATATAACATTTCGTACTAATATAAAATCCTGTACAAAATTAGATGACACTTTATGCTTGGAAAATTCAATTATTACTATCAATCAATCAATCAGTGAACTTCGCAACAAGGTGTGGATTTCAGGGATTTAGTAAGACCCTGTAGGTTTTTAGCAGTGAAATGTCTTACAAAATTTTACAGTTGTTCTAAATTTTACATTTTACAGAACAGTGAATTCTAGCCGTACACTTTTTGCCAAGGAATTCCCTTAGAACTACAAACTCTTGCTCGGTTGTTTTTTAAAAATGCTTGTTTTTACAATTTCTCGAGTTTATTTCTGAACCATTCTTGGTTCCTAAGAGACTCATAACCCGCCTCTAAATCTTTTTTATGTTGAGCTGATATATCAGATTCCGGGCTATTTCCTTTTACTCCAGTTGCTTTCTCAGGAATTTCTTCTTTTGTCAGGAAATTACATTTTATACCTGAGTCTTTCTGCAACAAGCGGACAAAGGAACGGATATTGCTTCTGAAGGCGCGTTTTTTACCGTTGTCGTCTAGATCTTTTGAAAAAATGTCGCTGCCTTTAAAGAAGATTTTTTTATCTTCCTCTGACATTGAGATAAAGAATTTTATATACTTATGCCGGTCCCGGAACTCCATCAAATTTGCATGGTGCATCACGTACAACATATTTTCCGTGGCAGAGTCGATCCTGAAAGTTAATGTTTGATTAAACTTGTAATGATTGCTACAACTTTACATTACCTTACTCATTCAGTAAGCTGTTACAAGAGAATATTGGGTATTCGGACGCTGATGCTAAAGACTAATATGCAAATGACTGTCATGCAAAATTTGTCCCGTACGAAAATGCAAATTTAATTTGCGTATCCGACATTACTTCTTGGTTGGGTTCTACTGCTCTTTCTGCAAAAACTCGGTGTGTCCTTTTTTAATAGGTTTTTATGAAGAAAACAAAAAAATATCATAAATTTCGAAGTACAAATACCACTTGTAAATTATCACTAAAGGGCAAACGGATACTTATACCATGGTCTATAATATTATAGACCATGACTATACAATCTTCGAAATGCACATAAGGGTATGGTGTAGTGGTCTAACTAATTTTTAGGGCCATAAAGGCTATATGGTAAAATGGTCGACCATGGAGATTTCAAAAAAATACGTCCACAAAACTTAGTTTTTTGAAAGATTAAACGTATCAATCAAAAAATAGGGAGGGTTGACTCACTAATCGAAGTAAAAAAATCGCCCTGGGGCGTTAATATGACTCTAACAGAGGCGGAAGAAAAAGGCCTCCAAAATAAAGCGATCTTGGATCACTAAAACATGAGCTACGTTTGATCCAGCCAGGTAAGAATATAGCACGTTAGCTCAAAATGTCCTGAAATGTCTGGCGGAGGGAAAGGTTGTGTGACCTAAACAATAGAGTCATTTTAACGCCCCAGGGCGATTTTTTTTACATCAATTCGTTATCAGTGAGTCAACCCTCGCTATTTTGAATTTTGTATACTTGGACCTGTCTTTTTGCCTGACCATTCTGAGATAAACTTAATAAATGTAATTTTGCATAATTTCATTTAGCAATAGTTGTCTTCAATTTTGCAACGCAGTCAATTTGTAGCGTCTGAAGCTTTAGCATCACCGACCCACAATCGAATATTACGGTACCAATAATAAGATGAATCTCTCCATGTTAAACCTCAAAATGCGCCTACTGTCCACTAACAGTCGCAATTAAAAACTCGCTGTTACAGTTAACAAATACGTTTTTGAATGAGACATTTATAATGAGGGTAAAATATCTCTTGTAACGGCAAGTTCCAATTTGAATGAGAATCCGGTGGTTTTATGATCAGATTCATCTTACGTAATGAAGCCGTAATTCCGTGTCAATGTTAACAAACGATACAGCCAACTTACTTAATTTTGTTTCTTCTGGTGAGGCATGAAGGTTCTTCTTCAACCTCAGAGTCTGTGTCTCCAGATGAACTTTGACCTGGTTTCATCCGGAGGGTTCGTGCGGCCATTGTCCTTTTTGAAACCACAGGCGTGTCACTTGTGGGGTCATTTTTTTCTATCTTCCTCCGCTGCGCTCGTGCAAACCGATTCTCAACCGGCTGTGACCTTTTAAGCCAAGGCGGAAGCTTACTGTCAAGCAATAAAAAGTTTATCTTCCTTAGGCATGTATAATCGTATGTATAATGGTGATTTTAACACCACTATGTCCTACATAACTTACTTCTTAAAACCTCCAGCTGCGTTTATGGCTTCTATTTCTTCCGTTAATTTAGAAGCGATGGTGTCAACAATAAACACTATATCTTCTTCGGCAGTGAGAAGATCAGATAGCTTCATTTTTGGCTGCAAATTTGACAGAAAATCTTTTTTTATCACAATAGCCTCCTTAATTAAGCGTAGGTGCCCCGGGCGCTCTTCTTGATGATCGGCAGAGGCCTTTTCTTCAATTTTCTGGAGCTTCTCTTGAAAAAGTTGCTTTTGTTTTTCAAGTGCTTTTGGCTCCTTTTTGCAAAATTAAATTTAAAAAAATAAACTCATGAAATTAAGCTTTCAACAATGCTAAAATTTGAAGGTCATGTTTCGAAATTAAGTACATGCATTTTTACGTACAAGCAAAGCCGGGACTTGCGTTTTTAACTGCTCCAACAAAGTGATATCGAAATCTCCGGAAAGCGTTGTATTCCACCTATCACCCGTATATTGGAAGTTCACTTCCAACATACCGGCATCCGGAAAAGTGCCGTCATGTTTCGAAAAATTATTTTCCTCGAGTGTCTATAACATATTTTAAATTTATACTCATCAGTTTTCTATAATCTTGACCCTTCCTTTACTAGTTTCTGCAAGATTTACCGAGGTCGCGTGGTCTACAGTGGTTTTGGGTGTAAAAAGGTTTTTTATTTCTAATGCTTCTGCCATTGACTTTGCAAGATCTTCCTCAAGCACCTTTTTTTTCAGACTCAGCTTTCTTGTTCGACTCCAGAGCGTCCTGGAAATACAATAAAATTCTGCTATAAGCAATTAAATATAAACATACAAGCGATTGCCAAGCAAGGACGATCGATAATTAGATATGTAATATAACCTTTAAAAACCTTAAAAACATCTTTACCTTTAGCATGTTCTTAAGACTAGATAGTTGGCTCTGACCTGGATCCCCAAAAACGGTTTATCACAGTTAGATTTAACAAAAATGTTATCGTTATAAGTAAAAGACTTACAATCTTCTCTTTCCTGTGAATGCCGCTGTTTCAATTCCTGAAGGGTTTGAGACAAATTTTTGATTTTCTGTCACAAAAGTAGATCAACACGCATTCCTTTATCCTTAGTTATTTATATGATGATTAAATATGTATATATCAATTACATTCTCAGCTGTTTGAAGTTCAGACAAGGTTTCTTGGTGCTGCGCGTTGCCTGCCTGTATTTTCAAATGGTTAAAGTACGGTAGCGCGAAGTTCAATTTTTATTTCAAATTCACTAATAACCTGTTTAATCATTGTTTCGAAATATTATTTTGTTTCATTGAAGTTTGGATGATCGAGACATGGTTTTTCCACCCTCTGCTCTGCGGTATCAAGATCATCGGAGATGCCCTCCACAGCTCCAAAATCTTTCGGGTTTCCTTCTCCGGTGTCTAGCTTCTGTAATAATTGACAGTTGCAAATTTAAAATAATTCTCACTTGCTTGCATAACGTATCATAGTTCAAAAAACTACACGTGTAATGCGGAGCTTCCTACAATTATTACTCGTCAATAAAGAAAAAGCTAATGCAGGTTAAAAAATGACAAAGCATCGCAATCGTCACTTAGGTCACGTGACTCAAGAAATTCCCCAATTAGGATGCTTTCCGATCCGTGTAATATAATCTTGTGTTTCCATTTTAAAGCTCTTTGAATTGGTGAGTGTGATTGGCATTGCAGGTTTTTAGGTCAGATGCTCATAACGTCATAACTAACGATCAATAAAATTGTTATTACCTCTTGCAGTAAGTCAGTATTTTGTGACGCCTCCGTTTTCTCGGGTAGGGAATTTGTTGCCTGAAATAATGTAAAAACCATTATAATATCGTTTAAGCTGACAAAACAGAATTCAGAGTGAACTTATGAGTTATCTGAATTTCTTCAAACGCTTTACAGCTGGGGGCAGTAGTTTGGACACTGCTGCTGGGACAGGGTGTTTTGAGAAAGACGCGGGCATCACGGTGGTCTCCATTCCAGCACGTTTCTCGTTTCTTCTGTTATCCGCAGATCCTTTACGAAGTTGAAACTGTCAATTTAAGATTACTCTTATTAGTACTCATGACACATCATAGTACAAAAAACCACACCTACGCAGATTTCTAAAGCTCAAGTCTTGGAACTCATATCAATGTCACTAGTAATATGTGAGATGTCCAACTTTCCAATTTCGTACATAAAAAAGCTTGGTTCTTTTATAAATCTAAGTTAGTACGCATGGATAGAAAAGTATTGATCTTCCTGTGTTATTTAAAGATTTTGACTTTATGATTTTTAAGCTTAAAACGACGACGAAGCAAATGTTTTTTGAACTTAATTTAAGAGATAAAAAACCGAAAATGATAGGAGCTGCTGCATATTTAAACTCCGATTGCAGAAGCTTAGCAATTTTCTATTTAATTGTAAAAAGACTACGAATGCTGCCGCTGTGGCCCACAATAACAACAACTATTGGTCGGTGTACTTTTATGTTGTCACTAAAATTCGCAGCATCTGTCAGAAAACCGTCTTTTGTGTTAAATAGTTCTTACGATTGGCACTAAATTCTGCGCCTTCCCCTTCCTCTTTAGATACTCAATAACAGAAGTAAAATCATTGGAAAACTAATTGAACACGGCTTCAATAAAGTTGCACTAGTTAATGAATTCAGTTGTAAATAGAATCAGACGCCTTTACGTTTCTTTCTGCAAGTGTTTGTATTAATGCTTGTTTATGTGGTTGCAACTTGAAACAGTATAAAATTCTTGAGCTGGGAGGTATTAAATCTTTCTAAACGTTTATTAGTTCCCACTCAGCTACCTTGTTCTTTTTATGATAATTTTTTATTCACCTGTTTTTGCGGTGTTGCAGGCTGTTTGTTCGGTGCTTCAACTAAACTTCATAAAATAAAAAAAAACAAATGTTAGGATTAACTAATATTTACACACGGACACGAGATATAACGCTTGGCTCAAGAAGTCTTGGTTACCTGCGTTAAGGGTGTAAATAAGAGAGTTTTAGACACCTTGCATAGCAACGAAATCTCCATAAGAATCAATGTTAAAAATAGAAAAAAGTTGTCTTAATATGAGATCTCCTCCGTCAATTTTTAGGATTGAAAATTTCTTAATAGCTTATATTAAAGCCAATAGATTTTTCTAAAACTTGTTGAGTTAACAATTTGTAATATGTTAAAATTACCGTTACAGCAAGCATTTTTCCCAAAATGCTTGCCAAGTTTCTTAATTTACTTGAATTTGAAGCAAAAATAACAATATGTGAGCCAAACAAGTTCTAGAAAAATCTATTGGCTTTAATTAAAGCTATTAAGCATTTTTCTATCTTAAGAATTGACGAAGGAGATCTGAAATTAATTAGGCAACTTTTTTGCTATTTTTAACATTGATTCTTATGGAGATTTTGTTGCTATGCAAGGTGTCTAAAACTCTCTTATTTACACATTTGACATCACGTCAAATTGGGTTAGGTTTTGGTAGATTATAACTCAAAAATATCTTATTTTAGTAAATGAAACGCGCGGCATTACCTATGGACGGAAGATCAACCAGACTATGAGAGTGGTGCAAAAGTTTAGTGGAATCTCGACTCTTGTATTTCCGGAAGTCACACTGTGGTTTTGCAAACATTCCCGAACAGCTACTATTTCAATGTGTTTTTTGTTACGTGCCCAAGTTTTGCTAGGAATCAAATAGTAAATTCATAAGATTAAGAGATAGTTGAATAATTCTTTCGAGTTGGAGGTTCCATTTTTGCGTTTGCACTAATACCTGTTTAGCAAACTTTTTAATCTACATTATTATTTTAACAATCAAAAAGAGCAATTACGTAGTGTTCAATTGTAGAAAAACAAAGTTCTTTTACAAGTACAAAAATCGGCTGTTGACAATAGGACATGTAGCGTTAACCGACCTCCGAATAATTGTGGCTTAAATACATATACATACCAATTTACCTGGTGCCACCGGCACCTAGCCACCTGCAATTGTAGTTGCCATTGGTCATTCCCGTAAAGTTTCGAAGAAAGTCTCAATTGACTTGAGTACAATGATAAATCAAATGAAGCAAGAAGATCCACCAGAGCAAACACGTGTTTTAAAAAAAACTTTTCTTTAGTCAGGCCCCCTCACTGAAGTATCGGAAACTTAGCAGCTGACAATGGACTCCTTGTAAATAATTGTCAGCTATTGACATCATTCGAACTTGGCAAGAAATTAACAAGTTTGTTGTCATGAAATTGAAGGAAGGTAGAGCAGTTCAAATTGCTGGTTTATGATTGTTTATCTATACTAGTCTCACATTGGGGGACCTCATGAGATTCCTTCGCAACGCGAATCTCACAAAGTTAGCGATTTGCGAAGATAACTTGTGAGTACGATCGTAAACTTACCCTGGTTTTTCAGAAATCCGCGTTCAAAATTCTACCTCGACTATTTTTGCTCTCTTAAAATGTTAAATCATTACGTAAATTAAATGCCCTGAACATGTAAAACACGATTTGCAATTTGTAGATGAGCAAAGTGTTTACCCTTATACAGTCCATCATTTCATAAAATACATTTTTCAAGAGTGATAAATACAATTGTTTTCTGTTTTATCCATTTTTATGCTGGATTGACAAACGAAAAAGAAAAATTCAAAAGGTCTCCCTAAAAAGGTTTTTTGGGCAGAAAAGATCGTTTGCGAAAAATTACGTGCAATAAAGAGTAGCCTTGGAGTAGGTTAACTGTCTTGCGATGCAAAGTTTGCGCAGTTGCGAAGCAATTAGTGAGTACCCCCATTTATTACATTTCAAAAAACCTACGCCAAGCAGATCTCTTAAGCCCAGGTAACTTTTAGAACCTACATACTAATAACCAACTCCATGCAGGGCCCATAAACCATCACTGTTGCCATTCATTACTAATGTCGCGTTCA
>Ga0194135_10001892_pt1 | contig 12644 bp, 8 predicted proteins | sample LitLau_LLRF_2013_FD_134024 | JGI IMG/M metagenome (GOLD analysis project Ga0194135, IMG submission 134024) | Freshwater sediment microbial communities in response to fracking from North America - Little Laurel Run_MetaG_LLRF_2013 (version 2) | ecosystem: Environmental > Aquatic > Freshwater >... | reverse complement strand
TTCTTAGCCGGGGTGGATGAGGTTCAGAAGTCAGAAATGAAAACTTGAGTGACTTGTGTCCTCAGTCCTCACGCTCGGTAACGGGGGAATGGCGTGTCGTTTCCGTATTTGTCAATTCCATACTCCTGTTTCATAATTTATGATTTTACGAAAGCCAGAAAGGAACCTTCTGGAGAGGAAGGAGCATGGAGTTTTTTTTGTATTAAGAAAATGATACAAAATAATCCTTGCCGGCAAATTACAGATTTACCTGGAGGGAATACCAAGAGATACGCTACACCTGAGCCGGCGCTACAGAGGATACATTGCACTTGACAACATCAATCTCAAGTCGGCCGATGGCTGTCCCGGTCATTGCAATTTCGATGGTGGACTCTGTGACTGGACCAATGAGGAAGGGGATGATTTTGATTGGGGCCTGGTAAGGAGATTACTTAATTATGTAATTGGATGATTTTGGATCCAATTCAACATGTTCAATCGCTGGAATTTAGGCCCGGGGGAGTCAGAATCCATCGACGGGGCCTATCATGGACAGGGCATCTTACACTCACGGTGGGAGTAGCGGGGGCTATGCATTCATCGACTCCTCCTTCCCCGCCAGATCCGGAGATCGTGCCCGACTCTCTTCACGGGAATTCTCAAACACGGGTAACGTCTTTTATAAATCTGAAAATTAATTTCTATTGGACCAGGGCGTGCCAGGTAGCAAGAGTTAGAGAAAGGGAAACCACGGGTGTTGTAACGCGAACGCCCTATGACCTAATCCCTCTTCGCCTCAAATGGGGTCGTGTATATGGTCCGGCTCTTAATGGAGTCGTAACGGCGTGACATGGTTCCATTTTGCTCCCCCTTAGTCTCACAGTCTATGAAATAATTGATCTAATATCACATATAAGATATACCCCTTACAGACCCCATGCCCAATGTGTACGCTGGTGATTCCTGTCCTACTCTCAGCTCCTTCTTTTGAGGTTAATGAACGATCGATTTTTGTATTTCACCGCGTTACATATTCCACACATTTTAGATTGAAGGCGGCGGCGGCGGAGAAACTCACTGGAATTTGATTGAATTGGGTTCTAATTCATGGGGTTCGTTTATTCCAGGAGCTGACCGGCCCCTCTGCATGCGTTTTTGGACTCATATGTACGGGAACGGGATTGGGACGATGAGGGTCCTCATCCATGACACGGAGGCCAAAAAAGACCGGGTCGTGTGGTCATTGTCCGGTGAAGCCGGAAATGCTTGGTACCAGGGACAAGTGCCGATTTCATCATTCACCTCCTTCAAAGTCAGCACACACTCCCCAAGCCTTCCCTTCCTCTTTGCGTTTAAAAATTAACGCTTCCGTGTTTATCTTTCTATCCTCATCCAGATCGTCTTTGAAGGTGAAGTTGGGAAGAACAATCTGGGTGACATTGCAATTGACGACATTTCCTTTGCTCCTGGAGCATGTCCAAGTGAGTTCCATTTGATGTTAGAGAAGGCTCTCTGCAGTATTAGTAGGACAATATTGACAGTATGACGCGTCGATTTTGATTTCTTCATCGACTCTCTTTAAATATTCTAACCCAATTCCGTCCAATTCAGATGAGCCAAATGAAATCATTGAATTAATTAAATTCAATCCTTGAATTAATTCAGGTGCTCCACAAACAGCAGCAGGAAGCTCGGGTGACTGCACGTTTGAAGTGGATGAATGTGGTTGGTCGAACGTGGGAGCCTCGGCACGGACGGATGAAATGGATTGGGAACGGCGGCTAGGCCAGAATGCACGGACACCCATGGCCGATCACACCCTGGGATCTCCAACAGGTTAGGCTGGCTCTGCCCAAAGCGTCCTCTTATTTCCAATTTCAATTTCATACAAACTTGGATTTTGTGAAATCACCTTCTTCTGGGAAGTTGGGAAACGAACATAAACAATCCTTTGATTTTTCAACAATGAGCAAACAAGGCGTGTGTGTCAACTCGGTAAAGATTGTCTGCTGGCAGACAGATGTGGAGGAGGACCTCATCAAAGTTCAAAAATGTCATCTTGAAAACAACGTCAACAATTTAATTTGAGTGAATCAGAAAGTATGAGTATGTTCTCGAAAGCTCCGTTTAGTTTCTCACGACATTCCAAATCGAGATATTGGAGCATTGCAACGCACTTTTCTCGTCTCTGCGGGGTTGACAAAAAACCTAAGCGGCCAAATTGGGCAGACGAACAAGGCATCCATTTTCATCGGCACAAATGAGGCTTAAATGCTTTATGCACTTCCAAGCAGGCGATTTCCCTTCTTTTGTTTTTCTTTTCGGTTCTTCGAGACTCGATGCATGAGATCCGCATGAAAATGAACTATTACTCCTTTCCATCTTTTTATCATTGGAATCTGCGGGTACAGATTCTAATGCTCTCCGGCGCAGATGGTAAAAATGATCACCAAACTCTTTTTCGAATTCCAAAGCTCAATGATGGTCGCGGTACCCAAGTTTCCTTATGTCACCAAAAAATTAATGGTCCTCAAAATTATTGAATACCCGCAGGGAATTTCATGACTTTGAGCGGACTGAGTGTGCAGCGGGCAGGAGACCGGGCCTGGATGGTTTCTCCAGTTTTGGACGGATTCAAGAGGCCTAGATGCATGTCATTTTGGTAAAACTGTCTTACATTACCCCGTTCCTTAATCCCCAAGAATTATTCCCTGAATTACTAATTAAAGGTACTACATGCATGAGCCCTTCATTGACACGAGTGGCCCAAGTTTGGGCGGGCTAAAGGTTTATACCCGCTCTGTGACCACGTCTGGAAATGACCTCACCTCCGTCCCCCAACAAATCACTCCAATATGGCGACTCTACAATCAACAAGCTCCGGTTTGGAAATACGCCCAAGCACGAATCATGGAAAAGGAACAATTTCAAGTAAAAGAATACAAAAACCGCTCCCATTTTATTTTAAATTTTTAGACATCGTTGCCTATGGTATCCGTTTAGGTGATTTTTGAAGGCGTTCACGGATCCAGCCGGGCCAACGGATTCGTTGGGATTGATGACATTGCCTATTTTGAGGGGGATTGTACAAGTAAGATTTAACCTTCATCTAATTTTCAAATTTTCTTACATGAAGTAGCACTACGGTCGAGGAGTTTCAAATTAATCCGCAATTGAGCTGCTGCAATTGGTAGTGCTGGTGGTGGAAATTCGCCTATGAACGAGATGGAGTGATCCAATGCTTGACTCAGTTCTTATGTGTGGGAATAATTAGTAGACCCTTGTCAATACAGTGATTTCATAAGCGGAATTTTATGATTAATCGTTTCTGGTTTACTTTCATCCCTTTTCCAAATAATTGATTCGTGGTGTGTGGGCTAATTTAAAATGGCTAATTGTGCGTCCTCTGAATATGTTCCGCAGCCAAGCCGGTGAGTGCATTCGTGAGTGAGGGGGAGTGTTCCTTTGAGAAGGACTTGTGTCACTGGAGGAACACTTCGTCGGATCAGGTCTACCGATGGCAGCTTGCCACCATTACGCGAAGACCTGCGAATCTACCCGATAAGACTTTTGGGGCTCCTGGTAATAAAAATTAAAATGGACAAACATAAAAGAGACAGCGGATGAGTTTTCTTTAATTTTAAATTCTGCTTGTATATGTTCAGTTGGTTACGCCTACTTTGACATTTTTAGTCAAAATGCACAGGGAACACCCGTGAGACTCACATCCCCTGCTCTCGGCAAAGGAGCTCCAGAAGAGCAACTCTGTTTCTCCTTTTGGTAATTTGAGTAAAAGTTGATGATTGCCTCAAATGACACTTTCCTTTTCAATTAGAGAGAGTGGTGGGCTAGGTTAGGTTCGGATCGAATAATGACGAATCACTTTCTCATCATCAGGTATGCTGCATTTGGGGTGGGTGAGTCAACGCTCCTCCGCGTCCTCACCCTTAATTCGGAGCCTGCCCCTACAGAGTCTGCCCAAGATGAAACAACCGGCGGAACACAGGTAACTCCCTACATTTCTCTCCCCCTCATTATCCGGACTCCTTAACAAGAATATTACCCGGCTAACTCTCTCCAAGTTTGCAAATTGCTTACAGGCAAAAATTCATTCTGACTCTACATGAAGATTTTTCAAATGTTGGGATTTCCCATTAAAATTCCTTTCACTATCACGGAATAGCATAAGAAACTGTGGGCTTTCACAAATTTTGAACAGAAGAGAAAAGCGGAGAAAGTTTGTGAGTTTTCTTATGGTGGAATCCTGTGAGCTGGGAGAAGTTCTAGCTGCACTTTGCGCTGTCACTATTCTCTACCACGCTTTACATGAATCAAACCTGTACCGAAACTCGGCCAAATTCAAATGGAAAATCTAAATTTTTAACTAGATTTGGCACCTGACTGCAGTGGATTTGGACACGGTCCGTCCGGAATGGAGACCGGCACAGGTAACATTTAGTAGTGGATCCGTCCGAAGAATCGTTTTAGAAGGGCAAGCAAACAATGGTGGGTTTGCTGTGGACGATATCAGCATACATCCAGGGGAATGCGCGAGTAAGTTTTTAGTTGAGGTTCTCCACATCAATAAATCACATTCAATCACCACAATTCAACTAATTAGTCGTTACGGATTTTAGCACGACCCACGGCAGCAGCAAAACGGTGAGACAGACACCAAGCCGAGGAAAGCAAGGATGATGGATGAAACGAATCCGACGACATTATCCTGTAACCTTTTCCAGATCTCATAACTATCCGTCGCAGTTACCTACTAATTAACCCAAACAAACAAACAGAATGAAACTATGAAAAGTTAGACATTTCTCGGGGATTGACTCTTCTTCTCTCTAATTTGTACTTGTACTGTATCTCTTCTTAACTTTTAAACAAACTATTCCGTTCTTTGTTACATGTGCGGAAGGACTTGTTAAGTTGGATTGGAAATGCTATCACGTTTTCCAAGTTTCTTTTTTTACTGAATGTATACCTTTGACGAGTCAAGGTAATTTCCTCCGTCCTGTAATTAATTATTCATCAGATCCTTATAATAAATTGAGTAAATGATTTCAGTGAAATCCTGTTTTGTGCCAAGCGTTTCTTCAATCAATTAAAAGTCAAAACTCTCAGCTTTATTAAACTTTGGATGTAGGGTGCTCAACAGAATGATTTGAGCGGGTAGAGAGTTAACAAAATAAACGTAAGGGAAGAGAATTCGTGAATTTACGTCATGAACCCTATTTGACCTATTTAGTCTGGAATCGTCAACGTGTGTGTGGGGGTCCTTGAAAAGTAAAAAGCTTCTATCGGGAGAATCATCTTCTCCTTTCAAATGATCCCAAGGAGAGCACAGAGGGGCTTGCCATTTTCTTTCAAATTAAAACATGAATAATCAACGCCTGCCTGTGTGCGCTTACTGGGAGGGAATGGGTGCTCCTGTGAGTCGTGCAAGTTTGGGGAAAATTGTAACAGGCGTGACGGTGAGTAAGTTAGTCGTAGGCCTCTATCTCCGCCGTCTCTTTGTTTTAGCTCCAACAATTAGCAGAGTCATATTTTAATCGATTTTTCATCAGAAAATGCATCAACCCCTGTCACAACACACTTCCTCCTCGCAGGCTCTCATCAATTCATCAATCACCTTCACCCTCTTTGTTTCCCTTTAAAACTAAAAGGGGAGAATATGAGGTAACAATTTAATTGTGTGTCTATTTATAACTCTCCCATCCCGCGTCTTAGGAAATCAATCCAATTTTCAGTCTCTGCAGAAACATTTAGCAGAATTTTGTTAAATCATTCCACGAGGGGGTGCGGAGAAGATTCCTTGATTTCCTCATTCTGTTCCTTTCGATTGTTTTCTTGACGTAAATTGCGTTGGCGTAGGAGTAGGAGTCTCCCATCTCCCATGTGGATGTCGCCGTGGACTCCATGGCAAATTGTCACAGACCTAATTAGTACCTTCATGGCAAGAAACAAAGTTCTAAAAACACTATAAACCTCCCTTAGTTTTTATTAGTTGGGTTCTTAAGATCCTGCAATCCCTCCCATGAGCCCACATTCATCTCTTGAACAAACAAATTTTTTATTTTCTCTACCTACTTTCCACATCATCCTCATCCACTTCAGGAAGGACCCAGCAAGGACTAATCAACCTCAACGTCTTCCAAGGAAGGAGAACCCCTTAAAATTCATGCCAGAAAAAAATGTCGTGGCTCTCTTGGCTTTTTTCTTCGTCGTTGTTCATTGAAGTCAGCGGGTTAATTTGATTTACCTTTCGCGGATCCGGAATCTGCTTGATTTAATTCGCACATGCTCAAAGTCAACTGGTGCATATTCAGTCATGCAAGAAAAATGATAAAATTTTGTAGAAATTTTATGGAAAAGAGAGGAATATTTAGGTTAGAAATATTATGCCATTTTAATGGAAGCTAATTAAACTTGGGCAAAAAAAAAGACGCACTTCTCTGGTATGAATTAACATTTGCCAGAAGTTTTTAGCTAATTTTTATGATTGTGATTCTGATGTAAGGGATACGGCAAGTTTGTTATGACATGCGGCACTAGAGTCCGTTTACTCGATCCGAGAACAAGGGAATTGGATTTTACATTTGTGTGACACTGTGAGCTTCAAGGTTCCTTCCTCGCGTTTTTAAATCTGTTTTTACGCCAATCCTAAATTATGTTTATGGCGGCATCGCATGCAGGCTAATTTGGACCGATCGTAATTTTGGGAACTAAAAATTTTTTTTTTTCCCAAACCGCACCGAACAGCGAAGGACGCACGCAGACTCGGCCCGACCGCAGCTAAACGGAGGTTAGAAACTTATAAGAATGTATACGAGTACTTTCTATAAATGATTTTTACTAATGAGTTATAATGAAATAAACAATTCAGCCAATCAGACGTCAGAAGAAGATGCGCCCCCTGCATTCTTGGATCCTTCCGTGCGTATGCGTCGGGAAGATGGGAGATGGGAAGGATAGGATGCGGTAAGGGCTTATCAAATCAATCTCCTTTGCTCATCAAACTTTCATTTTACTTTCATTTCATCTTCATCCTCCATCCTCCTATTCAAGTGGTACACCAAATCCAGAACGTGATCAAGGGAAACTGTGTGTATTGCTGATCTCCGAAGAATGAAGGTTAAATTCAATGATATCAAAAGCAATCAATTGATTTCAGCTGAACATGAGAATGGGATTCCTTGAAATTATTAAATCCCGTGGGAAGGGATGAGATTGAATCAGGATTAAGGAATTTAGGAGTGTGAGTATTGTTTGCATTAGGAAACTGCTGAATGCTTCTGCAGTAGTGAGGAGTGATGAAATGTGTTTGTTGGAATTAATGGAACTTTATATACTCTCATCATTTACACTTACTACAAATAACTAATTTGGCAACAATCCACTACACGTCAAGAAGCACCTCACATGAGCCAATTTACGTGTTGATTACTTCCGAGGTCAAAAAGTTGGAAAATGCCAGAGGGGAGGGATGGACGCGGACCCACGAGGTCTGATTTCAAAATGAGAGGAATCGATTTCAATAAAATTACGAAATTACCGCCTTTGTTTTCCAACCAGTGAAATAATTAAAAGATTCGTTGGCGTTCTATTTTTAGTTTTTACAGAGATCAGAGGAGAAGGAGGTGTTTGGGTTTTTTGTCCCATGAGATGATTTACAGGTGTTGAAAAATAATTAGTGCAATCCAAGCTTCTGATTAGAATGACTCGGGGGAAGGGAGTTCATTGAGTTTGATTGATTCTGTTTTGAGGATCCCCAGAATTCCTTGCGGATGAGCCAATAAGAATTGGGTTGTGAAAAACCTTTCTCGATTTACTCTCGGGAAACGTCTAGCGGTGACGCGGAGAGGCATGGGCCCATCGGGTCACTAAATGTGTCCCGTGTAGAGCGGTGGTGCGGTGACTTGTGGTCACCCAGACGCAAATTCTTACGATGAGAGGTGTAGGTGGTGTGGTGTTAGGATCTCACACTTACCCAGCGAGGATTCTCATGGGCCTTGGAAAAGGGAGGGAGGGTACAAAGTATAAATGAGCCCCGTTTGTAGGAAACCCTCATCAGTCCTTCCTTGCCATTTCAGTTGAATTAAGTCTCTCGTCGCCCGTCAGCTTCTAAACGGACAGTAGTTTGTCATTTGCTTAAAAAAAATCAACCGCAAGGAGCCCTTCCACACTCTCAGTTCCACGGACAACGTATTACGACATTTCGTCCCTTGTTTAGGATTCTCCAAGACGCCGCCACATGTTGTGAGGATTTGTATGCCTTCAAAAGGATTCTGTAGTTTTCAGATTCTGTGAAAGTGCTTATTTTCTTGATTTGTGACGGAAGGAAGACGCGTCTTTGGGATTCGATTTGATTTCGTTCCTTTCTTGATAGGAGATGATGAAGGTGCTGAATTTGAGCCTCCTGATGCTCACGGTGAGTGAAGTTTGATAGTAATAATAGTTGTGACTGTGGGAAATCATTCGATTCCGCACTTGTTCTTGTCCCGGGTGGTCGCGGTCATTGTTCCTTCCCCGGCCTTTTCCGCTTTTCATCAGGAACCACTCACCATTACATCCACGCAGAAAATAGTCAATTCGAGGTTGAAGTACATCATTTCCTCATTGGGTTTCGTTAAAATTAAAAAAGGTTCAAGATTGAACAAGTTTTCAACGACAAAAGTATGAGAGTTTCCTCGGGAATAATCCAATTCTCATTTTCTTTTGGCTTAGCTGCAAGTTTTAAGTTGTAATTAAAGGAATGTGTCATTTTCATGTGAATTTATTCATAAAATAATGCAGGTGATGGATTACAAATGTATAGAAGTGTTTTGGAAATTTTAATTCCGTCATTGACGAACCCGTTTTTAAGAATTTAATACCCAGGAACAGGATTAGTCCAAATCCCGAAGAGAATTACATGAATTAAGCTGATGGCGTTTACATCTTCTTAATTTGCGTTGTACTACTTTTCTGAGCAGTTAACACTTCCTATAAAGAAAACATCATCTTCATCAGCATCTCCTGAATCTAAGGCAGGAGTGACAGTAACTTTGCATTAGGGGTTCCTTTTTATTATTATTATTATTATGAAAAGGAGAAATTAAAGCATTTCCTTCCAACAATGTGTGAGATTTACAGAAAGGAAAGATTACGGTCTGCATTTTCGGGATAAATTATTCCAATCCCTCTGCATCCTCAGAGACAAACTCAACGTCAACATCTCCTATGTCTCTTCACTTTACTTTTTCTTTCATTTCTCCTTTGTTTCCTTTCTTTATGATTTGTAGTTGAGCATCCCAAGTGATTCTTGGAATAATAAAAAGACAAGTACAAACTTTAGCATTCGAGTATCTCCTCTATGGAACCCTGTTAGCAAAGTGCGGGCTTGTCATTGCTCAACGTCTCACTCCCTTAATTGGGATCAAGCGTGCCTGACTTCATCTTTAGGAAGTGGGGTCGGGAGGACAGGAATTATTGAAAGTCTGATGACTTTGAGATCCTGAGTCCATCACGGCCTTCCTTGATTGGCTCAATTGTTCTCATCCATCCTTTGATTATCCTCTTTGACAGGCATCCACGTGCCTTCTGTTTTCGTCAGTCGATGGAGGAAACTTTCCCATCCGACGGAGTCGCGGAGAGCGGGAGAGGCGTCAAGGTTATTCCGAACCACAGGAACAGCGGGAAGGAGCGCCTCCAGTCCCAGCCGCTCTCTACTCTGCGCCTCCCCAGACCCAACAGCCAATCCAGCCCGAAGGTCCCGAGCCCACTCTGTACTCCCTCCCTAGGTCTGCCGAGGCGGGAGAGTCGAGCTTGGGTGAGACCGCCGCGGCTCAACTAGCGGAGCAGTCTGAGATTGGAGGATTTGAGCAGCAAATGACGACGACTGAGCTCAATTCCACACCGTTTGAAGAGTCTTCTCAAAATCCAAAACCACTCGAGGAAGGGGTATCCGAAGTGTACCCGGAAGGGGTCCAAGGAGAGCAGACCTTCCCACCACACCAAACTCCAGCTACGAGTGACCTCCGAAATCATCCAACATCCAACGGTGGGAACGGACAAGAGCAGAGGGATGAGAATGACGTCAAAGTATTTGGAGGTTATTCCGCCTACAATGGCCCGAGCCCGAGTGGAGAAAGTCAGGACGAATTTAATAAGAGGAAGTTCAACAAGCTCAGTCTCATCATGGAAAATTACATTCCGCCCTTCTCGAATGAAATTCCGCGTGTCTACTCCGTCCTCCGCCCCATTGATCAACAACAAGTTGAAAATACTTTCTACCAAATGAGACAAGTTGGGCAAGTGGTAAGTTTGACAGTTTTTTGACAAATATTTCACTCTTGTCTTTGCACTCTCGCAGTAATCCGATGATTAATTGCCTTCGCTCTCGGAAGGACATGGGAGGGATTGTTTTTATACAAATGAGAATGATTTTGATTGGAGGACTGGTTGGAGATTTGAAAAATTAAAAAGGATGCTCATCATTCTGTTCCTTCTTCTTTGTATTTGAGTTGATTGATGTCATTTGGACAAAGTTACCTTACATAACCACCCTCTGTCCACCAATCAAAATAATTTGTGTATGTCGAATGGGAGAACAAACGATTGTAATGAATTGGGATGGTTCTCCATGCGGCCGTCTCCTGCCAATCCTAATTAAGGGCGAGGTCCTACTGCGATCCAACAAAGTAAAAGTGTTTAATTTATCCTAATTACGTAATTTTCTTTAACTTAGAACCTGGGACAACAGGCAGAAGAGCAAGAAGCCTTAAACCCCCTGTCACCTTTTCGTCAACCCATCAAAAGCGACTATGACCAACAGCAAGAAGCCCAATGGAGCCGGGCAACACCCCAACCCCAAGGATATCAGCCGCCAACTATCCACCACCATCGAATCTTGGAAGGGAATGGGAAATCACGGGCTCAGATTCAAAATAAGCAGCCAATGACGGCCGCCGAGCAGAGGAGTCTGATTGGTCTGGGTGGGATGAGTCTTGAGGGTTTAGAAACTCACATTGTGGATGCCAATCTACTGGATCGCGTGCAGCAAATCATTGACGACCATGAGCGCCAGCAGCGGAACTTTCTCCAACGATACCAAGAGGAGCAGCACTACCCGAACCAACAGCAACAATTCCCGGCGGCGGACTCAAATCCTAGAAACTCTGCTGGATTCCTGCCAAATCGGAATCCAACTGGAGGATATGCCGAAAAGTCTCCAGAGCTCCAGCAAAGGGCATACTCGCCAAACGGAAATGGAGAACAACAACAGCAGCAGCAACAACAGCAGGAGTCTCAGTTCTCTGCCAAAACTTTCCCGCAACCCCAAGGAGGAGGAGAGAACTTGTTCCGGGGAAGTAAAACCTTCTCTGGGAATCCAAACCTGGAATTCCAGCCAGCAATTCTAACCGGCCATTTCGAAGAGCGGAGTGGAGAAAGGCTTGGAGGTCAGAACAGGTCAGAGGAACAACGACATGAGGTCTACTTGCCACCCAATCAACCGCAGCAACGTCCCCGAAATGGGAACGGTCCACAAGAACAGTATGCACAACAGGTCCAGTTTCAACAAGGCCTGCAACCGCATTCTGCGCAACAACCGTCCAACGGTGAAGTGCTTCAACAACAATACACGCCACAACAACAGCAAACGTCACAACAATACACGACGGCACAACAATCCAGTCCGCCTGTGACCCTACCCTGGGTCCACCGGGCTCCACCTTCAACTCCTGAAGGAAGAACTGGATTCCCTTTCCAGCCGCAACCGGAAGAAGGATTCCGACCCAACTTTATGTCCCCTCAACAGGGTTATGAGGTCCAAAGATCCTTCCCAAGGAATGGAGGAGCAGGCGGGGAAGAGCAGGACGGAACCCAAAATTACATGAACGGAGAAAGACATTCACCAAATCCATACAAATCCCAGGCTAAGGATAATGGGAATTCTTTGGAAGCATCTCCGCAGCAGCCATCAACTGCGGGAAGAAAGGATGGAACCGAATATTTACCACCACCAGCACAAGGCAGAAGAGAATCCGGCTTATCTTATCCCTCCGCCGCCACATCCCCACCACCCCAATTCCGCCAAGAAGAAATGAATTTGATCAGGGCGGGCAATCAAAATGGGAATGTCAATCCAAATGTTATTACCCGCACTATCGTCATTCATGAGCAACCGGCTGGGGCCGGAAATCCAGGGGGCCTTAGTAATAGGGCTGTTGTGACGGGTGCCCAATTTTACGGGATCCCATCATCCCTCCTCAACAATAATCGTCCATTATTCATGCCCATGGTAGAGGGAAATGAAATTGAGAGCTCGGATTCTTTCAGGCCCAACAACCAATCACCGCCCCCGTCACAACAACAACAACAACAACCAGCGTTCCAATTCCTCTCCGCCTCTGCTCAATTAAGAGTTGGAGACAACAATAATAATGAAGGACCAGTGCAGTTCCAGCAGGGAAACAACGGTGGCGGTTACAACGGCGGACCGCCTCAGTCCAATCGAGATCGGGAGCCCCAGTCCCCGCGGGAGCCTGTTGAACCCCCACGCCCAATCTATGGAATCCCAATCGCCCCGGTTCTCGGGCCGGAGTCCCTGGATGACGCGGTTGTCGTGGATGCCCGAGCCCAGCCAGCCCAAGACTCGAACTATGTGACTTCTAGGA
>Ga0194135_10001891_pt1 | contig 12646 bp, 9 predicted proteins | sample LitLau_LLRF_2013_FD_134024 | JGI IMG/M metagenome (GOLD analysis project Ga0194135, IMG submission 134024) | Freshwater sediment microbial communities in response to fracking from North America - Little Laurel Run_MetaG_LLRF_2013 (version 2) | ecosystem: Environmental > Aquatic > Freshwater >... | reverse complement strand
TAGTAAGCAGGTAATTGTAATTTTTAATTTAAATTATAACATGGGTTATTATAAACTTGGATAGTTTTTGCATATAATTTGACACATCCTTGATTTTCCTATATTTCTGTTTACAACATTTGATTTCCTCTAACAAGCAAATATCAAATATTTATAAAGAGTCCTTATTGGAATCAATTTAATTATAGTATAATTCTTTAGAAGAAATGAAATTTTTTGACTTCAGAAATAAATTTGAAATAATTAATAGATTTCGTGACACTTTGTAACCTCAGGAGGTCGTGGTTAAATTATAACTTTAGAATGCACTTTTAACTTGGGATTGGGGAATATCGGCATGTGGGGACTTTTAATCACCTTTGACCCAGAGAAAGCCTATAAAACTTCTGCCATTTGGCAAGGATCGGTCATTTGTGACCTCTGTGGCGTTCTAGATGTCAGTGCCCATCCCTGCTTGTTGGGTGGTATAGTAGGGCGGTCGGCGGTTTTTGAAGCAATTTAATACAAACACGTGGACGAAAAAGGGCAAATTGAACATGATAAAGAAATAAAAAGGAATTAATTCAATTAAATCGGACGATAAGAAGGAATGACCGGACTCCGAGCTCTACAAACGCTTTTGGAATCATTGGTAAAGGGTGGTAGATTTGATCGACACATGGATCGAGTAAGTTAGCAAAATAATTTTTTAGTTACGCTGTAAATACTGTAAATACGCTGAGTGAGTGAGGGAGGAGGTCAACTGTCAACTCTACCATTTTTCGGATTTTTCATGTGCTACCCGTCAACTCATCGTCTGCTGGCAGCAGACTGCTGCTCATAATGTTTTGCTCCATTTCGGCTTTCAGGTCAAAATCCTTGCCGGCGGAAATGGATCACTGACCGCCTTGATGACCGTGGAAAAAGAAGATACGAACCGAGGTGGATTTCTGCATGGAGCCATGTCCGCACTCCTTGTCGATGGACTGTCAACTACGGGTAACTTCCCAAAGTCAATCGGTAATTGTTTGACTACCAAGGGGTCAAGTCTGATTCCATTAATTTCTAGCTCTTATGACACATCCGAAATGTCAATCCCCCGGCGTTAGCATAAACATCAACATGTCGTAAGTTCCTACAACAAAAGACTCGGAAAGATTATTATTTTACTTGTTACGTAAACCTGGTACCTGGTTATGTTATGTTTATTGAGTAACTTTTGCCTTTTTTTTTTTAGATATTTGAAAGCAGTTCCGATTGGGCAAGAAATTCTAATCAAAGGTAACAGCGTTATGCCTTGGCTTTCCCATAACTTACGAGTTCTAAGACAAACTAACTCCCATATACTCTCCCGCGGACCTTGCCTTACCTGCGCCACAAACTATTTAACTGAAAAGTGAATTTGATATTCATTTTGATCATGTAGCTTCAACGGACAAAGTTGGTGGACGACTTGCATTTCTATCTGTTGAGATTTTTAACAAATCTACAGGAGAAATTATTGTACAAGGAAATCAAACCAAATTCATTGGGGGATGAAGAGGAAATGGGGAATTCGTAGGAGTTTGTCAAGAATATGTATCCCGGCCTTATGAAGCTAATTATACAATCCCATTTGATAATTATTTAACTTGATTGTCATATCGTAAGTATTCTGCACATCATTCGTAAAATAAAAGGGGATGAGAACTATACTCTTCGTTTGATATAGTGCACTGAGAGAGTCGACTTGGTTACCATGGGACACCTTTTCTGTCCACGGTCAACAATGCTGGTATCAACAACTCCACCCACGTATCATCATCCACCGAAGGAAAGGTGGCTCCTCAGTTTCAGTCAGTTCGTGTCCTGACCTCCACCCCGACGGATCTCAAAATTATTTCCATCAGTTCAATTTTCAACTTTTCAAAGAATTTTCACTCAAGTTACATTTGCAGCATGCCTGGAGGGAAAAAAGGAAATAAACGCAACCCAGGAAAGAAGCGACCAGCAAGCAGAAGTAAATCACGTCGTAGACCAACGAAGGCTCCGCGTGAGAAAGTCATTCGCGTCCCACCCTTCCGCCTTCTCCCAGTTCCCATCTCACCCGCAAAGGATTCCGCCGAGTACCGCCAATTGGTCCTGGCCAATAACTTGAAAGTACTTTTGATCTCCACTCCTCAAGGTGCCAGTTGGGATCCTGAATGGACACTCAAGTTTCCTTCACTTCGTAAGGAACGACTCGCTAATCCAAACCTTTAATTTTGATTTATCCGAATTCCATTATTATATTCCAAATTTCCAGTTACGAACGACGACATTGGAGGAGGGGAATTGAACTGTACAACAAAATTACCCAGCTACCTTCCAGCAAATTACCCTTCACTGGAGTGTGGTGGCGGAAGTGACGACCAGTGTTCTCGAACCCTTGGCCGTGGTGATGGACCGAAATGCTGCATCTGCGTTACCATCGGAGCAGGGAGCTTCTCCGACCCACCAAACTTCCAAGGACTTGCCCATTATGTGGAGCATCTTGTCCATCACGGGACAGAGTCGTACACTGGAGAAAACTCATTCAGTGATTTTGTTGAGGTATAACTTTGGGTTTTTCTTCAAAAAGTAACAAATATGTAGCCATTCCAGTTTCATTTCTTGTTTTTTTTTTTCTAGAAACGTGGGGGTTACACGAATGCGTTTACTGACAAGAATGTCACCAACTATCACGCCGTGGTGGACTTTGGAGGGGACACGGTGCTGGAGATGTGCAAACGCTACACTTCGATGCTCACTGAGCCACTGATGACTCTGGACTCGGTTACGCGGGAAATCGAGTCTGTGGACAATGGTATAATCCCAATGATCCAAGACAGAATGTGGAGGGGCTTCTCAATTGATTTGTTTTTATTTTAGAATATTTCATGCGCAAAGTGGCTCATTGTTTTCGACACAACCATCTCCTCCACGTCTCTACAATTTCCGACCCGGATCACCCCATGCGAAAGTTCTCAATCGGGTGCAAGGAAGGCCTCATGAATCCCCAAGTGGACAATTCGAACGTTCTCCTTCAAGAAGCTTCCCTACGCTTCGTGAAAACGCATTACTTTGCTGAAAATATGTCACTCGTCATCCAGGTTAGTCACAAAAATGACAGTTTCCTTGTACAATTACATTCTTAATCTTATTTACATTGATCTTCACAATTCTGTTGTATTTTCAAGGGACCAGAAAGTCTTGACGCTCTCCAACGATGCGCCGTGGATACTTTCTCCAAAATTCCACAGAAGAGTCAATTCCCCCAAGAATCAAAGGTGGGAGGAACATCTTTACCCTACAATGTCCGTCAATTCAATCGCCTGTTCACCGCCAAACCTTCAAACATGGACGGACATACTGTGAGTCCATCCTCAAGTCAGCATTCAATTTAAGTCGAATTTTATAATTATTGTTATTCTCTAATTTACAGTTGTACCTTGCCTGGGCTCTTTCTCCTGAAGTCTGGAAAAACTACAAGTGCCATACTCTGCAATACCTTTACACTGCCCTAGGTCATGATGCCCCGGGCGGATTGTCCTCTTACCTCCGGAACAAGTAAGGTTCAATTCCATTAATATTCTGTCATCCATCCATTAATGGTGCCATTAATCAAGAAACGTTTTTCTCTCTTTATCCAGGGGGTTCATCCTCTCACTCAATATTCCAATGGACGGCGGAATTTACTTCAATGACTATGCCACCATCTTTCAAATCTATTTCGTTCTCACCCAACGTGGTCGTGACTCGATTGATGAGGTCCTTGAGGCGACGTTCTCCTACATGAAACTTCACCAGAGCAGAGGCGCTCAAAGATCCATTTGCAACCAGATCAAGTCTGCCGAGAAGGTCCAACTGGAAAACATGGAAATGGAAAAATCCGTCTACCAATTCATTCGGATCTCAACGCAAATGCAACACTGCGACCCGTCGGACGTGATTGTGGGAAGTGCAACACCGAAAGGGTCGTTCAATACCACGAAGATCAATGAATGCCTTAGCCAGTTAACCCCTGAGCGGGCCAACTTTTTTCTCTTTACGTCGGATACTGGCACAGAAAACTACATGTTGGATAACATCTATGGCACCAACTACCTAGTCCAAGGTAGTGCAGGTTTTTTTTTAAGATCATAATTAAAATTCCTATAGGCTGACGTTTTGATTTCTCATTTTAGATCTGCCAGTTGAAATGAAACGGCGATTCACGAATGTGGAAATCTTTCCTGAATTTTCCATCTCACCACCTAGCAATCCATTTCTTAGCCAATACATCGAAAATGACGACACTGATGGGTCCGATAACGAGATAATTACCAGTAACGAGTCCATTAGTAAGACCTCCCATCCACCCAATAAATTAGAATTAACAATATTTTTGGGAGCATTTGGTGTATTTTGAAAGTTGAAATTCATTAATTCCAGGTTCTGAGAAAGTCACTTTCAATTGTTTGCCCTGTGTCGGCATGGCTTCTGAGCAAGTCAATTTATGGCTCATGGCCAAGTTTGGGATTTCATCAGTGGAATCTCGCATCCATCGTCCCGCCTTCGACGTCATGTCCGTTATGCTCAAGTTGCAAATTTTCCCGCATCTTTACCACCAAGTTGACGTTGGGTTCTGTGGCTCCATCCGTTCTTCGTTCTTTGACGGTGCACTTTTCTTCAGTGGAAGTGGACTCCCCGGAAGACACATTACGGAGTCTATGATTGCTATGATTGAGGGTTTCGAAAATTTCCCTCGAAATACCAATGAAGAGACATTCAAAATGGCGAAAGAGGCTGTTCTCCGCAACTACTTTGCTCTTGGTGCTTCTCCTCTCTCCTCTGCCAGGTAAATGTCCACCATTCAACAATCAGTTTTCAAACACTTTTTTGCTGAAACGATTGCTTTGATGTAAATTTCATTTTCTATTTCAGAGATCTCAGCCTGCGATTGAAACATTGCGACTACCTTACCGTCTTTGAGGCCCACGATCAACTTCTGGAAATGTCATTCACTTACTTTTTGGAGTTTATGGAAAAGTGCAAGGAGGAGATTTGTTTCGTTTGTCAATCCGCTGGAAACATCCGACGCTGTGACGCTGCTCACCTCTACACCACTCTTCAGAATTTTCGCTGTCGGGCAATTCCGGAAGCCAAGCTGTTGCAGCTTATGGTAAACCAATGATGAGGAAGTGAAAAAAGTATGCTCACAGATTAATTTCCGCGCTAAGTGTAAAAATTTTTTTTGCAGAATAACTTTGCTACGTTCAAGAGGATCCCACTTGGAGAGAAATGTCTCCGTATGCGTTCTCTCATGGCCGAGGATAAAGTTTTCATTGTTGCCAACAAGTATCAAATGTCTCGAAGAAATCACAAATTGGACATGATGTCACACATCATCTACGTAAGAGAAAGGTTCCAGCGACCCGTTTCATCCATCATGCCAATCCTAATTTGTTTTTGTCTTGTTTATCTAAGGGGATAATGAGGGGTAAACTTGTCTTTCAACTCAGAACCATTGAGCAGTTGGGGTATGTCGTCCACTCGGAGTTCTTCCTCGAGTCTGATTTTTCTGGTTTTACTGTTTACGTTTGCGCCCACTTGGACAAGCACAGGTAATCTTTTCGATGTCAACCGATTCCGCTCTTGTCTGGTACTTTACAAAAAACTCTTTTAGCCCATGTTACGTCGACTCACGGATTGAGCAGTTTCTTGCTCAATTCTTTAAGTTTGGGCTAACCGATGAGAACGTAGCGGCGGCCGCAGGGTTGACGGGAATCACTCGCGGCGTACGTTTCTGATTCCTACTGAAAACATTTCACTTTTGCCTCAATTATTATTTTTTTAAATTATATTAATTTTGTTTAATTAGTCTGCAGAACCAATTCGTCAACACTTCAAAAAGTTCCTGCTATTTGGATCTGGATCCGGAAAATCCAAACTCTCCCTTCAGGTATGACGAATGATAATAAAAATAAATGTGAAATTCAGATTCTGACTAAAGCGTCCTAAATTCCAACAGATCACGCCTTCTCGACCGGACGGGCACTGCCTTTGTCAACACAAACAAAATGGAATCCCATGCAAGAATTCTGATTGGCTCCCACCCGTTGCCCGGATTGGGAAGGAACGGACCGAGGTTTCCTTTGCACGTGCTCGGAATCCCCAGGATAATGGAAACTACTTTATCACCAGCATTGATGACTACCACCGCTCAGCCTAAGGTTGAACCGTTGGATCCAACCCAAAATTTGAAGAAATCACTCGGAACGTTTCTGTGAAGTTGTGCAATGTACCATTGTGTGTCGGTTCTTCTGAAATGTTAGTAAAAGGTTTCCTAGTACTCGCTCAAAAGGGTTCCAAAAGGTCAAAACTTTTCCTGTTTATTTCCATTCTAATCACCAATCGCGGCAGTGGTCCCTTCCCCTAATTCGTACATGTGATGGTAATGTTTTAATTGATCCCAGAAGACAAGGGAGAGGAGGGTATGCGGACCAAGACGGAAATAGTTTGCTGTCCATCCCTTGTAGAATCCTCGTAGGCCTTCCTTTTGATATATCTTTCGTCCACAGTCAAATACGGAATTGTAGAGTTGACCTCTCCCCTGTGCATCAACGCCTTGGTTGTAGAATCGGATGGACATGAGGTCAAAGGGTGCCATTGCAATGGCAACTAGGATACCGGAAACTAGACTGGCAAGGAAGGCGGAAGTCCATCTATTCTGGCTCATTGCTAAATTGCTTGAACGCACAAATTCTGCAAGATTAGGGAAAGTTATAACGGGAAAGTCCAAATTTTGATCAATTTCAATAAATCCTTGTTTCGGTTTACCCAAAGACGTTTCAAACGTTGATAATTGCACAGCGGAGGCTACAACGACGCGTGGTAATGCACTTGAAATCCCACGGTAGAGGCCTAGGACCCCATGTTGAGCATAAATTGACTTGAGGGCTATGCCCATTCGTCGATGTTTATGTTGATGCCCGACTGCAATTGATGATTCATTCGCTAGTGACTGCAAATGAGTTTTTACCTGGAATTTCACACATTGAGAATCATCATGCCTGCTTCCGAAATTTGTTTTGAAAAAAAATTTGCTACCAAAAAGAATGGAGATCCGACGGCAGCTCCAATGGCTCCGGAAAATGATGCTACCAGTCCACTTTTGAAGAAATTCAAGTTTCCTTTCCGGTCTTTCGTGAATCCTCGCTTGTTTAGGTAATCGTAGAGCCCAAGGCGCGTGCCGTTCATGATGAATTGATACCAGAGAGCTGGAACAAGACCTTTCTGTAAGGCCAGGATACCATCCTTCCTTCCAATCGTGAATCCAGCATGGAAAACATTTCTAATATGAGAAAAGTCAAACTTTTACACCTTCACTCCTCGGTCAAGTTCAGAATTAGTTTGTTTACCTGTAATGAACCGCGTATTTCCCTCTTGATTGCAATTCTCCCTGCAATTGCATTCGGATTTTGACGACTTCCAGCGGATTAGTAAAGAATCCCGCACCCACGGCTGCAACCCCTCCCAGTACCAACTCCATTCTCAAAATCTAATCACCAGAATCTCTCATTTTAAAATTTCCTCAACTCTTACGGAACGGAATTAATGTACTTAACAGGAACGCTTTGGTTTCTGAATCTTCAGAACTTACAAAATTCCCCTCCAGATACACCAAAATTCGAAAGAGTTGACCTTGGGTGAAGACACAAACGAGAAATAGGAAGGTTGTCTGGGGCTGTTTCGCTTCCCTCTAGACAACCAGCGGCAGACCTTCTTTGTGTAGTAAGCAGCTAAGACTTTATGCTTATTAACTGGGATTGAGATGAAGATGAGATGAATTATCGAATGCGCTGCTCCGACTCTGACTTGCACTACCAATTATCATGCTCATATTAATTCTTCTGGATCTTGTCTGGAATTAATGAGGACAAAAACTCATATAGCTGTAGCTTCCCGTTATGTCCTCCTAAGGAAATGAGAATCTCTGGTGGTCTGTGGATAGTGTTCCTCATTTAAGTAAAGTGTGGAAGCTTTGCCAAGTTAATTTCTAATTTCACTGCTAAGAATAACAAGTCAACCTACAGAACTACAGGAAATGAGACACCCAAATAATTAACACTGACGCAATTACAAATGAATGACATGCACAACTTACCTCTAATCAAAACCACATTACATTTTTCACTCTGATGCGTTTAGTTACGATTCCGAAGAAATATTTATCGCGTCACGTTACAATCACCAAACTGTATCCTATCAAACCAACCGGAAATCTTCAACACTCGTTCGAAATTCGCAGCCACAACATTCTCATCGGATAGCCGCGCTAGGGAATAAATTACTTTCCTTTTCTTCTTAGGTACTTTAGGTTTTCAAAGATCATTTTTCATTTTGGAATTTCACGATACTGCAGTTCTTAGTATTCTCAAATCATAACTAACTTTCTCTTTTCATATTGGTTTCAAATTTCTATATTGTGACCTTTTTGAGGACACTAATTTAATGCGTTGGTTTTTTTCTGGAGTGGTTGGATGCTGGATGGACATAGCTTGGGCACTTGGATTGACCCTGGGTCAAACGAAACTAATTGCACTTCTAATGAAGCCTGTAGACTTGGAAACATGTCTCGATGTCTCCTAGTAAAAAACCGTTCGGAATTTAAGTGAAAGCGAATAAATCCCTTTCACTGCCGGCATCAGTTTTGTCAATAACTTTCTCCATTGGAATTTACTCCATTCCGTCGCATCCATTTCCCATCCATCCTCGTCCCCCGGAATGATTTCCTCTTTCTAAAAGTGATTTTCTTGTGCCCTAATTAGGATAAACAAGATATGACTACTGAAAGGTAATTAGAAAAGTTTTCAACCAATTACAAATTTTTATGTTACGTGCTCCATCCATGAATTTCCAGTTAAGATGTTGCACATTTTATTATGAGAGATTACTTCCTTGGTTTTTGTAAAGGAGGATTACGACTACCCCAAACAAGTGGGCACATCGTATGTAGGCGGAGAAAAGTTTATACACACAAGACATCAACATGAAAAAGAAAGTTGTGATTTCTGGATGAAGAAAGCTTAGCAGGCTCATTATTTTCACCATGCCCACGTCCACGCAAAAAGGATTTTCGACTAGCAATTGGGAATCTAGTTATCTTCGATGTCGCTACCGGGCGCATAAGAACAAGGTAGGTAACTGTAGACTTAAACGTAAGCCATGCAAAGTTTTAGAGATCATTTGATTCATCTGAGAGAGTTTCGAATTTCTAGACTAAACATTCACCTTAATGAACCCAGACTGCATTGAAACCCTCCGACTTCTCTTTTAGCTTTATGTAATAATATGTTCAATTGTTGTAATTTAATAATTTTGACAGATTGCAGCTGCAAAACCAGCGATTGACTCTGGATCACCTCCAGACAGGCCACATGTCCAAGTCAAACTGAAAAAGGCCCTCACTGAAGAATCCCGACAAGCTTGGATTTTCAAAGAGAACTTGAGATTACTTGAAAGGACTGCCGAAATTATGAACAGGGAAGACGAGAAGGAGGAGGTCCTTGCTCGGATTACTTTCAAGGATTTAAGGAGAAAGAGTTCAATTTCAGGAGGGATGACAAAGGGATCCCTCATTCCGACACCTCCGCCACGCCCAATTACAGTCGTAATGAAGAAAAACAATCACGTAGTCCTTCAATGGTTTTTACGGAAATTTGGAAAGTATATCCCATGGTGGGCTCATGTCAGTTATTAGACAACTGACACTCACGGATACTAGTGAAGTGATGTTAAGCAGGACATTTCTGTCACAAATTTCAAAATGCTTTCTCTGTACATACTCATCATGCTTTCTAAATTCAAATAAAAGTGACAGTTCCTCACCTTTCGGTAGATGAATCATGCATTCCAATGTCAGGAAAATCAAAAGTAATTAACGCGTGCCAACATTAACGTTAAAATCCAACCAAAGCTAAATGAATCCATAGCTGATGAAAAAGACGCCTGGTAATGGTCCATTTCTCCCAATTTCTCCCGAACCATTTCTAAGTGGCGGCTTGGACGGACTGGACGTTGACTGTAACTGCATTGTTTCAACTAATCCAGCTTACCTACGAGGAAAAGGAGTTCCATCCGTCTTGGCTTTTGAAATCATGATTACGCGATTGGAAGAGAGAGCATTGGAATTTTTCATTAAGCTCTGGTGTAAACTTCACCTGGTCCCATTGGATTTCAATTACAATCGAGCTAAACTCCCAATCATTTCCGTTACCAAATCTAGGCAGAGTCAGTCCTGGTTTTATTTCCACTGGTTCCTGACCTTGGTTTACCTTTCGTTTGCTCTGTATCGGATTCCAGTCTCCGTCAAGCAGGGTCATCTCGTCCTCCATGTCATATTTGGAGCCAAGCACTTGGCTCAATCCTTGTTCGCCCTCAATGGGATACTCCACGGGGAAGCCCTGGCTCAACTCTGCACTCAATTGCTCCAATTTAATCGGATCAATGGTCCCAGGAATACAATTAATAAAGAATTAAATTCCAGCTGCTGAAATCCCTGTCTGTATTTTAGGACGAAGGGTTTATGGGCGAGAGTACATGAAGCCCTGTTTCCGAGAGACCTTCACTTACGTGACCCTTGGCCTTATTGGACCGTTGGCCATTATGATCCAGATCTCATTTCTCTTCAAGCGGAGGAATGCCTATTATATTTTTTCAGTGGTTCCGGAAGAGTTTGACGGGATGGGGATAGTTTTCGGGAGTATGCTATTCGACGCGTACAGTGCCGTCAAGTTTGTGCTCTCCTTCGTTTGCATCATAATGACGACGCTTGGATATGTTTCCACCTCTAAATTCTGGTTGGAGAAAACATGGTTAGATTTTCAGGATTTTCTCATTCAAACAAATAGAATTCAATTCAAAAAGCCCACATCTCTGAATTTGATTAGCATTGAGTGGCCACTGGGCAATATCCGGAAATTCTCAACTCATGGCCTCCACATGTACAGCACCACGGCTCTCCTCAACCGGATCTTCAATGCTGCCTTCTCGCCCATCGTCATCCCGCTGATGACTCTTATAATGTGCTCAATGGTTGTGGTGGGAATCTACGCTACGACCCGTCTCCATCACCGCATGAATCCAATTGCTTTCATCCCAATCCCAATCATTGCACTCGTCGGCGGATTCCAAATTGGGCTATCCGTCCCAATCTTCTGCCAGGATTTCGAGATCTCGTCTCAGTTTCAGCGAAATTCATACTTGACGCTAACTGAGTCCTCTCGACAACAAATCTCCAGTCAAAATCATCTTCTTCGGGAATTTGGAGCAAGGCGGCCAGTTCGGATCCAACTCCTTGGACATCTCTACCACATGAAGCGGGCTTCGAAAATGGTCTTTCTGGGCGGCTTGATTGATTCCTCCATGTATCTCCTAATCACATTCTGAATTCAATTGAATTCGCGTACTTATAGTCAACCTGTAGTAACAAAAACCATCTAATTAATTGCTACTGTGAGTTTAGACTGGAAACTTTTCCGATTACTTCATGGCAGGATCTTGATGCAAGATTACATCCATTTCTAACAAGATTCCTAGTTTCCAAATAATATGGTTTAATTAATACGATCCTCAACTTGAAAAGTTTCAATGAGAACTTTCAATAATCTAAAAGGTGGAAAAATTGTGTAACGAATTAGTGAAAACGCAGCCGACAGCCCTTGCTATTGACATTTATTACTTTTTCCTTGGAGTAGAGTAGAATGCGTGGGCCCCGGAATCCCCCATCTTCACTTTTCTGTCCGCACTCCCATTGTTCATTTCATTGGAATTGTTGACCCTGGGACGGACGACATTGAGTGAATGTAGAGAATGAGGAAGTTTAGCGTAAATTAAGGGAAATGCGTGTGCCAGAGGCTCAGACGTCGTGTGGAAGACTTTGACCCATTTTCAACATTCGCATTGGATTCACTCCCCTAACTGCAACACTCGGCTCACTCCTGCCCAGGCCAGGGTATACGGATGGCACTTGGAGAGAAGATACGGAAGTTATCAGATTCAAGAACCAAGTTCGCCACGTGCCTGTTCCATTTCCAGAACCTACATTTTGTAGAGCACGTCCTGTTTAACGGAGAAGATCCTAAAAGCGATCCAAGAGCAAAAGACCCTTCTGAACCTCCCTTGTCCTGCCCAAAATGTTCCTCCAATAGACGTAAAGCTCCTGCCCTAGATTCACACACGCCCTGGACTTGGCCAATTCATAAGGGAAAGGAAAACTCGGATTGAGAGTAAACTTTTTTTTACATATGAAAATCTCAGATTTTGGCAAAAACATATTAAACGGTTAGAAGTTTCCATAAATCATAAGAAATCATGCTGAGGAGCTAAAGAGAAGGAAACAGTTTGTAGCATGATTTGGTGATGATGAGTTTGTCATTGACTTTGACTGTCCCTGGAATTGAATGTCTTGGAAATGTCCTCCATGGAAGGAAGGATCCCGCGTGGCACGTGCCTACCAACATTTCTTCAGGTGGGTCCAAGTCCACGTAGACGTTTTCAGTTTCTCTCCTCTGCCAATGAAGCGGTGGGGGTGCGGGGCTCCATTCCCGAAATGCACGCGGAAGGTGGAAATTGGGTTTCCAGATCAGGCTTCCTGCGTAACGCACACGACGACGCACCTTCCTCG
>Ga0194135_10001890_pt1 | contig 12650 bp, 6 predicted proteins | sample LitLau_LLRF_2013_FD_134024 | JGI IMG/M metagenome (GOLD analysis project Ga0194135, IMG submission 134024) | Freshwater sediment microbial communities in response to fracking from North America - Little Laurel Run_MetaG_LLRF_2013 (version 2) | ecosystem: Environmental > Aquatic > Freshwater >... | reverse complement strand
CTCCGTGTAACTGACTAGAATATCACCCCTCAATTTGTCACACTATCGCCGGCTTCGCTTTTGGTTAGTAGGCCTGGTTAGGTTAGGTTTAGGTGGATGCCCATGCGCGGGAAGTGGATGAATATGACATTTCACACTTCTCGAAAGGGTCTTGGGTCCTTACTTCGGCTATTTTCGGCCGTTTTTGCTCTAAATCCATAATCGATTTTCCCGTGTTATGGCCGGCCTTTTAGCAAATTGATTTTTTTCATATCATTGAAAATAGATATAATATTATACCATTTTTAAAAAAAGTATTTTAATGTAGCTTTTCCGGGCCCCTTTTTGGAGAAATACACAGGGAGTTTACAATTTATGTTCTGACTTATTGGCCGAATATGATCTGATAACCTTATCTATGATTTTTATTAATAACTTTTCGTTGTACTTTACCAGGACCAGAGCTAGGAATTAAATATCGCTTCTTGTGAGAAATTACATGAGTGAAAGTACGGACAGTTTATTTCAGTTAGGCTGTCACGGATTATATTCGCTGCTCACTGGTCAAACGAAAAACTCAAAATGGAATGGTTATAATATAAAGAGTAGTTGGTATATATATATAGGCTACCCGAGTCAGTAAAAAAATTATGTAGGAAATGGCACCTTTTTGTGATAGGATAAGAGTGTCAAGATGACTCCGCCAGGCAACGCGACTTTGCTATAAGCTAAGCTTATGCACGAGTCCCCGCTCATCTTTTTTCTGACCTTGTCCCTTAGTCTTAATAATTGACTTCTCCACTGGTTATTAACAGAATCAGGTTCAGCGTTAAAAAACTAGGACACGATAGTGAAATCCATTTCTCTGTGCAGGGCCTCAATCGGCCGTAAATTGTACTCACAGATTCAGATGAGCAAGATGGCGCCCACGTTGTTAAAGACTGCCCGGGTGACGTCAATTTTTACAACTTTAAATCCAATTTACGGGGAATCGATACCCTCTACATAGAAACGGTTTTCACTATCCGATCTTATTTTTTAGTCCATTGGCCATTATCTTAATTTTTGTTGCAGACAATGGAGGCTTAATTACTTTATGCCCCGTATCTTCCTCAGATCTTGCAAGTCTTTCCAAATTAAAGCGTCTTAAGAAATTGCACCTAGTCCATATGTCCCTGGTTGAAGACAACTATGTAACATTAGCCTCTAGTATTGGAGAAGAACTCGAAGAGTTTTCATGCCATAGCTGTGATGGAGAAATTATGCCTGCAGAGCTTCTTACCTCTATTTCAAGGTTTGTTTAACATACCTAGAAACTGATGTTTCAAAGCGAAGTATCAGTAACCTGACACAAAGCACCACCATATATGGAGGGCACCTCATACTGGTGGGTTATAACGAGCTGGCGAAAAGAACAACTAACGGAAGAATTGAATAAAATTCGTTGAGAGGCCCAGTAGGCAAAATGGTTTCTTGTCGGTTGAGTCAACTTTCAATGTTGATTAACTTAACAAGCCAACTCAACCCCTTTTGGGTCCATAAAAAACAGGCTTCCCGAAGCCTTGGTATACTGAGATAAAAGTTAGTTTAGTACAGTGTACAAAATTAGATATTTTTATGTTTGCTTCTAGGATTGTATCCAGCCATCCAAATTTGCACCATTTGGATATAAGTGAGACCTGTATGCCTGTTTCGTTTTTCGCCGAACTCTCCTCAATTCTATCCAATCTGGCTGCTCCTCCTAAACCGTTTACGTTAATTGTTTCGGGTAAGCATATTTTAACTATCGATTTTGGTATATCTTGGTATTGTACCATCTACTATAGGTATATCAACTAGAGTCCTCAAGAACTTGTAATTAAATACTACAGCCTTAAAAAACTCCCACCAATAAGTACTCCGTTCTGGTTGGAAATAGGCCTTTTATTTTGTATATTATGTGTACGGCTACACTAGCGAAGCGTGTAGCTCCAAGTTACCAACATTATAAAACGAATTACATAGGCTCTTATGGAGTTGCGTCACTGCGACTAAAAACCGAAAGTGTAGCCACCTCAGTCTTGTTATGCTGGTAACGTTTAGCCGTAAACGCAGCTGCTGGCGTAGCCGTACCAAGGAGCTCTATAAGCTCTATAATCCCTTTTTTAGCTCCTTGAGCCGTGCACTTATTCTAACCATATTTGAAAACCGCTTCCACAACTTAAAGCCAGCTTCTCTTTCTTAAGGCGAACGGTACGATAGTCCCTATTATATACCTTTGTAGAAAAAACGTGCGACGTCAGAATGTGACGCGTCCCTGCCGCTCGGCTTGTGTGAAAGCGTGCACGAATAGCGTGTTTGTTGTAGAACAGAACAATGTCGTCACGTCACGAGATTGCGGGATACTTTCAAATATTAATGTTTTATTTATTAGACTGAACTTTACCAAATAACCAAATCCTAATAACCTTCGGATTGACATATTGTTAATTACACAGTAGATGCCTAATATACTACTTTAATGTTTATAGGTGATGAAGGTGAAGATGATTGGCCAGACAGCTTTGGGCAGATAATAGTTAGGGAAGCTTTAGAAGAATGTAAGACTTGTGATGGATTAGATGGAAGTAGTTTTTCAAGCAATGATGATGGTAAGTTATATTATAGCCGGGTTGTCAAGGTGGCGGGAATTGACCAGTCGGCAACACTGGGGCAGTAAGAACTGCTTTAAAACCAACATAACAAAAGCTTGTGGGTTTTTTCCCATGGTATCATATAGGAAAAATGGGAAACCCTGTTTTTTTAGCAGATTTTGTGTTTATTTCTGTTACAGATGTCATGGACTTTGACTTCTATGATTCTGATGAATTTCACTACTTCGACAGTGATCATGATGATGATGATGATAGTCCGGATTTAATGGAGATGCTTCAAGTGATGGCTTTTGTGGATATATAATAAATTTTCGACTCGTACCTACCTATTCCTTCCTAAAATAAAATGATGCGTTAGGTACCTTCCTACTTCCCTATGTTCAATAATTTTTTTTGCAAATGTTGATGTTAATTCTTATTTTCTATGGTTTATTTCTATAATAAAACGTTCTATATTTGCCGTATAGTTATTATTTTAAAGGTAGAACTGTAGAAGGTACAGTAACGATATCGCACTAGGTTGCAATGGACCACACGTTGAGGTAAAAATCCGTGACCGGTTTCGGTTTAACAACTATCATCAGACCGTAGACAAAGACTAAACTTCTACAAGACAAGCTACGAGATATTTATTTTTGCATGGAAATTTAAATAGGTAATAAGTGCAATTGTTCTTGCATAATTTTAAAATTAGGCGGAAATCTCTAGAATATAGTGTCATTAGGTCGCCAATCCACAAATACATTTACTTTCATTTGTTTTTGTCTGTGGAGTTTGATATTCATATCATATGTAAACAGAAGCAAACGGCTAAAAAAATGGATTTTCATTTTTTACCAGAAAACGTTAATATTTTAAGCGCAGGGCGTAGCAATGGAAAAATTTATACGCCAGTATCCAAATTAAGCAAGAAAGAAAACGCACTTAGCGATGTGCAAAATGTTTTGCATGCAAAAACGACTTCTTACCAACAAAAACTTGCACCAATCTATGAAAAACCTGTGATCAAGACTGATTCCTCAACCTCTAGTCCTACTTTAATTGGAGAAGGGTCTGATGAAGATCAAGAAGAACTGGAACTGCATGCCCATTGTTTTGATGCAAATGCAGCAATGGATAATGATCACCTTCCATTTACCCTACCGGAGGAATTTCTAAAGCAACTATTTCCGTCGCCTTTTGGCTTGGGCACTAGCTATTTATTCGGAAAAGATGTAAATGAATATTATTTTAAGCCAGCGCCTGACATTGAGATTAAATTTCAATATTTTACCAATGACCCACTATCTACTGACAATGACCTTTATGAAGATTTGCAAATTCACGTCCCAGAACTACACTTTGCAGCATTCTGCTAAATTAAAATAATATTGGTATGTATTTCTGTATAAGCATTGAATTAACTCCAATAAGAGACATATTCTTATTTGTGTATCCAAGCGGGGTGGTCTATTTGTCTTCACGAGGAAATAAAATGCCACATGCGGCAGGAGTTGACACGACCGCGCTTTGATCCTTTCGACATAGATAAACAACTGAATTTGAATAGAAACGCCAAAAATTAGATAAGTTAAACCCGATGTTAGCTCATTCTACCGGATTTTACCTAAGCTTGGTCGATAAATATTTAAACAAAATCCGCCTGGATATAATATAATAAGTTGGCACTTAGTACAATCTTATAGCCCACATTTTTTTATAATCAGTTATATTTATAAATAACTTTATTAGACCCGGGGCCAGAGGGGGTTTAGTTGGTTATGACCACGACTCACGGTAGAACACGGGGTTATTATGGCGCACCAATTAGGCTTGATTCTTTTTGGATCTGTCTGTTAGCTCAACTTAACCTATTTAGATTAGTGTATTCCCCCGCCTCGCTAGGGGTTTTGCTCTGCAAGCCCCGTCCGGATGTCGTAGTATCGGTCTGGGAACTGGGATGCGTAAAAAGGTACGGTGTCCACCTACTACCTACTATTCAAAATAAATGATGCAATATAATCAGCGAGTAGTAAACCTGTAATAAATGTCGAACTCTTGATAAAGTGACACTCTTTTAAATCGCCAAATGTTTTCGATGGATTCAAGCAAGGTTTACTTCTTTGTGAAACTGCCGTGCCGTTAAAAGGCAACTCGACCCCCTGGCATAGATAGCCTTACACTATTACCGATCGCCGGTTGGTCTTGACTTCTGGACTGTATTGTTCCAGATCTCTTATGGCGCAAGACATGGCCTTGTAGTCTATGGGAAAAACTGCCTCGTTTTTTGTAAGAGGATAGAAAAGATATTGTCCAGGACCATTGGGATATCGCCCCATTATAAAATTCGCAAAGCAAAGTCGATACACATGAGCATCCAATTCATGACTTCCATTCTGTAACAATAAACGTAACAATAAACTCTACCCACTTCCGGCCCCATTACTTCCTGTAAGTATGTAAATTTTAATACTCAGCTTTCTAGGAAAGATTTGAAATATTCTTCTCCATTAGTATGAGTTATTAACAGAATCAGATTGAGCATAAAAACTAAGATATCGTATTAACCGATCCTCTGTGCAGGGTCTCAATGCGCCGTAAATCGTATTTCAAGATTCAGAAAAATGAGCAAGATGGTGCCGACACCGAAAGAGAAGGCCAATTTCTACAACTTTAAATGCAATTTACGGCGAATCGAAGCCACGCACACTATCTTATTCTACTTTGTTAAGCTTAATCTGATTCAATAACTCATACTAGTGAAGAAGGGCATGGAAAAAAAGCTCTGAGGCATAATCTTTTGGTAGCTTGTTTTGGCGCCTGATCTCACACAAGTGAAAAGTGTGTTCACATAAGCTAGAGAGTTAAGCTTCCAGCGGCTGAGAGCATCAATAGAGTTTGGTAATATGCCCTTAAGTCCTAGATATTATTGGGATTCACTCTAAGTTTAAGGATATCCGAAATTGGAAAGAAATTTTCAATTTTTCATCCTTATTGGCTTTCACGCGACATGGTTGCTATGGTAGCTTCGGACATTCTTTCTTTCTTAAACTTAGAGTTTGTTAATCCCATAAATAATCATAGTTATTACCGAAGTTAGATTCTTGTAAGCGTTATCAATGTGACTATTCGTTTGTTGATCGGTTAATCCCACTACAGACGTAAAGAATGTAGCCAACTCTCCTTTAGAAACCTTTCCTGAAACTATAAAAAAATTGTCATTTGAATTTATAGTCTGACTCCTAAGAACGACCGCACGGAGATATCTTACTTCTCTCTCTTTTTCACTTTCATATTGGAGTCAGCTTAGTATAAGAAAAGATACCTATTTGATTTTCGAACGACACCAGTTGTGTTCGACTATGCTTCCCCAAATAATGTGCGTGTGTGTGAGAGAGAGAAGATATGGATTGTGCGAGTAAGATATCTATCCCTTAGAATAGCCAGTCTAGGTACTCCGACTTTTTCATGTAATGATTTGTCACGAATAAAATTCACTTAATAATGGAATGAAATAAAAAATGACTTTTTTAAAGTGGGTGGATTTTGGCCCTAAAGGACCACTCTTCCAATCATCATACTTTATATGTATTTACGTGTACACTTGTTCTTACCACTTTTGTTAATAACTTGAAACAAGATAGTAGGGAAGTATTGTAACCACAAAGGAAGTTGGCGGAAATTTTGGTTGTCAGCAAGTAGGGTGTTCCACTTGGCTAACCATTCATCTAATTCTAACTGCTCTTTTCGTACCGCCAGTTCCAAAGCCTCTGTAACCAAGTGGATTATTGGCTATTAGCTTTACAAACCGAAACTTAGGTGCCTACTAAATATTATTTATCAAATTTTTACTTTCACTCATTTGTGGAGGTATTGTGCACCTTGATTGATGATTTTGAAGTTTGAGCCAACTCACCATATGATAAAGAATTTTCTGAGAGCTCTTCAGGCAAAAGGAAGTATTCGACAAACCCTCGCCGAATTTCTAACAGGCGATGGTACTCGGGCGAGTTCTTCGACCAGTCAGCAAAATGCCGAAATCTTTCAAAAAGGTTTTCAAAATCATAGAGGCTTATGACGTCATCTCTGTCCATGTCCAAAAGATGGATGAAAAAGTTTCCAAATTTTTCTTTTTGAACTGGGGTCAGATCCAATATTACTGGTAGCTTGTCTGACGACTCGTTACCACTTGGGCATCGTTTCACCCATGTTGCTGAAAAACATATATTATAGGTTCTCTCACTCAGATATGTTGTTTATCAATCCCGTAGGGAGTTGACTTGTTCTGGGGGGCTGACTCGACTCGGTTAAGTCGGGAGGAATGGGCCTATGAGTTCATGTATTTCCCTCGCCTCGCAATACGAGAGGTTTGTTCTGCAACCCCTGTCCAGATTTTGACACACTACGGCGCAGTATACATCTGGAATTCGTATAAAAAATTAAACTTACTCCAAACGTGCTCACTCCATCCTGTGCCACCAGTAGCAGCGACGACAGTGGTGTCTTCTGTAGGCCCAGCCGTCATTATAGGGTCCTCTTCTGTGCTGGGTTCAGTCACGGGCCGCAGTTTTTTGATCATGTTCTTAGTGCGTCCACACGCGTGCCGCCAGTTTTCTATAAATTTTTTATTAGTGCGGTTGGGAGTTGAGGGCGACTCGCACTCTAAATTGCTTCCTCCGCTCCCCCTTTTCCCTTCCCCCACCAGTATTGTTTTTGCGGAGTCCTTTCTTCTCTCCTTGGGGGAAGCCACTTCTGTGTCAGCCATTATGAACTAGCAACCCAGAAATTAATTAATGTAGACTTCTTGTTGTTCTTTCATCAGGTCAATATTTTTTAACCTTTTTTACCTTCAAATAATTATTATAATACCTAGTGCGGAGTGAACAAATTCAAAACGCGGAATTTTACTTTCTAATTTTACAAGAAAGCCCAAAAAAGTTCCCTGGGGGTTTAGTTAAATTTATGATTCTTTTACACGCAGTCTATAGGCCGTACTGGTAATAAATACCTAAAAAGAGGGTACTTTTTCTTCATACCTGAGTTTGGCACAGATTCCTACTAGGTAGAAGTGAAGAAAAATTTACAATATGGTAGTAAATGTAAAAACTTTTAAAGGTTTTTTTTTTGGAGGGACGTAGGTACCAGGTACCTCTCATATAGAGTAATTGCGGACATACATACATATTGGTCCAGCGAGCAAATTACAATTGTCAACCAAGAACTCAACCCTTATTGTATATTGTCAACTTCATTTCCGCGTGTTTGTGCTGCGACAAAATAGTATAAGTGAAATGTAACTTACGAGAAACGCATGGCCTGTTTCGAAGAGTAGTTTAAGTCTTGTGTTGAAAGTAGGTATTGCGGGTTGCCAAGAGCAACAAATGTATATCGATCTGCACCGCGTGCTCCAGCATTCCGTGTTCAAAAACGAGAATAAAGGTCACACGCCTCACGCCCCTTTTGAATTTTGATTGGCCTGTTAACGGCATTTTTAGTCCCAAACACTTCACTTTTTGAAGAGAAGCATGGTTTTATTGACTTGTTCGTATGTTATTTTTAGTCGTAAGACTTTGAATAATAAAAATCGGACATTAAAATTTTATTAGGGTATTGATACCCGATGATTGGTATAATAAGGATCCTTATTATACCAATCCTCGCATTATTGGCTGTTGGCATCAAAACAATTAACGTCTCTACAATCTACCATCTACCTAGGAAGGATTCATATTTTTTAATACCCCAATAAAAAATTAAGTAGGTAGGAAGGTATTACAGGTGTATCTTCAATATAATTTAATTAAAACACGAGTTTAACAAACTATGTACCTAATACGAATACCAATAACCTACTCGTAAGGAACGTATACCTCCAGGTATCAGCCGGACTATAGGTATATATAGCTACCTAATATGTATATACTACTTAAAATATAGTTACTTACGGCATTTTGTCTGGATTGGAATTGATCAAATTAGATACATGAGCTGGTAACGCAGCACGATCTATGTTTGTGTAATTCATCCCAAATTGAGTTTTAAATATTAAAATGAAACAGTATACCAACACTAGCACCAGAAATGCTGATATTAGCCGCTTAATTTTTTTATTATCTCGTCTATTCATTTTTCAAGTTTTTTACTAGCTTTAAGTCTAAAGTAATATCAGACGCATTGTATTTGAAACTCAGCTGCTTTATCCTTTATTTCACACAACTGGCGAAATCACATCCAGTACCTAAATAGATGAACGACAATTAAGCTAGCAAAATTGACACAGCTTTGTTTACATAATAATTACTAGCAGAGTTCACCGCGAATTCGCGGAATGAATTATACTGTGAAAAGTATTATGGTACCCCAAAGTCCGGTAGTTTTTTACAATTTTTAAATATTATTTTAAACCGTATTTCCAAGGTCTATCGATTTGGCAATGTATGTTTGCGGTTGGGTCAAGAATCAGAAATTAAAAAAGTTCCCCGGTCCTTTTTTTAGGTACGGCGGGGAAAATTTTCAATATTCATTTTTATAAGGACTATCGAACTGCATTATTATCATCCCGACATCTTTTTCTAATGCGTTTTTCCGAGTCTCCAGAATGCAAAATTTGAAAATGTTGGAATTTCAAAATTTTTGTCTGCTTCTTCGACGTCCGCCACAACGGTCTCTAACTCCTCATAATCCTTTTCAGTAAATTAAGTATAGGTATGTTCAAAATAATTTAATTAAAACACAAGTTTAACAAACTATTAGGTACCTAATGGTTGGTAGGTATACAATTTTAAAATAATGAAGAGAGCTATCCTAGTTCCTATAAAGTAAGTACCTACAGCCTATAATACCTACTAACTTATTTGAACACGTTTCATTTTTTTGGTATTGGGGTCACTATTTTAATAGAAATTAGAATACAAAATTATTTCATTTGGCATCTAAAAATTTAAATTGTGTTAAAGCAGAGAGGCGTCGACCTTCCTGCAAACTCCCGTGAAACGGACTTATCCACTGGTATGAGTTATTGACAGAATCAGATTCAGCAAAGGCCACTTAGGCTGCAATTAGGGTTCCCTTAACCCGCCCGTATAGATCACACGGAAAAAGATAGGATAGGATAGTGAAAACACTTTCTCTGTGCAGGGCCTCAATTCGTCTCAAATTGTATTTAAAGGTTCAGAAAATCGAGCAAGATGGCGCCCATGCCGTAAGAGACAGCTCGGTTGACGTCAATCTGGCCCAATTTCTACAACTTTAAATGCAATTAACGGCGAATCAAGCCACAGAGGAACGGTTTTCACTGTCATATCCTAGTTTTTTACGCTGAATCTGATTCTGTTAATAACTCTTACAAGTAGAGAAGTCCATTAAATTAAATAGGTAGGTAAGTAGGTACATTAAAAAGCTATATGTCTGACCCATAGCGTCGATAGCATAGGGTTCTATATAGGTAACTTCTGATAAATAATTAAATAAACACACGCAAAACAAATAAAAAAAACACTAGAGTGTAGTAGTGTGCATGGATACCTAGTAAGTAGGTTATGATTTTTGGTTAACAATCTTTTGAATAATGATGGGTTTTGATGGTACTAATCTACTTTTTTGCTGTTTGACATTCATAATGAGTATGCATGTTGAGTACCTGTATTTCACTTTTAAAAATGGCATTTCTTATCTTAAAAAATAATATGTAGGTACCCTGTTGCAAAATAATTTATCGAGATAATTGGTTTCGAATAAAAATTAAAGAGAGACAGATGAAAATTTCTTGGGTACTAGTCAACGGAAATAAGAAATATCAAAGAAAATCCTCAGCGGACAGAAAAAGGGGGTTTTACAATTATTCGAAAAACATACAAGTCATATAGGTACTATCGAATTTTTAAGTTGAGTATCAGACTGGGGCATCAAAAAACGGGGTAATGAGAGTGAAAATTAGAAAGTAGGAACTTCTGACGATCAGTAGTGAAAATATCCGGCATCCTACTTCTAAATTTTACTCTCGTTGCGACGTTTTTTTGCCAACGCATGCTAGGTCGTATAAATGTCAATAAAATAGGGCTAGGGACGATCGCCGGGAAATTTCTTTACAATTATTGTAAATTCATGGATATATATACGGATCGATTCCATGTTTGCCTTATGTTAAAAAAATACACATGTTTGTTTAATGCAATGGCTTGGCGCGGCATATGTACGAGTATTTAATTGTATTGGCAAGCATGGAATAAATCGATATACCTATCGGCAAATTTACAAAATCTAAATGAAATTTTCAGGCGATCGCGTCTACCCTTATTATGGACATTCACAATGGAGAGGGAGAAAGAAGAATAGGAATTCCTTATTCAAAAAACAACCTAGCACGAAATGAACCATAGGACCATTGCATGATAAAATTTCCACTTTTTTTGCTTTCACTATAAGCTGGAGGTAAAAATAATAAGTTTTCCGTTCTAAAACACGGGAAACTTTAATTTTAGCAATAGACAAATTTTCAAAAAGTTTTATTTCCACTTAGTTTATTTGTATAACCTCCAACCAATACAAAAAATTGGATTTTTTTTTCATGCAAGGGCCCTATTAAATGATAGGTACAGATTCAGAGTGAAACTCTCATATTCTTAGCACTGCTGACTAAATGCACACAGATGACTAGTTAACCTATTTTAGAATTTACGCGCAATAACAATATTTCCTTAACTGATGAAGAATATCCGAATCTTCAATACAATGCGTCATATCACTGTATTTGTTGATCCTGCTGATATCAGAAGTCTATAACAAAAACAATATATTATAAGCATTGACTGAATGAGCGACAATCTAGGGAAAATTTGCAATTAGGTTTTAACTCAAGCGAAGGCCACATCTTTTCGAGTATTACGGGTCACCACGCACGGCAAACACGCGGGTGTTCCTCCTTAGTCCGCCTGTACACCCACCCACCATGGCAGGAACACCTCATTGCAGGTCAGCCCCACGTGCAGGTGCACAGTCTTTAGCCCCCTCACCACGTCAAGGTCAGCACATGCAATAAGCTAAAGCATATCAAGTTTCCTTAGTTTCGAAAGCCGCGCTGAACATAACTTTAAAGCAAAGCAAGACATGCAAAAAGCAAAAAAAGCACATAGTACATAGAGGGGGACATGTATTCCTTGATGCAAGTCAGATTTCGTCGAGAGCTTTTTTGATATGGGTCAAAAAGGGTAAAAGTGTGCTGCATTTTCATCGGATCTCAATTTTTATTTTGGACAACAAGCAGGAAAAAGGCAAGTTGTGGAACAAACTTGCGAGGTCTACTGTCCACAGGACCACTATTGTAGTTTAAAGGTCATGATATGTACCTTGATGATAAACTTGTCTTCCAGCTTGTGGTAACTCATGCTAGCTTCAAACTCCATGTTTCCCGGTTCGAGGGACGTTTTAATCTGATAGGTCTCAATCGTTACTTGAGTCTTTCCAGACATATCGCCAATGAAGCCATCCACATCAGCGTTTTTACTGAACGCCAGCAGATTTTTGTTGGGACGCAAACGAGCCGCCCATTGTGCCCTACCGAGACTCAGCGCAACACATAAAACTCGGTTCTCCTGCGTCAGGCTAAAATCAAATGATATTATATTTCTCAGTCTCTTCGCTCGGGCTCTGCTACCTGTCGGTTCTTGACATAGAAATATGACTGAAATATATTAGAATGCAAGCGCCAATACCTGACTAAACATAGTCAGGTGCGTACCTGTTAACGTAGTTAACGAAAAATTGTAAAGCTTTGACTGCCATTGTATCTGTAACTGGGATTTCCTCCCAGTCCAAACACGTACACCAATGAGGCTCAATAGAAGCATCCCGACACGTCCTTCCCAGTGGAATCTGCAAAAAAAAAAAAAATTGATTCGGAAAAATTCAAGAGACAGTGTGCCAAACAGACGCACAGCTAAAAATGTCTAAAATTGACCACTATACCCTGTCCGAGGCTCGGAGTGGAGTGGATTGGGCGGATCTCATGACTGCCCAGGGCGCATTTGGGACCGATTTTTATGACAAGTCTACCAGAACGAT
>Ga0194135_10001889_pt1 | contig 12652 bp, 8 predicted proteins | sample LitLau_LLRF_2013_FD_134024 | JGI IMG/M metagenome (GOLD analysis project Ga0194135, IMG submission 134024) | Freshwater sediment microbial communities in response to fracking from North America - Little Laurel Run_MetaG_LLRF_2013 (version 2) | ecosystem: Environmental > Aquatic > Freshwater >... | reverse complement strand
GCAGAAAACCAAGAATCATTTAAATTAATTCGCCAGCACACCACCACACCCTTGGCCGTCGGTGAAATTTTTAACAGCATTCACGACTGCCGCGATTTAATTCAGAATCAATTAATCGATTATATTCGCACCACTATTGTTCACGCAGGCGGCATCACTCATGTTCGTCGCTTGGCCGATTTTGCCAGTGTGTTTAATGTGCGTACCGGATTCCACGGCGCAACGGATTTATCGCCAGTATGTATGGGCGCTGCCTTGCACTTTGATTATTGGGTGCCAAACTTCGGCATTCAAGAGCATATGGCGCACAGTGAATTAACAGAGGAGGTTTTCTCTCACGCTTATCGCTTTAACGATGGCTACTTCACCCCGGGCGATGTATCTGGCCACGGCGTTGATATTGATGAAAAACTTGCCGCTAAATACCCCTACAAACGCGCCTGTTTACCGGTGAATCGACTGGAAGATGGCACCTTGTGGAATTGGTAATGAATGTCAGCACAAGAGCCTTGTTATTTGAGTTAAACCATAAAAAGCTAAACACAGAGAGCTAGACTATGAAAAATGTTTACAAACTAACCCTAGCGGGCGCTATCAGCAGCCTTATTTTGCTATCCGCTTGTCAGGGTAAAAAGACCGAAGAAGCTAAAATCGAACCCGCTGCTGAGCCCGCAGCTACCGTCGAAAAAAAACCTGAATTTGCATCGCAACCACTGGTTACCAACATTTACACCGCCGACCCTTCTGCGCACGTATTTAACGGCAAACTCTATGTCTATCCATCACACGATATAGAATCCGGGATTCCACAAAATGATAATGGCGATCATTTCGCCATGGCTGATTATCACATTTTGTCGATGGATTCTGTGGGCGGTGAAGTCAAAGACAATGGCGAAGCATTTAATATCAAAGACATTCCTTGGGCTGGTCGTCAATTGTGGGCACCCGATGCCGCTGAAAAAAATGGCAAATATTTTTTATATTTTCCGGTTAAAGACAAACAAGATATTTTCCATATTGGCGTAGCTACCAGCGATTCGCCGATAGGCCCCTTTAAAGCAGAAGGAACGCCCATTGAGGGCAGCTTTAGCATTGACCCAGCGGTCTTCCAAGACACTGATGGCAGCTACTACATGTATTTTGGCGGCATCTGGGGTGGCCAATTACAACGCTGGACTACGGGCACTTACAATTCAAAAGATGAATATCCAGCAAACGATCAGCCGGCGCTTTCACCAAAAGTAGTTAAGTTAACCGATAGTCTTTTAGGTTTTGCCGAAAAACCACGCGATGTGCAAATTCTCGATAAAGAGGGTAAGCCTTTAGTGACGGGCGATAATGGCCGCCGTTTTTTCGAAGCCTCTTGGCTGCATAAATACAATGGCAAATATTACTTCTCATATTCGACAGGCGATACACACAACATTGTATACGCCATAGGTGATAGCCCTTACGGCCCGTTTACTTATCAAGGTTTAGTACTTGAGCCCGTACTGGGTTGGACTAATCACCATTCAATTGTTGAGTTCCAAGGCAAATGGTATTTGTTCTATCACGACAGCTCACTTTCTGGCGGCCAAACGCATTTACGCAGTGTGAAAGTTGCTGAATTGCATTACAACGAAGATGGCACCATTCAGCCTATTAGCGAATACAAACGCTAAGCTCCACTTGAACTTCCCCCCAAAAAGCCCGGCCATCACCGGGCTTTTTGTTAGCTTAGGCAAAAAGGCTGCCTAATAACATTCGTGTATTTGACAAGCGTTTAAGGCTTTGCAAAACTGCAACCGCCTAAGTAACAAATCAAATAATGAATAACAAGGGGAACTTCTATGGCTCGCTCAATTTCCAAATTCGCAATCATTGCTTCAATGTTTTTTTACACCTTGTGCCTCACCGCTCATGCGGAAGACGCGCAAACCATTAACTCCAATTTTATTTACATGCTGAAAGGCCAACCGACCAATGGATGGAGCATCCAACTTGGCGACCCCGAGAATTGGTCAACCTCAGTGACCAATCGAAAAGGGCAATCTGCAGGCGGCAAATTAAGTGTTGAACCTTATGATTACAATGATAAAGGCGATGCACTTAAATTATCTTGGGCTTCTAGCAAAGAATTGAAAGGTGTATTTGCACTATACGGTAGTCAAATTGATTTTAGTGCCTATGAAAATTTGGTTGCCATAGTGTTCGACATTAAAATTGATGTAATGCCCAATAAAGAAGTCACAGTTGGTATGGACTGCGGTTATCCATGCAGAGCGGAATTACCTATTCGCAGTACGCTCAAAAAACTCCCCAAAGAAACATGGACGCAGTTACCTATACCACTGAATTGTTTTAGTACAAAAGGCTTGGATCTCAAAAAAGTTAACGGCCCGGTGGTGATTAGTACCGATGGCAAAATGATTATTGAGATTACGAATATTCGTATGCAAAAACTTGCTGAAGGCGATAAGGGCTGCGCTAAATAAATTTCTGTATCAACATAAAAAAGCCAAGCCGCGAATGTGGTTTGGCTTTTTTATTGGCTAGGCTTACACTCATCCACACAAATGCAATTCAGCTCATTATCACACACCAGTAGCAAGCGATACCCCATGACCAAACCAATAGAAGAAGTAACCAGTCTTAGCTATGAAGAATTTCACACACGGATTTTACCGGCCGGCAAGCCACTCGTTATCCGCGGCTTGGTAAAAGACTGGCCGCTCGTTAAAGCGGGCAAACAAAGTGCGCAGGATTTTTGTGATTATCTGCAACGGTTTGACCGCGGTACAGAAATGACAACCGCGTTCGGCCCGCCCTCGATTAAAGGCCGTTTTTTTTATAATTCCGACATGAGTGGCCTCAATTGCCGAATTAGCGCTGAAAAACTCGCATCGTCATTGCAATATTTATTAGCGCATTCAAACGATGATCCAGCACCTATGCTCGCGATACAATCCGTTGTTGTGCCAAAGCATTTCCCCGGGATGCAATTAGAAAACCGATTAAGCTTATTACCGACCTCGATTGAACCACGAATCTGGATTGGCGGCAAAGCAACGATTGCCGCACATTACGATCCATCGGAAAACATTGCTTGCTGCTTAGCAGGAAAAAGGCGTTTCACACTCTTTCCTCCCGCTCAAATTGAAAATCTTTATATAGGCCCGTTCGAGTTTACCCCTTCAGGCGCAACAATTAGCTTGGTGGACTTTGATAACCCTGATTACGAAAAATACCCCAATTTTAAAACCGCGGAAGAGCATGCGCTGCAAACAGATTTAGAGCCCGGAGATGCGATCTATATTCCTTACTTATGGTGGCATCATGTTAAAGCGTTAGAAGGCATCAATGCCTTAATGAACTACTGGTGGGGAATGGGCGATGAACAATATGGAGAGCCACGCAACGCGCTAATGATGTCCATGATGGCTATTAGATACCTGCCAGAAAATCACAAAAAAGCCTGGCAGGAGATATTTAACTACTATGTTTTTTCAACACCAGAAACAGCATCGGAACATATTCCAAAAGCCCGCAGAGGCATGCTGAGCCAACTAACACCCGAACTTTTGCGCTCACTCAGACAAGCTATAGTACGCGCACTCAGTAGACTCAGTTAGCTAATCAATTTTGCTCATTTCAGATTTACACTGCTGACGAATAAAATCAGCGTGGGAAGGCATGCTGTTTAATCGACTTTGGACATTGGTTCGAATTTTCGTTAAGCGCAACCTCAATTCATCATCTGAAATTGCATCCGCCATAGGATGATAGTTTTCAATCGTCAGCCCTTGCCCAGCGAGGACGGCATACCAACTCGGCTCTTTAAACAATTCCGTTTGCTTTACCATAGCTTCACCGCGAGTTTTAAATATTTCCAAACGGTCGCTCAAAGAATCCGGGATCGGCATATTTTTTACGTAACGCCAAAATTCGGTATCATCTCGTTCAGTAATTTTATAATGTGCGATAAGAAAATCTTTAACATTATCGTATTCGGCTTTCATATCCTGATTGAAACGATTGATTAATACCTCATTAAAATGATCGCGCGGAAACATCGTCAGCAATTTAGCTATAGCGATTTGAATAAGATGAATACTGGTTGATTCTAAAGGCTCCAAAAAACCACTGGATAAGCCAATCGCAACACAATTTTTATTCCAGCAGCGATTACGCATACCCGTTACGAACGTTAAGTGTCTAGGTTGTGCAAGTGCCTTTCCATCAAGCCGAGTTAGCAGCGCTCGCTCAGCCTGATCCTGGTTAATAAATTTATCGCAATAAACATAACCATTACCCGTTCTGTGCTGTAAAGGTATGCGCCATTGCCAACCGAACTCTTGGGCGGTTGATCGTGTATAAGGCAGCAATTCACCCGCGCTTTCGCAAGGCACAGCCACTGCACTATTCACTGGCAGCCAATGACTCCAATCCGAATATCCGGTTTGCAAAGTCTGCTCTATCAACAACCCTTTAAAGCCAGAACAGTCAATAAAAAAATCACCTTGTACATTATTATCTGAATCAAGCTTAATCGCTTGTATATGACCGGAGTCAGGATCTTGTATCACTTGCTCGATCTTTCCCTCAATGCGTTTTACGCCACGCGCTTCCGAAAAGCGACGCAAATAACTTGCGTAGAGCGATGCATCAAAATGGAAAGCGTAATTTAAATTGGGCAACCCCAAAGGATTGGGTTCATTTGACGTACGCTTAAATTTTCCTGCCTGCGCCGCCATAGTCTCCAAATTAAATTTGGTATAGTCCAGCGCACCACCATCCTGCTTCCAGCGCATCCAATAATGCATAAAGCCAATACCATCCATATCAACACCATAGTGTCCAAATGGATGAAAATAACTGTGTCCTTGTTTACGCCAATTAACAAACTCAATGCCTAATTTAAATGTTGCATTGGTTTCGCGAATAAATTCGTTCTCATCAAGCCCCAACACATTATTGAAAAGGGATATAGGCGGGATAGTCGCTTCGCCAACGCCAACCGTACCTATCTGCTCAGACTCAACCAAGGTAATGGAATAGTTCTGGCAGCCTAATGTTTTTGAAAACGCCGCCGCCGCCATCCATCCTGCTGTTCCACCACCAACAATAACAATTCTATTAATCGAATTTTTATTCATAATGTATATCTATAAAGTGATCGCTAAAGCAGCGTTATTTCAACCTGCGCTTGCAAACTAGGCATTTTTTCGATTTCAGTTTTAATATGACCCAACAGTTGTTGGAATTTAATAATCAATTCTTCATCCGAAAACTTATTGACCAATGGATCGAAACTTTGTGTATGAACATTGTGCCCAACAAACAAAGAGGTCCAATCTTCTTGTTTGAATGTTTCATCCTCATCAAGAGCTACAATACCGCGCGACTCAAATAATTTAATTTTTTCACGCAAGGCTGCGGGTAGCTCAACAGTACGCACGGCATCCCAAAAAGGCTCACCAAACCGTTTATTAAGATGGTAATGCGCAATTTGATAATCCCTAACATTTTCTACAAAACCACACATTTTTTGATTATAAATGTCGGCTTCAGGCATACCTGCAGCATCATTCGGAAATAAACTACGCAACAACGATAAACCAACATGCAATAAATGCAGTTGCGTTGCATCAAGTGGTTCAAGACTTACGGCTGAAGATCCTACCGCTACGCAATTTCCAATCCACTGTTTTTTTCTTGCACCCGGGGCAAAGGGTATTTCTGTTGCATTGGTTATTTGCAACCCGGTTAAAGCAGCTACCTTTTCTAATACTGCCTTGGCAGTACTATATTCTGATGAATACACAATATTAATGGCGGTTCTGTCTAATAAAGGATAAATACCGACCCAACCTTCTTTAAAGGCTGAAATTTGGCTAAAACCAGGAAGCGGCTCCAAAGTCGGCGCGGATGCAATAACTATGCGATTAGCGGGCAACCATTTCGACCACCCATCAATATTATCCACTTCAAGGTTTTTTATCAGTAAGGCTTCTGATCCAGAGGCATCAATATAAAAATCGGCATTTATCTCTGTACCATCGGCCAACGATATTGAACTAATATTTCCATTTTGTACTTTAACGCCAGCCAACTCTCCCGGTGTATGTTTTACACCAATGGCAAGCGCCGCCTGTGCAATCGCTTTTGTGTAATCAAGCGCACTCAAATGATAACCATGAGCCGCCTGAGAAAACGTCTCTGTCGCTTCATCAAACACAACATACTTTGCCTGCTTGGCTGCAACAGCCCCCAAGCTAAACTCTTCTAAAGGAACCTTCATTCCACTAGCAGATGCCTTTACCCAAAATTGATAAAAGTCGATACCTTCAAAATCAGCACCAAATCTATCGTAGGCATGTATAAACGGAGCAGAACCGCCAGACCAATTAGAAAAACGCTGCCCGAAGCAATAACACCCTTTGGCTGCTCTTAATAGAAGATTTTCTCTTGCCCCTATAGCTGAGTGTAAAATTTTATGACTGGGTAAAACCGAGAAAAAATCTTGCGGTGTTAAATGGGAAGGCAACTCGATGAGTTCAACCTCGATCATTTGCGAAGATGAACGAAAGCCCTGCTGCAACATTAATGCAGTCAACCATGCATCAGCATCGCGCCCTACAATAGCTACTTTTTTAATAGGATTATTCAAGAAGTAAACCTCACAGCTTCGCTGCACAATAGTCAGCAATAAAGGCTTCGTGTGCTGGCACATCCACGACACGGCTTTTTATTTCAGTGAATAAACTTTCCAATTGGCTATTAACGTCTTCAATGGATAAGTTTAATGCAAATGGATCAAAGCCTTGCTGCTTTAAACCCTGCCCAGTAAAGACTGAAATCCAACTTGGCTGAGCAAATAATCCATATTTATAACTGTCAATAAAACCGCGCCTTTTAAAAATTTCTATTTTTTGTGTAAGGCTTTCAGGAACACTCATCTCCCGACAATAACGCCACAGCTCTGCATCATTGCGCTGATTAAGGTGATAATGCAGAATCAGAAAATCTCTGACTCTTTCATATTCATAATCAACGATGCGGTTATATTCATTAATAACCAACTCATCAGGCGTTTTGCGCGGAAAAAACTTCAATAAATTAAGAATAGCTACCTGAATCAAGTAAATGCTGGTTGATTCCAAGGGCTCAAGAAATCCACTCGACAAACCAATCGCTAGACAGTTTTTATACCAAGACTTTTTATACCGCCCTGCTTTGAATTTAATTAAGCGGGGATCGCCCAACGCCTTGCCATCCAAATCCTGCAAAAGTGAAGCGGCCGCCTCATCATCACTGATATATTCACTGCAAAACACATAGCCATTACCTGTGCGATGCTGTAACGGAATTCGCCACTGCCAACCCGCTTTTTTAGCCGTGGATCGAGTATAAGGCGTCAAAGGTAACGTTTTTTCACTGGGAACAGCAAAAGCTTTATCGCACACCAGCCATTTAGACCAATCATCAAATTCAGCGTTTAAATTTTGCCCCAGTAACAGCGATCTAAACCCAGAACAATCAATAAAAAAATCACCCCGAATTGAGCGACCATCTTCAAGTTCAACGGATTCAATGACACCTGTTGTGGAGTTATTTAAAACGTGAATTATTTTGCCTTCAACACGACGTACATTCTTCTGCTCACCTATTTTGCGTAAATAGTCAGCATAAAGTGAAGCATCAAAATGATATGCATATGAGTAGGTTGAATTTATATAATTTTTATCGGCGACAGGGAATTCAAAGCGATTCTGTAAAGCACATTCAATAGCATAAGAATAAGAATCTATATTTTTTGCAAGATTTTGCTGATCAGCTCTTGCCCACTGTTGATAAAAATAAGCGCCACCAATTGGATTGCCGTACTTTCCAAAAGGATGTACATAGGAGTTTCCTATGGCTCCCCAATCAACAAACTGAATACCCAGTTTAATCGTAGCATTGGTCTGTCGCATCATATCGGCTTCATTAATGCCGATGCGATCATTAAATTCTTTCATTTGTGGCAATGTGGCTTCGCCAACACCCACACTCGCAATTTCCGCGGACTCAATTAACGTAAGCTTGCAAATTTTATTGCCTGCAACACTGGCTAAGGCTACAGCACACATCCAACCTGCCGTCCCACCGCCAACAATCACAATCTCTAGTGGCTCTGACATTTTTATATTCCACAAATAAAAAAAACGCTGCCACTGAGAGTAGCAGCGTTTTTTTACAGCAACAACTTAGTACTTCAAACGAAGACCAAGGGTATAACGAACATCGTTTTGGAACCATGCATTTGGCATTTGCAGACCACCATCACTGGCGTTAGCAACTTGTTGCGTCAGCTTGGTTTGTGCATTCAGCATATTACTGACTTGGAAAGCCACTTCGGTATTGTCATTGATCTTGTACTTAATAGATCCATCCAACTGACCGTATGCCGCATTCCAAATAGGCACAGCAACACAACAGTCAACCGCTGTAACCATGTAAGCAGAACGCCAGCTATACGCCAAACGCGCAGCAATAGCATCTTTCTCATACATCAACACAAGGTTGTAAGAATGGTCAGACAAGCCTTCCAATCTATCAGTTTGTATCGCATCAGGTGCTTGAGTAGATACAGTATGTGAGTTTGCTTGGTTGTTTACGATATTCGTATTGGTGATACCATCATTTTTAATGTAGGTATAGTTAGCTTGAACACCTAAACCGTCAAATGGAGCAGGCATAAAATCAAAGAAGCGTTGAAATGCAAATTCAACACCTTTTAACTTAGCGCCCTCACCATTTTCAGGACCACGCACCAACACTTGATTTGTCACGTTGTTGTTGGTGACATCAAGATAGTATTTACCAAATTGCACATAGTCATGGAACTCTTTGGCAAACGCAGTAACCGTAAAGGAACCTACCTTAGCAAAATAATATTCCAAGCCTAAATCCACTTGGTCAGCTGTAATTGGCTTCAAGTAGGGGTTTTGAGCATCCGCAGAGTAAGCGACCTTAGCACCGGTAATATTACCAGCACTGTCTTTAATCCAAAGCGGATCATTGGCAGTGGATGTACTTGGCAATGTATAACCTACACCTGTGTAATTACGCATATTACCAATATCTGGTCTTGACATAGCCTCGGATAAGGCAAAACGCACCAACCACTCATCCGTTAAATCCAACTTCAAGTTCAAACTGGGAAGGAAGTTTTTATGTTTTGCCTCAACAGTACTAAGCAGGCTAGCACCATTGATGTAAGCCCTATCAGACGCAGACAAGTAACATCCGACCGAATTTGGCACAGCTGGCGGCTGCCCTGATGCGTCAGGCTTATTGGGTTGGCATACAGAATCGGTGGCCTGCAGAGCAGGCATACTAATGCCACCATTACTGATATCCGTCGTTCCTACATACCTAACACCCACATTACCGGATAATGGCTTGTCAAACAGACTCAGCTTGTCACCGCCAAAATTAAGCTGTACATACAAAGCTTGTGTTTTCTCTGAAATATCAACCGTCTCTGCAGGGGTAAAACAAGTTCCCGCGACTTCTGCACTACGCGCACCAGAATTAGAGCAAATTGGACTCCAACCTCTACCCGCAGGCAAACCTAAACCAACACCCGACATAGAGCTAGCCCAAGCCTGCTGATTTGACAACAACTTCATGTTGGCAACCACAAACGTATTACCGCCAGCATAGCTACTTAAATTACCAAAACCAGAACTCCACTTTCTGGTGGTATAAAAATCTGGGTAGCCTTTAAAGCCAGTCGCAGGATCTGCCTTACTATCCAAGAAGAAATAATCTGGGCCGCTCGTCCAACTATTGCTCACGGTTGACCAGTTATATTGAGACCAATTCACTTGTTGTTCACGATCAGCGTAGCGAGCACCCACTTTCAACGACTTAAGCCAATCAGAATCAAGATCAATCTTCACATCAGCACGAACAGCGAGCTCATGACCACTACTATCTTCTACGTGATCCATAATATTGCCGATGTAGTAGTTATGTGGGTTACTAAATCCCCCCGCACTCATGGCAACGTTAGTTGGCGCACCTAAATACAAGCTAGGCAATTTGTTCGTTAAGTCAATCATTGGATTGGTAAACGTATCGAACTCGGTGCTTATGTCATAGTCTTTAACTGACGAGGTAACATGCTGAACGTCAAAGCTAGCATGAACTTTATCGCTCACTTCCCATTGGAAGTTTACGCTGGCATCTTGGGTAATATTTTTTTCGTCACTGTAACGAGTCGTACTTCCCATCACAGTGCCGATACTTTTGTTTGAACAGCTAGACCACGATTGACACGAAGCGAAGAACTGTTGACCTGCATCGTTCTTCAAGACACTACCATCAGCGAAATAACCTTCTGGCAGTGTCCACGTACCGGTTTGGAAAAAGCCGTTTTTATCAAACGTATAGTTTGGTGTTCCTACTGCAGCAATCGGCGTTTTAGCTGGGTCAGAAATCACATCAAACACACTTTTAGAGTAAGAGGGGTTACCCAATTCAGGGGAAACCACATACTCTTCCATGGTATTGTTGTATTCTGAGCGGTTGAACTGTACGGTTACTTTGTATTTTGAATCATCATCTTGCCATTGCCCAGCAAGAGCAATCCCTTTACGGGTACGATCGTAAGTATCATCGCGGAAGTTGATAGTATCGGGAATGAACGACTCAGTGCCCGCATTCGAGCCGGGGATAACACCCGCTGGGAAGCGGTCAAGACGACCAAACTGCACGCCCTCGGAACGAGTATTGATGTTAGAGTAAGCTAAGTTACCCATAACTCCAAATTCACCCACACCGGTAGTCCAACGATGGCTCGCCAAACCAGAAATTTCTGGTGTCTTTTTTTCAGAGAGATTTCCGTAGTCACCTGAAACGCTTAACGCATACATGTCACCTGGTTGATCAAACGGAACGCGAGTACGCATGTTGATACTACCCGCAATACCACCTTCGATCAGCTCTGCGGTTTGGTTTTTGTAGGTATCAACACCAGACATTAATTCTGGTGATATATCACCCCAACTCAAACCACGACCAGAGTTTGCACTGAATGAATCATGACCGTTGAATTCACTGCGAACCTGATTCAGACCGCGAACAATTACACCAGAAGGCTCTGCAGAGAAGTGCGCTGTATCTGACGATGCAGCAAAGCGGTTTACAGTAACACCCGCCACACGTTGCAATGCTTCACCCACAGATTTATCAGGGAATGAGCCCAAATCTTTTGCAGTAATTGAGTCCACAACTGTATCGGCATTTCTTTTTAAGTCCTGAGCATTACTCAGAGCTTCTTTCATACCGGTTACAACAACTTCTTCTACACCGTCGCCTTTAGTATCTTTTGCAGCTGCACCATCATCCGCTGCGAATGATGAAGCACTCAGTGCCATCACACACATTGCAAGCATTGATCTTTTGAATCTCACGCCATTAGATGCTTCGCCCTGATTACTTTTATGGTAACCCATAGCCAACCCCTTTTATTACATTATGATTAGGTAATTTAGTCATTTGAAGATCGCTAAAACACGTTTTTTTTGGTTATGTTTTTAGCGCACCATGCATACAAGTATGAATTGCAAACATAGCTCTTCAAGATTAGAGCCAAGTGCAAAGATGTGTCAATCAGACTAAGGTAAAGAAATGATTATAATGTCACATTAACTATTTTAAGTGCCCAAAAATGAGCGATATTTATCATATATAAAAATATTTTTATAAATAAAAAACAAAATCTTCTAATGTATACGGTTAAAGTGAACAGGTCGTCAATTAAACGATATCCATATCACGGAATATTTCCTCTAACCTCTTAATAGCGCTATAGTTCCTAGGTCTATAAATAGAAATGAGTTATTGCTATGAAACTCTCCGCTTTAATTGCTGGTTTTACCTGTTTACTCATTGCACAATCCGTCTTAGCGGCTGAAAAAGTGTATAAATGGACTGATGATAAAGGCCAAGTACATTACAGCCAACATCCTCCATTAAATGTACATGCTGAGTTGATTAAGCCTGATATAGGACATGTTGAATCAAGCACCACCTCAACTGAAGTCACTACCGATAAGCCAGCAACTGCAAAAAAGAACTCCGATCCTAAAACAGGAGGCGATACCGCTAAACCTGAAGATGGCCTAAAAGACAAAGTGCGCTGCGAAAATGCACGTAAAAACCTAGATACCCTGAAAACCTATACCCACATTCGCATGAAAGGTGATGACGGCGAATTCCGCTATTTGACACCCGATGAACAACAAGAAAAGTTAGCCGAAGCCAGCAAAGCGGTAGAAGAGAGTTGCGAATAGCGCTTGAGAAATGCAAAAAAAGCCCGCAAATGCGGGCTTTTTCATTATTGCGATCACTGTAACCGCTTAGGCTCAAAAAAGATCTTATCGCCTTTAAGCGTCCCATGAATGATATTGCCGGGGATAAACTTACCCGACAAAATATCATTGGCTAAAGGGTTCTCCACCAACTGTTGTATGGCACGCTTCAAGGGGCGCGCGCCGTAAACAGGGTCAAAACCCACAGCAGCAAGCTTATTCATCACCGCATCATCCAGTTCTAAACCAAGATCACGCTCGGCCAAGCGTCTGCGCAGCAACTCCAGTTGAATATCGGCGAT
>Ga0194135_10001888_pt1 | contig 12655 bp, 12 predicted proteins | sample LitLau_LLRF_2013_FD_134024 | JGI IMG/M metagenome (GOLD analysis project Ga0194135, IMG submission 134024) | Freshwater sediment microbial communities in response to fracking from North America - Little Laurel Run_MetaG_LLRF_2013 (version 2) | ecosystem: Environmental > Aquatic > Freshwater >... | reverse complement strand
TCCCCCGACTCCCCTAGAAATGTACTGCGATTCCGGTTTGGCAATGATGCTTCCAATTTAGCAATCAATTTCGCCAATCAAATTCCCATCAATTTATAAAATTCAAAAAGAATGAGAATGGATTACCTAAAATTGAGCATCCTTTGAAATTCCCAAAGTACTTGGTTACAGGACTGATTCTGCTCAAACACGGTCTCGTTCCCACGGGCGGCTGTAAAAGTGTGGCAGTGCTCACTTTGCGTGTTGTTCTGGTTTATCAAAATGGTGAGCAGAAAAATCCCATTTAACAAGAAACAAAGACGAATCAATCTTTTCTTTATGAAGATGAAGAAACTGACCAATGCCGTAAAAATGAGCTCAACTCCTTTCAAGTTCCTTCTCCGGTGTGCCAGCTGTGGAAACTTGGAGCATTTGCTGTTCGTTGAGTCACAATTGGCTGTAATGTTCTGGACAAATGTTTGATCTTTCAGTGAATACATTTCCTCCACAAGGAACGGCTGGGATGATGTCTCGTTCCCAGTAATTAAAATGTAGACTTGGCTATTCAATGGGAAATGCCCTGCAAAGGCCTGAAGAAAGTCCTGACGATCTTCTTGACTTGTTTGACTGGATACCTTTGGCCACTGGAAATAGGTTTGCAATCTGGAGTCCATATAGAGCTCATTCCGGGGTTGATGGTACAATGACTTGACCTTTAAGCCGAGTTCACAACTTATTAATTAAGTTAACACTACTTTTGTAAGGATTCTTCTAAATTTGGATTTGCATTATTTGAGTCCTTACCACATGTACATAGGCTGCAAATTGAGTTAGGTTCTCAGGCTGTAAGTAGAGGACCGTGAGACCATACGCGTGACGCTGCTGAATAAAGTGTTTAACAAATACGCCTAGTTGACCAATTGTGAGGAAAGTGTACTGGAATCGCTTCAAACTCGATCCAATTAGTTTCCTCTCTTCTATGATTACTACGACATTGAGAAAGAAGAGTACTAAAAGCTTCCAAGTCTTTCTATGGAGGTTGTAAAAGTATTTTACCTGGCGAGGGATCGTTTCCTGACAGAATAAGATCGTAGTGATCCAAGCTCCTTTGACCTTGATCCAATTCATTTGATTCCTCCAGAATAGCTGACTCTGTAAAATTCAATGTGAAAGCTGAACCGATGAGAAGCCGGATGAGAAAGTCCATTTTTTAAATCCAAGATTTTTTTTCGGAAGAAAGCTCATCGTCTGCGTTTCTATTGAACTTAAATACGCTGGTGTCCTTCCGTTTTTATAGCCTTCAGATTTTGGATTTTTATTTTACACTACGCCAGGCCTGTCTCCTCGAGTGTTTTTCATCGAAAGAACATGTCACGAGTGTCAAAAACGATGGAAGACAAATTGCCGTCAAAAGTTGATAAAGAAGAATTTCTCCTTTGAGGGCCAGCATAGGAGGAAGGTATTTGCCGTTTTCGATCAATTTTTATTGAAATTTAATATAATTCGTCTTTTTTTTTATAGCAACAAAGTATTTATGTAATAATCATTTCTAATATTTTTCTCCTATCCAGCTGAAAATTCAGAACAAACTAACAACTTAAAAATTTGAGCGTTTCTTGTTCTTTTATCAGGAAATTAGCTAAAGTGAAAAACCACTATCAGAACTTATCAAATGAAAATCCGAATTTGATTATAATTTAGAGTTCTTTACAACAGGGTTTTAAGACTCCCGTTTCTCGTATACAGAAGAGCCCAACTGCTGTGGTTTGACTACAAAATTCTTATTTATAAAATTTCCTATGACTAAAAAAATCTTGTTCTAATTCACCTTTGAAACACCAGGATTGATTAATTTACTAAAGTTAGTTACGATCCAATATGATCATACATGGATTTTGAGAAGGGGAACTACGGACTACCGAGGATTATAACAGGGATAGAATTCTTTTGTGTAAGGTACCACATGATCTAGATATCCTTTTGGTCAACTAAAGCCTCCCTCCATTAATTCGTATTCGTCCATCAAAGTACTATACCATACCCCCAATCTCCCAAATGACAAAAATATAAGTAGTGTCATATACATTAGCATACCTTTCTTAACTGGCTAATAGAATCTAAAAGTAATGATTAACGCTGCTAGAGAGGTCAATTTGAGTTGGTCTAATTAAACTAACAATCTAAAACGTCCATTCTAAAGGATTTTGAGTGTTTGCTGTGAGCCTTCATGCGTAGAGGCTCCTCCCCCGTCTCGTCGCTCGTCTCTTCCGGCATAACATCACCTCTGTACGTTACCTGGGGTAGAAGAAGTCATAACTTGTAATTCACCTCCACCATTGGAAATCAATTAATTACACAGGCGGAATCGGATTGGTTAAGATGGGGGTTAGTCAAATATCGGTAAGGAGAAAGCATAATAATTATGCAAGAGTTTGGAGTGGACTTGTTAGTGGGCTTTCATCTTCCTGCGAAAATTGAGGAAAAAATATGTCGTTTCAAAAAAAAAAGTTGAAAATTACAAGCATAATAAAAGCAATAATTCATTGGACAGGAATTAAAATGGAATAAAACAAAAAGGAAACTAAAAATAAGAGGAAAGTTTTTGACACGTACGGAAAAGTAGGGGTTGAAGGTGAGCCCGAATCCAAAGCAATTAAAAGCTGCTCATAGTTGGACCTTTTAAGCGGGGCGGGTAGCTTATAGGTCAAACTCATCCGAAGTTATTCGAATTTTGTAGGAGTGATGTGATGGTGTCATGGGCAAGTACTGCGGAATTGATTTCAGTCCGTGGGATCTCTACCACATTAATTATACAACCATCAACAATTAATTAATTAAGTTAATTCCAAATTCAAACCTTAACAATTTCCGGAAATTAACCAACTTAATTGATTTTGGACTCGAAATTAATTGCGTGTGGATGGGTGGCGGTGGAATGTTAAGGAAGAGAAAGTACTATCGTTATCATGAAGGGAAATCCCTACCATTACTTATAGCATACCATAATACAGCAATCACAGATTACGGAGGAGACACTCATCCCACATTACCCAGTTACAAGCAATCTTAACTTAATAAATGTGAACTCGTATCAAGATGGTTAGTTTTAACATTCAAGTTAGACACACGGATAGTACTTGGTTGGATTCAATTGAAAACTCACAACATCCAACAGCATTTATTGGCGAGCTGTAACAGTAAACCGTTAAAACGATTAATTGGTTAGCTAAGATGACCACGACAAGGTTAGGAATTATTAAGAGTTCAATCTCAGGTAGTCCACTGGAGAGTACTAGCCAAGGAGTACAGTCATTGAACCAGTACGGGATGACTAAGCCTGGAACGTTAGAATTTGAGTCCGCTGGGGCGCGGATGTGACGCAGTTCCAGTTCCAGTACCTTCCAGGTAGCGGAGGTAGTACGTTAGTTAGTTGTTAGAAGCGGGGATCGGGGGAACAGTCCAAACGGTGGTGGCTGGAAGGGAATTGATGGGACTACGATAGGAACATCATGGCAGACACCGCCGGTACCAGGGCCGCTCCCTCCGCCCAAAGCTCACCTCATAGTCTTCCATCATTGGGCGGGTCGAGGCCGTCGTATCAATTCGTCTCATCGTTGTCGAAGTACTCCGGGCCCGCCCGCTCGGTGGAAGAATGTTGAAAAAGTGCATAATTGCAATGATGATGATGGGGGCAATGCTGGTTAGGACCATGGAGAGGGCGAGTATCATTGTCCATCCCGGAAATTCCTTCTTTTCAGTTTCTCCCTACAAGTCCAAGTCAAGAATCAAGAGTCGTCAGTCAACAATGGACAATTGAAATGAAGCTGTGAAAACTGGTCGGTACTTCCCCCATACTTACCGTCAAACTATTCCAAGCATCGTATTCCGGACTGTTCTGAATTTTGTCAATAAAGGATCCAATGAGAAGTCCAATGAGCATAACAGGCCCAACGAAACGCCAACAGACTTGCCAGTACATTCCAGGATAAATCCCAGTCATGTATTCAATGTCTTGGGAAAACCTAAAAGACCAGTCACAGCCACCTCATCAGTCAATTAAAATCATCCGAAATGCGGCATCGTTGCGGTTGCGTAGTATAAAGTCCTCCGTCTGCCCTTACCTTTCGTGACCATAGACGTACATGACGGTTACAGTTTCCAGGAGGGCAATGACGACCAATCCCGTCGTGCTCGCATATCCATCAAACAGTGACACCCAATACTCTCCAGCACCCGTAACAAAAATCAGGCCAGCCAAAAATGAGATTCCACAAATGACACCTGCGGAGAGGAAACAGGAATCAATCAATCCGTGCGCCCAACCATTCCAGGCAATAATTCATAACCTTCTCCAGCACTACTGCCCCCAGCTCAGCTCACCTGTCAGAATTTCCTTCCGAATGTGACTAAAGTACGAGGTTTCAAAGACAGTTGAGACGACGCCTTCCATGGTGCCAATTTGAGATCCAATCCCCAGTGCGAGTAACATCATGAAGAAAATGATTGACCAGAATGGAGAAATCGGAAGTTCCACGATGGCTTGCGTAAAGACCACAAAGGCCAATCCCGTCCCGGCTGCCGCCTCGTCCAGTTCCCGCTCCAGGCTGCAGTTCTTAAATTCTGACGTCCAATTCGTTCCCGTGTTTTTGAGGAGGAATCCACTGTAGACCTCGTCCGTAATTTGATCCATGCTCGTGAATTGTGGGAGTTCGAGCATTTGGACCTTGTTACTAACAGGAAAAAAAGAACAAAAGAAATCCTGAGTAATTATTTCGACAACGTTAGAAATCCGAATTCCGGAGCCTTCCTTACAAGTTGACACAGCGATCAAAGATGGCCGTGGCCTTGAATCCAAGTACGGAGAAGATGACGGCCGAGGCATAGATGGCAGTCAGAGCATTCGTGCCCGTGATGAACATGACGTCTTGGACGCAGTTGTTTTTGGGTTTATTGTAACTTCCAAATGCAATCAGAGAGCCGAATGCGAGCCCAAAGGAATAGAAAACTTGCGTCGCAGCATCCAACCAAACTGTCACTTCCGCCAGTTTGTGCAGCTGAAGAATAAACCATGTCAATTGGATCCAGCATTTCCTAATCGGGTTCTCTCTACTTTCACTCCTAATTGTGTGCAGAGAATCAACATTTGCGTAAATACCTTGGGAGTATAAAGATGTAGGAGGCCCGAGCCGGCTCCTTTCAGTGTTATTCCTCTAATGAAAAATATCGTCAGCACCACATACGGGAAGAGAGCCGTGAAGTAAACAACCTGGAGAGTTGTAAGTTATTAATGAATCCCATAATTAATTCCACCAATTAAGGATGAACCACCACCGCTTTCCTCTTCCAGGAATTCCTCCGCACCCGCACCCATTTCCTGACGCAATTAATTAATTTATACCTTTCCAGAGGATTGGATTCCTCTCATAATGATAAAGTAGATGACGACCCATGCCAGGAGGAGGCAGAGTAGCATCCACCATTTGATTCCGCCAGTCTCATCAATGGAAGGTGAAATGTCCAGTGCCTGGCGATACCAAAAGTATGGCGAATACGACGAGGTCCAACATTCGGCGACTGTCTCCATGGTCTAGTTGACTCCTGTCGGCAGGGCAGGACAGGACGCCCAGGTGAGTTCCAACTGAAATCATTCAATTGATGAATTACATTACTACTTACTGACGGGATCAATTTCGGCTGACTTGGATTTAGTTTCAACTTAAATGAAAGTCTTTCCCTTACCCGGAAGGAGTTGAAGAGAAAGTAGAAACACCAGGTAATGATGACATTGTAGTAAAGTCCAACAAGGAAGGCAACAATTGTACTTGCAATTCCAATCCCGCCAATTGCTGGATGAATAGAGTTCCAGGCCCCGAGGGACCCCGTCCGAAGTCTTTGCCCAATCCCCAATTCAATGAGTAACAACGGAGCACCTTCCAGAATTATCATAATCAGGAAAGGTATCAGGAACGCACCTGGAAAGAGAAAACACGGCCGGGTTATTAAGGACGCGGCGTGGGCGGGAATTAATGACAGATCGCATGAACGTATGGGATCGATTCCATTAATTGTAGATGAGCTTTCTAATAATAGCAACTCCACCGCTTTCTTCCTAATTCTCCAAGTCTCGATGTCGTGCTGTGTATGTTTTTACTTTGAAACGCACAAAGAGCAAGATATCAATTTATCATGCCGTATAATGATAAGTCCTGACTTTCTCCGCATGTCTGGCATTGGCTTTGCCTATTATTTGACAGGCAGAGTTGCAAGTTACTTGTACAGATACAGAAGAGAAAGGTCACGGAGAAAGTGAGACAAAACTTTCTCCTCTGCATTCTTTTCATCTTGTTTCCAAGCTCGCACAAGGTACTCTTTCTACTTTACGATCATTGTGACTGTAAGCTTGAGCCCACCGGAAAACTAACGCGTAACATCCAGATATCAACTTACAACTTAATGGATACAAGTTATGGGCTGGAGAAAGCATTTGGAATGCCTATTCCGTTTACGGTAGTGGGCGGGCGGGTTGAGTGAAACTTATCATCAAATCCGACGAGATGCTAAAAAGGTCAACACTACGCTCTCCCTTTCCTCGTCGGGTTCTTAGGATCCTGAAAAGGATCCAATGTCATTCCAGTCAAGTTTTGCAATTTCCAGAGACCGAGGTGCTGAGACAATTGTCATAAACCGCAAAAACGATCCTATTTTCTGGACTCGATGGGGGAAAGTGCGCATCTGCCAACTTTATGATTTTGCATGTTTGTTGGAATTTTCAATTTTGAAATAATTTCCTATTCCTGGGTTCCTTTACTATTAAAAAAGACTCGTCCAGCATTCTCAAACATCAAACCTGTTGCATTACTGAAAAGAACAATGGAAGGATTTTATTTATTTATCATTACGTCAGGGAGATTTGACTGAGCATTGAAAGGCAGGGTATCAATTTTCAAAACTTTCCATTAGTCGACAGGATGGGGTTTCAATTTCTGCAAACTACAAGCGACAATCAGCAATTACGGGGGGAAACGTACTACGCTGCAGACAATTTTATCAAACCCTAACCTCACCAAAGTCTCATTCTCCATTCAAGACGGTTCGGAATCCGTCACATTTCACACGGGGACCAGAATGATACCACAATACTAGGGAGGCGTTACAAGAACATGAACCGGGCTGGGGGAAACGTTTCTTGGGGGCAGCACCACTGCGGGCATTAATAAAATCAGCTTGAATTTGATCTGTTTCCTTGGTTCCAAATAACTGGAGTACTTAGGTGCACTGGGATATACGCAGTCACTGTCACTGCATTCCTCCGACGATGCGAGTTGTACGTGTTACTACGAAACCCCATTGTCTCCTTCTCAATGAATTGCCTTCCGATGAATGTATTAATAAAATCAGGAATGCGTACACAAAGAGAGGGAAGTGGTAACGATTTGTTTGGAATTAGGCTTGGACTTAATCAATGTGACTTCCTCTGTGCTCGAAAACTAAAATTAGTAGGAATCTGAAAGAAAACCCGGTGATTCAGCAAAAATAAAATAAATCTAAAATGAAGTCCGGAGAGTACGATCAAAATCTTAAACGAGCACGTTAAACTATTCATCATTTACCACCAAACCTTATACTTTTCCTGTCCGAATTTTTGAGAGGCAAGGTGACACGGACAAGATGGGCTGACTAATGGATAAAGTTATCAAATTATGAGAACAGTTAAGCTCCGCTAACTCCGCAGCCATGCTCACCTGCTTACTGCAAAGGACCCTGGTATGAAACTGACATTTTAATGTCCTCCAGTCAAGGTCCTTTGGAAGTTCGAACCCAGGTGGTGGCGGTGCGGAAACTGAAATTGAGGAGAAAGTTCTGTCGGGAAAGTAAAGCTTTCCTTAAGGTTTCCATTTTTTGTGTCCTGTGCAGACAACCGACAACCAGTGACATTTTATGCTTTCCCTTCCGCCATCCTCTTCTGATTTTGAGAAATTCCCCCATGCTTACAAAGTCTTGCTCTGCAGAACCCTAGCCAAAATCATTTTTGGCTATATATGGCAAAACCGAAACAGATGGACCCTGTCAAGGATTTCAAGGTGAATGTTTTAATAAAGGTGAATTCAAAAGAAACAAAAGATTCGGGCTGATGGGAAAATGGGATTGCGGAATTCAAATGTTTACACAACAAAAGGAGAAATTGAATTTCAATTCAATCCGAGCCTTCTCCCTCCCCCCGTAGGGAATCAGAGAACTTTATCCCAAAATCAATTTGCAATCCATTCACTTGGCCACGCAATTCTCTGAACTCGGAAATTAAACTCGAGAGAAAGTTTGGTGAAAGTAATTGCATCTCATCCATTCCAAACTCCCCATGTTGATTTACATATTGTGCGGTATCCCAGGCAAATAATTTCTCGTGATAAGGTTTCGTTTCCGGAGTTAAACCAGAAACTCTTCTCGCTCCAAGAAATTCAGCATCCTCCGCAATTATTGTGAGAATCTCAGAACGAATGATCAGCTCCTCATTTTCCATTGTCTTTCGTTTAATCTTGATACGGCGAAAGCCAATGTCAAATAAACTAATTCATTCATTCATTGTCTTTCATTTTCATTAAATCTAATAAGCTTATTTTAGAAAATTCTAGCCTTCTTCTGAGTAAAAAGCAAATGGAATCGTAACCCGTCAATTAAAACCTGTTACAACTGTAATTTTAGCATCTGATAAAGTGTTAAAAAGTTCTTAAATTAGAATGACATTGTGTAATTTCATCAGGGGAAGGTGAAGGGCAGGGTTGACGGACATATTGACAACTTCGCAGTAGTAATATTACAATTTGCCTTAGGTCAAGAAGAGCAAGACGCTTGAAACGAGAAGGAAGTCCTAGGAATTGCTCAAAGTGTCGTCAACTGTCAAAACCGCCTCAAGATTAACACCCTCACACCAACTCCAAGTCCAATTTCCTTGAACCAGCCACCAATCCCTGCTCAATTGACCTTTCTGCCTTTCACAATCAGCGTTTACCCACACTCGCACGCCTGGCGTGACGCTTTTCCTGGGAATAGAAATTAATTACCAAATTCAAAAGCAAAGGAATAAATATATGAACGGAATTGCCAGTTTTTTGGCAAAAACTAAAGCAACCCAGGCAGAACTGTAATAATATTATTGGCAAGGCGAATGGAGGATGTAAAGAAAAAGTGGGATTCCGTACTTCTTATCCAATACATATGATTAGAATTTAGAGTTGTTTTAGAGGGACCAGAGGAGGCGAGGACATGGAATAACTTTCATCGAATCTTTTAAGGGAAAGTTCATGTGGGGATCCGCGATCCGCGGAATTTCCCATTTTCTTTTGCATTACAGAGTTACCCACCAACCACTCACGTCAAAGGGACTGCTGCCGGAATATTATTTATACAGAGATCGAAAGATTATTTTCAGTATAAGAAGAAAGAGGGGAGAGCTCTTTGTTCCTCCAGTCCTTGTTTGATATGCGGTTGAGGGAATAATTGGATTTCAACCCGATTGAACGTGATGGCTTGTGAAATTTTGAAACTTTTGTTCTACTTGGGATTTCTCCTCAAACTCCACCGCACTTCCCCTCTGGGGTAGTTGGAATTAAAATTCAAGTTTCAAGTGTGAGGAGGAAGAGGGATGAATTCTATTTTTATGTCCCAATAATTATGCTGAATAGGGTGAATAGGGAGGCAGGAAATCGAACCAGGGTGAGGCACGTGATTGGACTTGACTCGGGCTCCTCTTGCCCTCGTGCCTTCCATGAAATCAGCCCAAGGATCCATCTATGTCACTCCAGCCTCAATCTAACATGCTGGGAAGACTTTCTCCAGGTCCCTGTTGCTTTCTCCTCAAGGTGGATTCACTTTCTCATGCATCTGCTTCTGGACACCGAGAGGTGTGCCTTTCCTACAACTGTCAATCTAACGTTGATGGTTGGCCTTTAGGTCAATATTCCATCATTTATCATTTCCATCTCGAATTAATTCTACAAGTATTTACTTCCTCGTGAATATCAGGACAAGTACAAGCAACCGTTGCGTCGTCTCCGCGAATTGGCAGTCAAGCACTGTCAAGGAATTTGAAGGCAAGGGGAACCCGGCAATGCAATTTTTGGATTCACTGCCAAAATATTTTGGGAAATCTAAAAAAAAAGTGTAACAGGAACAATATATTTCTTGGCACCCGTCTGCCTCCGAACGTTCTTCCAAACTCTTGACGGGTTTTGAAAGGAAAATCTCAGCATGCATGTGATCCCTTGAATGAGGAATGAAGCATTGCAGTAAAAGTTAGTCAAGAACCTAATTGAAATTTTATTTATAAACTTTACTACAAAATCCTCATGTTTTCATAAAGATCTTCAGTTTCCGATCGTCATTATACCTTGATCGTCATTAGTTTCATTTCTAATATAATTCTACGAAGTTCATGCTAAATGTTCTCAAATGGAGAAATTATTCAACTCAAAAGTAAAAAGTGCTAAACCGAGTCAAAAGAAGCTCATTCCCAGCTCCACGCTCATCGACCAGACTATAAGAAACTGAGCCAAAGGGCTCCTTATCGCAATCAACCTTGTGGTTTCCTGAGAATTTTAAATTTCTTGACCCTCAACTTATGTAATGTTAACTGGATTTTACAGCTTCCACACTTGCAGCTATCTCTTGCTTCTGTGAATAATTAAAAAATGAACATTTGCAGCCTGTGTGCGTTACCTTTACATTTTTGCTAACCAAGAATCGCCCAACTTGAGATTAGAAATCACGGGATAATCTTCTGAACATCCCCAAATTAGTATTCGAAAATTGTAGAATTTAGACTGGGCTTGACAGGATCGTTGATCGTAAAACTTGTTCCAGTTGGACGACCTTGGTTTTGCTACTTTCAGGAAAAGGCTTGTTAAAAGGATCCCACACTCTAATCTCTGCAAGTCCACTTGAATGGACTCCGCACCTCCTAAGTGATGTCGCCACGGATGTCATAATTAGTTTTAATTAATTCCGTGGGAGAAGATTAATGGGCCTTTCACTGATGACCTTTTGAGCTTTTGATCCTGACGCTGAGGAAAATTCAGGCTTGGCCAGAGGAATTGCATCATTCCAAACTGGCTGGAGCAGAGAGTTATTTAACAAAGTGGGAAACTCTCATGAGAATTTCTTCAAATTTGACAATTTCACCAGTCGACCTATTCACCAATGATTCAATTTCTGCCCAAAAAATAGAAACTTTTGTATCCGGTTTCTAGTCGAACTTGAAAATCGGAGTGGTGGAGGAGGAGGAAGGCGGGAATGAAATGGGAAAAGAATGTAGTACGACTTACCTCCGCCATTCTGTTGGCACAGATACGGGAACCGCCAAATGTTGCCCAGGCCGACCGAGTATCCAATCACACTGAGCATGAACTGTCGCTTGCTCTCCCAGCCTTTGTTCCCCTCGGCTGCCGGGTCATTCTCCCCCAGGGGGACCCCATTGACTGCGAAACAGGCCTCGGACGGGATCTCCCGCATGACGTTATGGACGCCGTTCGTTTCGGGTCCTACTCCGAGCGTCGTCATTCTGCTGGTGCTGCTGCTCTTGAATCCGTCGTCGTCTTCAGTAGTTGGGCTGGTCGTGGAGGCGTAGGGATGCTTGTCAACACTGAGATGATGCTGACTAGTTAATTTACTATTGTTCTTACTCTCCATCGAAGTTTAACTTTCCTTGACGTCTTGACTCGGGATGCGTTGGGATACGCATCCACACGCACGGTCTCAATTTCTTAACAATCAATCACTCAAAATCCAAACTTACTTCGTCAGTCTAAACAACTCTAAGCGGGTTCTGCCGTCTTCTTTCCGGAGCCCAAAGCTCTCGTCGTCTGTCGTCTCTATCCAAGAACCGAGAAATGGGCTTTGCTGGGGAAAATCGATTTCCGTTCCAAATTCTATTTACCCTTGCGTTCACTGCCCTCCTATTTCCCTTTCTAAAATGATATCCTTCGTTAGAGACTGAAACGGACTGACTGGGATCGTCGCGGTCGAAGAAAGTGAGAGCCTTTCTCTTAGTTTACGCTTTTTACGCCAATGTTTACAAGTAGAGAGTGTAGCACGTGGGGACTAGCAGAACGAGACGTCCTGTGCACCCTGTTTCCCTATTGTTAAGTTTCTGAGCAAATTCTCTGTCTGCGGGAAGAGATTCCGGGCAGATGAGGAAGATTTCCTGGGAGAGTTTTTTTTTTCGTGGGGGAGTCAGCAGGAAGCTGAAAGGACTGAATGACACACTGAAGATCAAGAACGTTGTGGAATCCTCTCCTTGCGTCTTGCGGTAGGAGGGTAAAAGGGTACCACTTCAATGGGAATCCTGGGTGAGAACAATGGATTTGTTGTGTCTGTCCAATGACCGTCTCCGAATGATCATCAGGGAATCACGTCTTGAAAACTTTCCAGAGGTCCTCCCCTCCTCCTCGTCGTCTTTGCTGAGCGGGACAAAAAAAGTTAATGAATGGTGGTTGTGGTGGTGGTGGTGGTGATGAGGAGCAGCTCAGCCAGCGTCTTCCAGTGATTTGTAAAAGTTATGAGAACCAAGTTAACTTGAAGTTAGTCTCGGCTTAACTTGAGACGAATTCCTATCTGACTCAGACCAGTTTGTGGCTTAATGTTTTAAAGTAATGAGAACGGAGGATTGATAACAGAGTTCTAT
>Ga0194135_10001887_pt1 | contig 12655 bp, 15 predicted proteins | sample LitLau_LLRF_2013_FD_134024 | JGI IMG/M metagenome (GOLD analysis project Ga0194135, IMG submission 134024) | Freshwater sediment microbial communities in response to fracking from North America - Little Laurel Run_MetaG_LLRF_2013 (version 2) | ecosystem: Environmental > Aquatic > Freshwater >... | reverse complement strand
GGATTTTAATATTAGGTTTTCTTATACAAATAGAATACTAAAGAGCAGAAAAATGACGCACCCAGACACTTGAAGCTGACAACTTAAAGCCTCCTCTTCACTTCCAAGGCTATGCCAAGTTTCGTAATAACTTTGTATCCTCAAGGAGAAAGACGCAAGTAAGTCGACTCAAAGTGACCGCAACCGTGTCACTGCCAGTCGTCAGGCCTAAGCTTCCTTCAAATTCAAGAATAAAGGAGAATCTATGAAGTCATAAATTACCTGCCGGAAACCTCCACGATTTCTTTTTATAAGAATTCAAACAATAATCTGCTACACTTTCTGCAGATTTTCGGAAAGCTTCTTACTCGCCATCCGAAGGTTCCGTCCTGTGTTGTTAATTTCATGTTTAGCGCATTTCCGAATCATCAAAAATCTAGTAAAAGAGGAATTAGTAGTTGGATAAACTATTGACGTTTTCATTAGGAAATATTTTTGACACAACCTCATTATTTCCTGTCCTCCTGATATCACTTTTGATGAATTTCGATTAACAAAAGCGCGACCTGCTTAGACTACGTAAAATGCATGGATGGATATCCTACGAATTTGTAGCTCCCTGCTGTGGGGAAATTGGATGCTAATTACTTTTCGCCTTTTGTCTTTCGGTTCTATTCTGACGTCCCCCCGATTTTTGCTTCCTGTCGTGTTTCAAACCCCTCCTCCGGTTTTTGAAATTACCCTGTGTGGGCTACTCCTCGTAACCCCGTATTTCATTATCCAAAAAGTATAAAGGATGAAAGTAAACCGGAACTCCACCTTTAGATCCCAGGAATTTTGCTTTCAGAGGCTTTCTCCGTGTGATTGGGACAGAATAACCGTAGGGTAATCAATAGGCTTTAGTGAGCCCCCATTCTAATCTCCTTCCATTTATCGATGTTCCTTTTGATGTCATTCAAGGGCTGCGATTCTGTTTGGAAAATGAATATTACGAGTCTAACTTGCAGGTTAGTTAGGAGAAATTATGGAACAGAATCCTAGTACGAGTAGGTGTGGTGGTGTTTTTAACAAATTGTTCATTCGCGTGTGTTGTGTGCAGGTGTTTGGATTCAACTGCTTTCACTTTGATGTCCCCATTTTACAAGGTTGAATGTATTTGATTGATTTTTTTAGACCAGATTAGAGTGCAACGTAAGCGTAATAAGCAGTTACTTAAGTACGAAAGGAGTTACTCCATGAAGAGTTCAAATCTTTTCCATTCCTTTCATAAATGGAGGAAATCTAAATCCAAATGGATGAGATTAGAGTTTTCCGGTGGTTATGAATTTAAGATACTTTTTAAGGAAGATGCTTTTGAAGGGAATCCTTTTTAAGTAAATGAGTTCATGTATTAAGTAATAACGAGTCTGTGTGGAGGTGTGTGGGATGCGCAACACGTTGTCTTGTCACTCCTGGGATCGGCGACAATTCATAATGTAAGAGGCCTTGCGGATGGCCCACACTTCCTTTTCACGAAGCTCCGCTCAGTCGTCGCCATCGGATCCAATTTGAAGAGATTGGCGTCGAGGCGGAGAAAGTTTTCGGGGTTATAAAAGCTGTTCTCCCCCACACCCCCACGATTACTCCGAGGCCAACTCTGAGCATTGAACGACGACGCTCTACTCCCTCTGCCTGGAAGACTCGCCCCATTAGCTTGGACAGAAAGTCACTTTTCCCTCTTCATTCATTAGAGGCTTTTGGAAAGTAGAAGCTTAATCTTCTACTAACCACAAAAAGCAAGAGCGGAAAACAGGAGCCTTTCCGAAAAGTCCAACAAGAAATAGCCGGAAGATCAGGCTCAGCGTCACAGTTTTTCTGCAGACCAGAAATCCAGAATGATTTCGTGTCAGTTGGTAAGTCAAGTAATTAATATTAAGCTTAGATTTGATAACATTTAAAAAAACAACAGGGGGAGGGAAATGAAACGAAAATGAGACATGGAGGCTTCGAAAGCTCCTTTTACCTTTCCTTGCCATGTGTACATAGTGTCGTTTGGGGTATGCATGCCTAAATTTTATTCCCACAGGAAGGAGATGGATTTTTGGATTGGATAAAAATTACAGGATAAAGTCATTGGGTTTCTTCAAATCCTAGAATGCTTTGATCTTCTCCTACATAATGAGCGTGATTTGATCATTGTTTTGTCAATCATCAATTTGAATGATTATCAATTGAACTTTGATTCTATAAATTATACCCTTTATCATAAAATTGATGTTTTCCGACTCTTGTTTGCATTTTTCCAGTTCTCAATTTCCAAGTTACACGTTTTCCATAGTCAATTCTTCTTATGTTGCTCATTAACTTTGATTTCAAAATTGTATCTCTGTCTGGCAGAGAAAAAATATTTCCGATTCAAATTCAGTCCTCACTATAATTTGGCACGTGGAAATTATTATTATAGATTTACATAATAGTGAAATGAAAATCTTTCATACTGTCTGGAATGTGACGCCTTTCCAGTTGGATAAATATTTCCTGTGTCATCCTGCAGAATTAGACGTGTCATATTTTGTCTATAGGGATGAACAAGCATTTCGGAATCCAATAATAATAGCATACGTACGAGTTATACGAGTAAGTAAATGGCAAAATTGTGGAAGGGTTGAAAGCAAGTTGTGAATCAAGATTGGATTGGAGAAAGTGGTTCGAGGGGTGTACGCGTACCTTTTGCCTTTCCAGCTCAGCGAACAGACGGAATTTCCAATTTGTTCCAACAAATAAAAAGGCAAATAAAAAAAAAGGCATACCCTTAGATCAAGACATGAGCTTTAATTCCCAACTGCCCACCCACCACTTTCGCTTTCAGTTTCAGTTTCACTTTTCCAACATCATCATCCCTAATGTGTATCTCGTCACGGGATCCCTCCCTCCTTCCTCCTTTTTAGATATTAAATGAACATTTAAATTCATAACAGAAGAACCAATTCCCTTACTCCGACCTGGTCCTCCTCATTCGAGTCCATCAATATTGATGAAGGAAGCTGTGAGAATCTCCTTCGGGAGAGGGGACTCACGAAGGAGTCGAGTCGCTTCCGCCTCCCTTGGTTGGATGAATTTATTTCTCTGTGACCTGATTCTGAGTAGTCTAAATTGAATTAGACTGAAATACCGTTTCTAATCACCAATTTCTAATTCCAATGGCAAAAACAGAGAAACTCTCTTCAAGACAAATTGGTAAGGAGAAAGTCATCCTGTTTTGTTCTCTGGTCACTTGTTCGAGTCACACGCCTCGTGCCGACTTCAATTCCGAAGGGGAGAGTTTGGAGTTGGAAAGAGAAGAGAACACGTCGGGGAAAGTTTGGGGAATTGGGTCTAAATTCCTTTCGGCGTTCGAAGCGAATCTCACCCCCCGTGCCTCACCCTTTCGGCTCCCTTTTCATCTTCCCTTTTCTCAAGAACATCTTAATTAATCCCCAATAAGGAAACCGGAATCTCTTATTCAGCCATTTTGATACGAATACCATCTCCATCTTTATTGCATTTCCTAATTCAAATCTGGAAAACTTAGATTTCGGATTATCTTCAATGAGTTCCTCAAAATCACTTTTTCAATTAATTACAGCCAGGTAATCAGAATCGGCTTTTCGGGTGGAGAATCTCACTGGATCCTTGACTAGTTTTAGTGTTGTGGCGTTTCATACCTCGCGTTTACGATTGCTCAAGCATTCGCGTCACTTTTGCGTCACTACTCTTCAAAGAAGATGGTCTACCATTATGGAAAGCCATGTACAATTACAATTTAGATATTACTATTTCTAGAAATTTGGAAAAATCCATCCAGAGAGATGCGGGGGTTTTAGGTTAGGGCCTCTGCGGTGCTTCCGGAGAAAAGTCCACAAGGGGTTAGTAAAGGATGAGGAGATAGTTTGTCTTGATAAGGGTTTTGCGGATTTTATGGGGTTGAGATTACGATCCAAAGTTTTCCTAATTATAACGACTGGCAAGTGGCGTGGTGGTGGGAATAGTGGTCTGGATTTTGTTTGATTTGTATCCAATTAGAGCACCTACCACCTTTACTTTACAATTGTTCTCCTCATGCAGCAAGTTTTGCGAAAAATTTTTTGTATGAAGCAAACTTTGGCATATTCTTTTTTAATCGAAAGATGTTTGAAATATGCGGAAATGCTCCCAAAGTTCAGCTCCACTTTGTATCTTCAGTCCCGAAGAACTTCTTTAAAAGTGCAACTTTCCTGAAAATGTTAAGATAAGTGTATTGCACTTCCTCTACACCGCCAGACAACTGAAGGGCTGGAAAAGTATAGGACTTCCTTGGAATAAATTTAGAAGGCAGTTTGCTTTGTAGAATTAAACGCTTGAGAGACTCGACAACAAAACTGTGGACCATATCACTTATTTCTACTGCCTAATAAAAGCAAACAGTAAAAAAAATATCATCGTTTTGTAAATAGAAAGTCTTTTGAAATGACCATTTCACCCCACTTACTCTCATTGGATACTTTCGTTTATAAATGAGTCCAGAGTCAAAGCACTTGACTGCGAACGGACTTGTCTTGAAGGAAACAGCCCACCGTGGCAGTTGACCAGTGACGGTCAGACAAACAGCAATTTTGTTTGTGGCAGTTTCAACTTTTGTAAAAAGTAACCTATAAATGTACTTCCGGGTAAAGCAAAAGTTGGGTCGTCATCGAATTGGAAGCGTGTGACGCAAAGAGAAAGACCTTCGCCCTCACATGAATCTTTGGAAGCAACAGGTTTGTCCGTGGAGATAATGACATTAAACGAATGGGAGAAAGTTGAGTGGGTGGAATGAATGAACAGCATAGTTTGAGGGTTTCAAACTACTTTGAGTGGGGTAGCATTTCCGGTGGAATTCAGGGCTTTTGTTTGGGAGTGTTGGAAGGAGTTTAAATGTTTGATTAGTTTAATCAACCCCATCAAGATGAAATCTTCTGCAGTGTACCGCCACCGCCTCAGCTTTTGGGAAATCTCTTCCAGACGAATGAGGATTAGTCTATTGGGAGTCGTGAAAGGGACTTTGGTTAGAAAGTCCATTTTCTCCAAGTTCACTACTTTACTTCCTCAATATACATGGAAAGAAACATAACAATCAACCATTAAAAAATCATAAATTTTCTTCCTCCAATGTTGAATGGGAGAGTTTGTGGTCTTTCCATTCCTAAGCTCACAGGAAATTATACAAAAGGGAGAAATTTAGGATTGTTTAGGAGGGGGTGTGGACAAGGAGAAAGGCTCATCGGTTTGAACTTTTGAATAAATTAACAATTAAGATACTAAATACTAATAAACTAATAAAAATACAGGTAGAAGAGGTCGGTTTTACTGGCTGAAAACTGAATTAGTATTGATGGGCTGGGAGGTTTTGCCAAAATTTCTTCCACAAGTTACTTTCAGTTTTAATTAATTCATAAGTTGGAGTTTATTGATTTCCGTGGGAGTTTTCGTTTGCTTGATACCCAAATGGTTTCGGGCCCCTTGGGAATATCGTCTGGTCGCATCCATATTCATGAGAACCCGCAATGAACGAACGTAAAAAGTTAATTCTCCAAACAGAGCACACAGAACCCGAATTCCCACGTTATTCGTCCAAATTGAATTCAAATCAAAATCCAATCTTCATAGTTTAAAATTGTTTTGAATTTTAACAGTTATGTCTACTGACGCTAAGCTAAATGAGTCAGTGGTCCATTTGTAATGATGCCAATTAGACTTGTGCTCTTTTAAGTGGGTTGATTTCGGTTTTGGAGACAATGAGTTCAAAGTCGTCTTGGTCTTTGGGCGTGACCGAATCAAATACATTCCCCATTCATCCTTTGAATCCTTTGCTAAAAGCATATAAATTACAACACTCCTCTGTTCTTAGCCTTCCGTCAAAAGTTCATTCGGAACGTGAGGAGCTCAGGATTTTAAGACAAAAGAAACGGGATTTCACTGAAAATGGGAATTTCTATTTGATCATTTCAGACTTGCTTTCTCTGTCTCTCCGTGTCAGGGATTTGGGCTGTTTATGGGAAGCCTAGCATGGCCATCCAATTGGCTAACCAAGTTCCGGGAAGAGGAAACCAGTTCCAAGCTGGACCAATCAGAGAGGTTGGCTCAGTTGACGTAGTCAAGGCGGAGTCTTACCTACCTTTAGAGCCAGCTTCCGCTTTGCAATCCGATTTTCTCTATTTGTCAACACCTGTCCGGAATGAGATGCTTAAGCAAGGTTTGACCTCAATTTTTTTTATTGTTGTAATTTATTGGAAATGTGAATAAGAATTGATTTGATCAATGGAATCTGTTACCAGAACCCAAACAACCCAACACGATTAGACGGAAACGGACACCATCTGGATTTACTGCTCGTGGATTCCACGAAGGGATTTTCGACAGAGACTTTGGACACTTTTCACCGGTGAAGCGAACGCAGAAACGTCGACCCGAAGCTGGTAAACAGTAGATCCTATTATTTCCCGCATTAAGAATTCTGGTTTCTTAAAGCCATTTATTCCATTTTCCTTACTCGTCATGAATCTCCGGCAGATGCTGCTGGATTTTATGGAGATACTTTCAGCAACGGTTTTGGTGAATTTGAGACAATGAAGCGTGATGGGAGATACCTGGTATGACATGAATTCATTTTATTGAGCTCTCAATTCCTGTGATTAGATGAGATTGAATTTCTTGCACTTCGAATAGAATGACGACGAGGTTCAGCAGATCCTGAAGCGGGTGGAAATGGGGGCCAATGGATTCCATGGAGATACTTTCACTCAGGTAAAATGCCGCTCAAGACTGGTCATAGTGAACGACATGGAATCTGTTGGGCTTGAAAATGTGATTTCTCTGATTCTCTTTAGGGATTTGGAAATTTCAACACAATGAAGAGACGAACATTGGAGAATTCTCTTCCCAGGACGTTTGAGCTACTCAAATTTTGAGATGATATTTTAGGCAACCGGAAACGGTCTACAAAATAAATGCACGGCATGACATCTTACTTTGGGTCATGATGATTATAATGTAGAGAAGAATTCTGAAGGACTTTGACCTACCTCTTTGTTTGCATTGAGAATATCAGGGGAGGAGTCTGCCTTGCCCAGTTGTCATTCCTTTCATCCTGTCCATTAGTCACTCCTTCAATTTCCATCATCCCTTGACCCCTTCTCCTTTGCACTTAAAAGAGTCCACGCTTTGTTTTCTGCTTCCTCCTCGGATCGACGGGAGGCTTTACGCATCCAATGTGAGTTCCCCCTCCAATGTCAAGGTTTCTTGTTAGTTTAGTTCGTTTAGCTGGATTTAGTTTTTAGTCTAGATTCTAAGCCTGCAAAATGCCAAGATTACCATCATGGTCATCACTAGACCTTTACCAGGAGAAACAAACTTGCCAAACTAGAGAGTCCCTTCTTATAAAATCCTTGATTCATAGAAGTGAATTTAAAAAAAATCCAACTTTTTGTTAAATTTATTTCGAACTGAGGTAATAAAACTGTATATAATCATAATCAATAATTCAACATTAGCTTATTCTGGTGATCCTTCACGGCTCGATCTTGACCTTGCTGGCGAGCCTGGAGGCGAACCTTCAGGACTAGATCTAGCGGGAGACATTGGGGAGCCCTCGCGACTTGACCGTGACCTTGCTTCATTCGGAAAGCCTTGGCCCTCCTCATCCGAACTTGACCCATCTAGTTTCCCTGCTTTCTTCTTCTGCGGTACGCCACTACCTTCTGAATCCGAGCCCGAAACAATTCTTCGGTCACCCCCACCATCGCTCACGTCCCTAGAAATAAAAACAACCGGATTCTGTAAAATCTGACGACTATAATTTAATAATCGGAAAGACTCTGAAGTCAGCAAATTTACCCGTCACTTTCAGCCTTCTTCTCATTCCCCGAATCATCCCCTTCGTCCTCAGAAGCTGATCCATGAGGAGAGCCTTGGCCCTCATCCGAACTAGACCCTGCGATTTTTCTTGCTTTCTTCTTCTGCGGTACGCCACTACCATCTGAATCCGAGCCAGAAACAATCCTACGGTCACCCCCACCTTCGCTCACGTCCCTATAAATAAAACCAACAGGATTTTTTAAATTCTGAAAACTATAATTTAATAATCGGGAAGACTGAAGTCAGTAAATTTACCCTTCACTTTCAGCCTTCTTCTCATTCCCCGAATCGTCACTGTCCTCGTCAGAGGAGGAGATAGTAGCCTTTGACACAATTTTTCGTCGCTGCTTCGCAGTCAGTCCATCATCTCCACCTTCTGCTCCTTTACGTCCTTTTGCTCCCCTCCTCCCACGTTTACGTCGTCCACGTCCCTCAGTCTCGCCCTCTGCAGTTCCTGGTCTTCTCCCTTTCTTGCGGCGATTCCTTGGTTCGGCATTTTCATCACCAGAAAGAATAGAATCGTCTGAAACGTAGTCGTCGTCCTTCCTTCGTCCACGCTTCTTTGGCGTCTTCTCAGGCGGTGCCTCGACGAACACAAGAGCATTTTTAGTCTTCTCCTTAAATTCTTCTCGTCTCCGCAACATTTCTTCTTGCTGCTTCAGCTTCAACTCGGCAAGGCGTTCCTGGTGTGCATTAAAAGAGGAAGAATCAATTATGAACATGCGTACAAATTAATTGGTACACCTGCAAATGCAAAAAGAAACTGACCTGCTCTTCCATTTGCTTAATTCTGAATGCCTGTCTCTCCTCCTCCTGCTTCTTCCTCATTATCCGATCCTCCTCGTCTACTTTCCGAGCTCGAGCAACATGATACTGTGCCTGAGAGAGTAAGTCCTGGCACTGCCTCGCCTCGTGAGCACAAAGATGAAGATCATACTTGTTCTTATCCCCGTTGACACAAAGGTACTGGAAGTATTTGTGAGCCAAAGTGAGCTCATGCACAGCAGCAAGAACGAGGGATAAGTTCGACTTGTCGTCACGCAGGATTTGGTTACCCAATTTCCGTAAAATCAGAGCTAAATTATAAATTATGAGCGTCTCAGTAGGAGCAACACGACGGGCCTGAAACAAATCCAACAGAATAGTTGAGGGGTGCACTCCCGTCAACCCAGACTGATTCATCAGGCTAGCCTGGTTAAACAAAAATTGAACGTACTCTCAGAAGTGCGACTCTTGCTTCCCTCAGTTTTCCATTCCTGTAGTGGGCTCGAGCCAAGTATTGTAGGATATCGATAGGAGCATATTGGTAAAACTTCTTCATGCAATTTTCATACATTTGGACAGCGCTGACGTACTGCCGTTGCTCCACGTAAACGTGAGCAATATTAACCCATACGTCACTGAAATCCGCTGTTGCTTCCCGGACTTGAGCAAAAACGTCTCGAGCTTCACTAATACAACCCTTATGTGCCAAAATTGCCCCGATCCCATTGGCTGCCCAGATGTTCCTTGGCTCATTACGAAGGACCTTTATTAGAAGGAAAAGTAAATAGATATCTTAAAGTCTGTAATTCCTCTCTTCTGTTCCGCAAAAGGTATTATCGATTAACGTTGACCTGCTTGTAAATTGCCAGAGCTCGGTCAATATGTCGCTTCTCCTTTTCTTTGTCTTTTCCAGACATGTGAAGGGTATGAAGCCAGACGTTTCCTAATGCCAACATGGAGTATGCATCGTTCACGGTAGCGGTCCCCTGAAACAAGAGTTTTGAGAGAAAGACCAAAAGATAAATACTTGATAGGCTCTTACGTTGAGAATCCTTTCAAACTTTTTCTGTCCAGGACCCCATTCTAGTTTACTGAGGTGAAGGTTACCAATGAGCGACCAAGCATCCGGGTGATCATTGCTTAACTGAAGAGCGTCTTTGAACCAATCAGAGGCTTCGTAAATCTGACCCTTGTCCCTGGCCATGCAACCAAGGCGTAAATAACCTAAAAAAAAGTACAAAAAAAAATCCGCTGATTATCTCACCTGGGAAAGGAATGGGAATTAAGGAAATGCTCAAAAAAACATACAGTCAATGTAGTTGGGATGTTGCTTGAGAATATCCTTGTAGAGTTTTTCTGCCTCTCCAAATGTACACATTGCCTCATGGAGTCTCCCCATATTGTAAGACGTGGTGACAGCAATTGAATTGTAATAATTTTTGTCATTCTTGGCGGCCTCCTTCTTGGAACGACGGAAAGATTCTTCGAAATACTTCAAGGCGTCTCCATAATTTCCGAGTCTAGAAATAAAGGGGAGTATAAATAAAAATGTGTCATGCTTATGAGAGAGAGATCTCATTCTCATTAAAAAGGTCGGAGGGCAAGAAAAACGAACATACCGATAATACAAGCAGCCAATATTATTGTATAGTTCTGGTGGAACTGTTAGCTTCACTTTGTCATGGAATAACTTGACAGCAATTTTATAACTCTTCAAACTGTCATTGAGATCCGTCTGTTCCAAGATTTGCGCCATCTCAATCCAGGCTTCAACATCTTCCGGCTGTCTTTGGGTGACCTTTTTTAGGTATTCCTTGGCAATGTCCCGTTTGTTTTGTACCATAGAATTCGCATATAAACTCCCAAGAATCTTCATTGTCTCGTAGTTGTCTGGCTCACATTTCAAAACCTTTTCAAAACACATTGCAGCCTACGACAGAGTAAAATGAGAGAAAATTAGACAAAGTTCATCAAGAGTTGAGAATAAAATATAATAATGAAGGTGCAGCATACGTTCTCTGTGTCTCCTCTGTAAATGTACATCTGGCCAAGACCGAAATTCGGGAGTACAAAGTTGGGCGCAGCAAATTGAGTGGATTGATAGTAGTACTGAAAGGCCTATAAAGTTAGTTTGCTGTAAATGTAAAAATGACAACATGTCCATGCCTGGCAACAAATTGTTAGCTTAGAAAAAGTAATACGGAATAACAGAGTAAGATTAGAACGTGTCCTTCTAACTCACTTCCCAATATTAGAGATTTAGAATACACGACTAATTTATAATATTATCCATTTGTAGAAGAGAGAAGGAAGTCAGGGCTTGAAAAAAGCAAGAATAAAATCAGAAGTCACTTACTTGGTCATAGTCCGCCTGTACTCAAAAATGAAGAAGAAATTAGGATATTTGGTTGATTGATACTTTTGTGTATAAACTCAATTCCGAATTCCTAGGATTTACCTGCATATGGAAGGAACGAGCAAGTTGGTAACAACTCTCTGCCCTCATGTATTCAATTTCAGTGTTATGAAAGGCATGTAGAGCCAAGTGTTGAACTTTCTGATAGTCCCGTTTAAAAAAGAAGTGATCTGCGAGGTGATTGAGGACCATGGGATTGGATGGATCAACTGAGTAGGCACGAGAAAGGAGTTGGACTCCTTTACGAATAGATTCTCTGCCTTGGATATTCATAAAGTGTACTGCCATTCCAATCAAGGCTCCGACACAGTTTGGATTGATATCCAGCGCTCGAGAGAAAGCCAATTCCGCCTTTTCCATGTTGTTTAGTTTTAAGTAGCAGTGCCCGAGGCCAACTCGTACGTCTGCTGGAGAATCCGGTTTTGTACGAATTGCTTTCTTATAAAATGTTAAGGCTCCTTTATAATCCTGTAAAGAAATCAAGATTTCTTCTATACACATATGTTAAACATTTGCTGCCCGATTTACTACACCTACAAAATCAAAGATAAAACATACCTTTTTATTGTAGGCAATGCAACCTTTCCCAAGAAGAGCTGGAATGCAATTGGGTGAATTGGAGAGAACAAAATTAAATTGAGCATCTGCCTGTTCTTGCTTATCGCCCTCCAGAAGACAGAAGAATGCTCGACCAATAAGATGGTTCTGATCGTACATGAGAATTTTGTCAGCAAAAGAATATAGAAGCGTTGCCTTGTGAAATAGCTCCTTCTTCTTATCCTTTTGCTTTTCTTTGGCAGCTACTTTCATGTAATACGCTGCAAGGCTGTCAATGATCTTCATGTGATCAGCCTCAAAACCCTTTTCCAACTGAACGGCATCCTTTCTCCAGTTCTCCAGGATTTTGGCATAGTCTTCACCTCTTCCTTGCTTATAATATTCAATCTAGAACACAGAGGTAGATTTATTAAGGTCTAGTGACCCTTCTTAGCATCTACGTGTTAGTATTCTATTGAATATAAATATTCGAACTCAACTTACAGCAACGTTGAACCATATTCCCATGGGAGCATTTTCTTGCTTGAGGATAGAGCTTATTTCCGTCTCGTCTGGGAGTGGTTGCGTGCAATCCAATTCAATTACCTTTTAAATGAGCCCAGAGAGCAAATTAGCGGTGAGTTGGTTACTATTTGAACTTAATGAGACCATCATAAACACTGGATTCAGTAAAAGAACTTACCTCTAACGTATCCTTGAGCGGAATTTCAACTGTATTACCTTGCTGAAACAACATCTCGTCCAAATTTTGAGACTATGATAGCAGGAATGGTTTTAAGAATCGTTTTGTGATTTGAGTTCCGTTAGCTTGTGAAGGGGTGTATGTGATTAGTAAGTACAGAAGAGAGAGAACTCGCAGCGAGGAGGGCGACAGGGCGAGGGTAGGGAGAGGTTGCTTCGGCCAGTGGTGTCTTCTGTCTTTTCCCTCCCGTCGTCCCGTCCCGGTTCCCGGACCCGACCCGGATGGGTAATACTTGATTTGTGATGATAATTTAGTAGCAAGTTGGAGATGGGGGAATTAAACGATTTGATTGACTAGGACTTGAT
>Ga0194135_10001886_pt1 | contig 12664 bp, 3 predicted proteins | sample LitLau_LLRF_2013_FD_134024 | JGI IMG/M metagenome (GOLD analysis project Ga0194135, IMG submission 134024) | Freshwater sediment microbial communities in response to fracking from North America - Little Laurel Run_MetaG_LLRF_2013 (version 2) | ecosystem: Environmental > Aquatic > Freshwater >... | reverse complement strand
ATGTAAACTTGGGTTTAAATTAAAGTATAATCCTTTGAGAAACTAATAGCATGTTGTTTTTAAAAAATAACCCATATTTTATGAGAAAATTGATTTCTAAATTAGGCATACAACGAATTTTTTGGGCTTTTTTTCAAACGCTGATTTCTTGGAGTGGGAAGCACGGATTAAGAAAATGCCATGCTATTTTTCTCAGAAATAAATTATGAATTCAACAACACCTTCAGAATTTAAATTGAGCAAGGAATTGTTTAGTTCTAGGAATTTTAAAACTATTAAAATGTCAATTTTTTAAAATCACTTTTCTCCTGAAGTTTAATGTTTTTTTGAATAACTATATTTTAGCAAGCTTAGAAATACATTTTTCTTTCATTTAATACCAAACGCGCATACATTGGAGGTCAATTAACGGGGTTATTCACCAAAAAACGACTGCGCACCTCCCAACGATGGTGAAGTTCGCAAATCTATGAAGACTATCCTTAATCCATCTGACCAACTACCAATTCTTTCCAAAATAAACCCTGAATTCTATTATTTATTCATGGGGGTTTCGCCCGTTTTCGAACCAATACTTGTAGTACTGGCAAGTATGCGCAAATAAAACAAAAATGTACGTATCTTATTCCCGACAGTGTTCAATAGACACTTCTTTTCATTATCAACATTACCGTGCCTGCCATATGGCTTCGTCAATGCAAATTTTATAAGGACCTTATTGTAGGAGGTAACATTTCAGCGATTGATAACAAAACGTAATGTAACTAAGTAAGAATGATCCGGGAACGTTCTTCTGAATAGAAATTGACCTTTAAAAGGCTGGAGAAGGCTCAGGTGCAGTTGGGTGTAAGTATATTACATCATTTGATTATTACGGCAAGAAGGTATTGCTGAAGATGAGGCCTAGACAAACCGTGCCAATGGGTTACCAGCTGCCAGACAATGCATTGTAACTGCATGGGGTTACCTGTGATTGACGAAGTCTAAGTCGCCGTTCTATTGACGTCCCTACATCATTATTACATCATATTCATATTTTCTGGTCAACTGCACTTTACTTCAATAGAATTCTGCATACTTCTTTATATTGATTTTGAAATTTCTCCACCTATTTCTGATAATTATGGCATTGATGCAGGTTTTAGTTAAATTTGTCTATTAATGTATTATGGCTATCATATCTGTGGCCGGAAATAAATTTGCGCAAATTCTTTGGTTAAAACTTTCTCTTAGATTCTGATCAAGATAAACAAACCCGAGGTTAACCAATGAAATAGCGGAGCTGTTAATGCTAAATAAACAATTCGTCTGACTTCCGACTGTAGAAGCCACTAAATCCTATCGTATCGCGTCTGCCTCTAGTACTTACATATTATCTATTATGTTACTACTCTTTTTATTACTCAATTATTTGCCTACCATTGCTGTATTTGCCGCAAATGATTTTTTTGTCAAAAATGTCCTGCCCATTTAGGCTTTTTTACACAATATTAAAGAATATCATTAAATCCTTGTATAGACTGTACGGTAGGTAGGTAAATGTTTCTTTTTCGGAGATTGAAAATAATGAAAGATGCTATAATCTTAATACAGATGCAGAGTGTATTGATAGGGTTACCTATATTTTTTTAAGTAAACAGAAAAATAGTGGAGGTATGCTAGGGAAACGGGTAGTAGATAGGAACCTGCTGCCGAATGATAATTTGTCGGCGAGTTTGCGTGTATTTTTTTAAGGAACGCCTCGTATTTGGGAATCTGGTTTTTAAAGTTATCTCATGCAAAAATTTCTGCGATTTCCTCAGAGGCAGCAGCAAAGCACTTGACCAGCTCATACGCAGTATCGCATGGATCTGCGCCCTTTTGTCCTTTACACTTGTGCACAATGTCCAATGCTCCCATGGCTTTTATTTCCTCTGGCAGTGCAGCTACAACGGCTTCTTCGTCGAATACTCCATCGTCAGATAACTATAAAACAAAACAATGTTCATATGAACATGTATTTGAATCTTTTCACCTATACACTAGGCTGATAAACATAGAAATGAAACATTTGACTCCCTTACCACTTGCATGTTGACCATCATACACTTCAGGAAACACTTCAGTTTCGGGTCTGGCGGCAACGTAGCTGATTTTTTAGCTTCTTCCACAATAGCTACAAAAGAATTGAACTAATTGATATTTGGCACAAGACACTTCGAGTAACTTCCCCAGTGTTGGCCAGGCCGTTATGATTAGGCCAGACGCCAGTAAAGGCCAACTGGTCTCCGTAAGCTAGACATCGCCCCATCATAACGCCCTGGCCTGTCACGGGGATGTTACTCTTCGTTGTTCCTTCCTTAGACGTCTGCAAATAGTTTTGAGTTACTCGTATATGGCAAACATGGGTTAGGATGGTTGATGGTTCTTATGCAACGGTGTGAATGTGAGGCCATAGAAGTAGCTGCAGGGCAGATTTGCATGAGATGAAGACCTGCTGTCCGTCATAATGGCGGTTTATGACCTGTCCAACGAACCTCGTTTGTTGCAGATAAATTCCTTCTAGCTTCGAATATATTGCGGATGGTCTTGTAAAAAACACATTTATTTTCCTTCGAAACCACTCTTTTATGAAACCATTAATATTTGGTCCATTAGTTTAAGTATAAACAAGTAAACCTTACCAATATCAACGGCTGTTTCTTGCTCGCATGTTTGTTGAAGGGTGTTAAGCATTTCGACCATTTCTGGGGGCAAATCCACCTTGGCCGCAACCATTAAACCGGCACTCAACACTAAAACGGCACTTAATAGCAAAGACATGTTGACGAATAATGAGCTTTTTGCGTTGCTGCAGAGTTTTATATCATAGACTTTAGTTTTGATGACCATCTATGCTTCACATCTTGATGTAATAATAGCTGTCGTCTTTGGGAAGGTCATCCGCCAGGTTCTATTCGTTATTTGTTTATTATAGGGATATTTGTGTAATACGTGACTTAATGAATGGGAAATACACAAATAATGGAGGATTCGTGGCTAATTTACTGGAAAATAGATGACTGACTTCATGTTTTGGAAGAATAGCAGCTATAAGTGTAAGAGAGACCCCTGGGTCATAACTGCGCTACTTAATCAACGTTGAAATAAAATAATATGTCATGTACCCATACGTTTACCCTAATGCGTCTCGGAGTACGTAAATACAATTAGCGCTCAATTGTTGGAAATCGGCGGATGTGTCGTTGGAGCTCAAGTCTTCACTGGGTTGAGTTTTTTCCTGGGGGCGGTTCACCATCTAAAGAATAATTGTTCTAATGTGGAGGGCCTCAATTTGCCGAATTTTATGTTCAAAAAGTATAGAGTCTTCCCCCAGTGCCCAGTGGAAAGGCCCATTCGCATTGGGTTTTTTAATACCGGTCATTATACTCTTAGCCATGTTTATTATTTTGTCACGCTACAAAGACAACTGGCCCCTTGTTCATATTTTTATACAAGGCTGTTCTGCAGTCACGCCTTTGTACCTGCAGTACCTCCTCGGGTGGAGATTTTGGTTTTTAAGAATGCGTGCGTAGGCGTATATGAATATTAAAAGTATCATATAAACTGCAGGTGCAGTGGGAAATATGCACATCTTGTGCATTCCAATGGCAAATTAAACCAAATGTAGTTGACTTCCGGTATTATGGTAAGTAAACCTAGTTTGGCAGGTCCAGGCACAGCTCTTGAACTACCTATACCAACAGGTAGTCGTGATTATCCATTTCATTCTGGAGTTAGACACTAACAAAATGAGATATTCCTTTCATCTTACGCAATCTACTGCATATCTTCTGGAAACGTATCTGGTGCTGATTGTATATTTTTCACTTTGTAGTTTCCAGGAATTGAATATGTACCAATAATTATTTGTACCTTCTTAAGTATAGAATATTTGTGCATGGGAATTTATCTGATACTAAATGGACTAGGGTTTTATGTTTCATTTCCAACTTTTCATATTCGTAGCTTTGGAGTCTTCCTACTGTGGGAGTGCAGTGTTAAAATTAAACGATTTCTCTGGCTTTGTCTAATGTCTAGCTCGTTGTTAGAATGTCACGATCGTAAGGTGAGAGTCAGGCCCACCTGCATCTGGATGTCAGGAGTCAGGATGAGTCCACTGGAGTATGTAGGTAGGTACCTAGGTATACCTCTTTGGGAGTCCTCCTTACTTTACAGGTGTGATCTGTGAGCTATCCTAGTGACAACATGGCACAAGTACCTCCACTATTATCATACATTTCTTTCCTCTCCTTGGGTTATCCTCGAAGACTTTATTATTACACGTACAGTTTGTACGTCGGTACATGCCTGTGCCTACCCATATGTTCATACAGCGATTGGATTAGTGCCAGTATGAACCTAGTTATTCCAATGCACGCAACCAAAATAATTCCGGTTGTCAAGATTTTGTGAACCCTCTGTAGTAATGTAATAAATGAACAATTCAATAAAAAATATAATCTCTGAAAATGGCCGTTAACAATTCACTCTCAAAAAAAAGAAACGAATAAACACAGTAGTACAGTACAGTTACATTATCCCCTGATCTAAAGATCTTCCTTTCCTCCGCGACTCCTGGTTGCTCCACCCTGGACTTGGCTCTAAACTAAAGTCAAGTCTGTCCTCGACCTCTCTATTTTGGACGTTTATGTCACGGGAACTTGAGGCCCACTTTCCGCAGTGAGAAAAACTGCCAAAATATGGCCCCTGACCTTGTACCCGTGTACACGCTATAAGATAGCTTAATCCATGGGCACCTATCAATATCTAGTAGGTATGCCTTGCTACAAAGTTAAAATTACTTTGGATTCGGATTGTCTTTTTCTTAAACGCAGGAGAACGGTAGGTATCTCTCATCTGCCGATTGGCGGTTAGACCGCAGTCCTTTAAGAATACATTATCCGATCGAAGAAGAGAAAGAGAAATAGTTAGTAATTGCAAGCAACAAGGTTCTAAGTAGAGGTCGATTTGTTCTGTGATGTACGCGCAGGTGTGATCCTCTAGGGTCAGGCCTATTTCTGTACATACACCGTTGTTCCACGCCCTACAAAGACTACCTTGAGAATGAAAGTTGTGCCTGGGTCGGTGGGTCTGGGGGTTCTGGGGACTGTGGTACCTGTTTGCTGGGATGGAGATGGGAGCCTGGCCAGTCTTGGTACCCCTTGAGCCGGTGGCAGTGAACGCAGCATCTCAGTGCAAGTGTTAGTGTCATGTGCCTTTGTGATCCACCCTTATTAATGGATTAATTAGCTCTTTCAACATGAGGATATTTTCTATAGTCGTATGTAACTTGTTTTCTTTTTTACTTTAGGGACCTAAAAGTACCTAGGTATCTACTAGGCCCGATTTCTTATATTATGTGTAGGTACCTACCTACCTACCTCTTACCTAGAACCAACAATAAATTTCCGGATTAAATAATTATTTTATCAATGAAAGGTGTGGATTTTACCTCTGCCGCCAAAACAACTTTTCAAAATCAAATGTTTTAGTTGTCGGTAGGTACCCCCCCACATAAAATTCACAGATGTCAGTTTATATTTTTTTCAGGTATGCCTAACGACTTGTGTGTTTGTGGCAGGACAACAGTCTCCATCCTCAGGCCAAAGATCGCGACGCATTCAAAGCTCGGTTGATCGGACAAGAATAAGTTTCCCAAGTGTTTCCAACTCAAGGTCATCATCTAGTGGGCGGAAACAACAGAGTAAGCGCCATGGTGTGCCCGCCTACGCTGTTCAAATGGAACCACTTGTCCAGTACTCTCAGCCCGACCCCCTTTACACAATTGAGAAACAATTAATTAGTGACGCGAAGTCAGACTCATCTAATGACCTGATTAAGAAAACCTATACTCAGCCCATGGTTGCCCACATCACTGAAGCTGAGTCAAGAGTTGGACAAATCACGCATGCTAGGATTCGACCCCCGACACATTTGTCTCCACCCCCAGCAAGACCCCATTACCACAGCCCTCATCACCACCACCATCATCATCATCCCCCAAAGTCTCATCATCACTCTCCTCATCATGTTGAATTCTCTTCTTATGGAACCTTGTACGAGGGACCTCCGGAGGCATTCGAACCTCCAGAACCTATCATCGAAATTATAATAAAGGAGTCAAATGAATCGTTGCCTGCTCCGCCTCCATTACCGACACCGCCTCCACCTAAAAAGGTCAAAGAAGCTGTTCAAGTTTTTTACGTCAAGTATAAGAAAGATCCCTCAGGAGGCTATGGTGGAGAAGATAAAGTAATATATGATCCCCCCATTCCAGCCATTACGCCCCCAACGAACAATGAGGAGTCCCATGAAACAGAAACAGAACCAGCTTTGCCGGTTCCTGAATATGGCCCAGAAGAAGTGTCCGTTGCGCCGCCACCAAGTACCACCCTAAAAGCCATTATCCGTCCAGACTCGGAGACTTTCGATGCAAGTGGTGTTCACATTACCTTCGGCGGACCTGAAGACGACCACCATTCCCATGAACAGCCAGCTCCTGAGTACGGTGTTGAGTTGGAACAACAATCAGCCTCTCAACCCAAACCTGTCTTGGCTTTGCCTTCCAAAATCCCTTCAAAGCCAAGTATTTCTAGATCTTCTACTGCGGGGGTGTCAACTATTACCAAGCGGAATCCTGGTCCGTACCATCCTGTGCCTTCTTTCCAACCCAATTTCCCTCAGCCAACTGTCTCCACTTTTCAGAAAACTCCCCAGCATCCCCCAAGGGATTTCCAACCCCCCTCTTTCCAATATTCAACTATACCCCAGAACTTCCAATTGCAAAGCCAACAGCAGCAACAACAACCTGCTCCCCAGTTCCAACCACAAAGGTATACTACTATCAACAACCCACCTCCCCCGCAACAATACAATACGTTTAACAATCCCCCGGTGCAGTTTCCCTCACCTTCACAGCAGTTTCCTAGAAACCAGCTCAGTCTACAAGATCAACATCAGCGACAAGTGGAGCAAATTAATAGACTGCAACATCAGCAACAGCAGCTGCAAGCTCAGTTTTCACAACAACATAGATTCCAACCATTTAATCAGCCAAGTCTTCAACCCAGCCAGCCTTTTCCTGCTCAGCATGTCAAAACGCAGTTCACCCAACAAGCTTCGATAGAACAATTTCCTCAGCAATCATCACAACATTCTCAACCCTTAAATCAACCTCAGACTCATCAGTTTTCGCCTCAACATCAACAGCCACCTCAATTATCGTATACAACGCACTCACCTGAATTTAACAGACCTGTTGAAGCAACTAATAGCCATTTCAACCACCGTTCAGAGGTGCCGACCACTCCTCGTCCGCATGCGCCCACTTATGCATCCTCTCCTATCATTCGACAATATTCAACTACCACTTCAACCCCAGCACCTACACCTACCCCTGAAATTGTTACTGAAGATCCTGTTGCAAAGGAAAAGGAACGAAAGCGAAAGGAAGAGCAAGAAAAAAAGAACATAGGCGATTTGCCTGACGAAGTGCCTTCAGATCTACGAGATGAACTTTTGAAATCAGGAATTTTGAAAAACGCCGATATTCAAATTCTGGACTATGATAAAATCGGCGATATTCCTATTGAAAGTCTTCCTCCAGATGCCCTCGCGGGATTCCAACAAGCTGCGGGTAGTGAGAAAGTCAGTTTTGTGAGAAAGCCCGACTCAGTACGGGAGAGGCATGATGACGATGACGACGATGCCGACACAGCATCATCTGAACAACGCTCTGTGGTTGTAAATACTCAGAGTGGTGAAATGGAAATGAAGGTTGTGCGATACAATTCCGGAGAAAATTCTGACGTAGCAAAGAAGTATATGAAAACGGACGCGAAAAGGTTGGCGCCAGTCGTATTAAATGATAACAAGTATAACCGATATTTACCCTTAAAAGTAAGTGGTGCTCAGTTCCCTGTACCAGATGTCCCAGAACTGCGGGGAAGGAACGTGACGTCTGTTGTGGTTTTGGCTCCGGTCGACTACGAGTTTATCAATCGAAAGGATGACGGCGACAGTCGAGTTGGTAGATCCGCCACCCCCGTGCTTGAAGTCCAAGGCGTTCACTTTGTAGCTGGAGATGTGCTCAAGAAGCTAGTAAAAATGCCAACCACTGATAACTACAAGAGGTGGTTGGACAAAGAAAACATGACTGCAGCTGAACAGCAATCTGTTGTTCTCCTAGTTGTTGAGTAAGTTACCTATATATTTCTGAGATTCCCATAGCATCGAAATAATTCCCAACTATGTACTCACTTTTTTTATAAAAAAAAATTATGGCCTCAGCTGCTTGGACTATTTGGCCAGGATATTTATTGTTCTTTTACCTTTAAGGTTTCCCAGACATAAGTTTTTAACATAGTGTTCAACTTTTTTTTAGCCCGGTGCCTGGAACTAGTGAGAAAGAAATTTACATGTACGACATAGCATCTTCCCGTGTGAGCAAGTTGCGCGGGGAATTAAGTTCAACTTTTGTAAAAGTAGCAGAGTCAAACTCAACTAACGAAGACTTGGAAGAAGTTTCAGACTCATCGTCTGCTGTTACTCGTGGGAACTTCACATTAAGAAAAGCTACAAAAATTGACTCCCGACCAACTAGGTAATGCCATTTATATTTATATTTATTAATAATGTAGGATCATGAAAAAAGAGTTGTGCTTTTTTAGGTTTATTTGAAAGAGAAGACGATAAAAATAAGGTTACGCTGAAACAAATGTTTTAAAATAAATTTTTCATAAATAAAATTATATATATATATTGCATCCCAGTTTTTGTTTACAAACACTGTATACAAAAACTGGGATGCAAAATTGAACAAAACTATCCATCTTTATGAAAAATTTATTTGTAAACATTTTTCAGCGTTAACCTTATTTTTATCATCTTCTCTTTCAAATCAACCTAAAAAAGCCCAACTGTTATTTTCATGATTCTACCTTATTACTCGCATACTCAATATGCAAGAATATTCGTGCCCAAAGATGTCACTTCTGTTATCAAACCATCTTTGGATTGTGGAGAGACCGGGTGAATATTTTCCTATGCCTAATGTCTGTTATTGGTCAGTCTTTTTATAGTTATTTTTTCTAGGGGTTCCACTATATATTTCAAAATTGAAAGTTCTGATGACTATTATGAATTTCGGGGTTAATCTAGCTTTTAAAGTTGATTGGTAAATTTTGAATAAATCTAAGTTCTTTAGTGAGTATTAGTCCTCTTCGAACGATTTACCTTTTATTTAGATACAATTCTTGAGCTTTTCAAAATTGAATCAATCAACCTTAGTCCGTCAGTCTTTGATAAACCTAATGGTTTGTTTTGTTAATTTATTACAATGTACCTAGATATTTGCATTTACTTGTCCCACTTTGTCGGTCTAGAACCATAGGCCCGCCGTGCATGATGTAACGCTAAATGGTTAAATGGCCAAGATTGCAGTGCGGGGTGAGTTGACTGCGTGTGAAAGCGTTTTACATAAATTATACGCATCGGAAATGATGAATTGTTTTATTATGTTACTATCTGCATCTGCATTTGCAGTACCTGGCTGTACCTGAAAATTTATTTCTAACTCAAGTAACTGCACTTTTCATTCATCTGAAAGCACTTTAAAAATGCCGTAATTCCAGATGCAACTTAATATTTGGTAGGTTTCAATTCGGAAATCAGTGAAAACGTTTCGTTTTACTGTATTTGAGGATAACATCACTACAATATCTATTATAGGTACTCAATAATGCAACGAGCGCAGCTTGGGTATAAAGCCGTGTAAATACCTATTTACTCAAATTAATGATAAAAAACGAGGTCTTTGAGTTACTTTGAGCTGGCTGTCGAATAAATTTTCACTTACCTATCTACAACATATTGATGATGATCAAAATAAATTGAATAAAAATTTAATTTTTTAAGACGACTTCTGCTTGTTACCACTCAAATAACTGTCTATGAAGAATCTGCGGAAAAGTGTGAAGAGGTAGAGCACGTTGGGAACGAATAGCACGGCCATATAACGTAACGAAGAGCATCGCTCAACAAATATGGCTTGCGAGCATAAAATGGCCATCAACCAGAATTGTATCTGAAATTTAAAAAAAATCCGTTAAAACACTTAAAACTATTTCGTATTCATCTACTTAAAAATAATTTAATTTTTCGAAAATCAATTTTAAACTACGTTAAAATAGGGGTTTTTTAGTCGCCTGGTTTCAGCAGGCTGCTTCTGACCATTTGCATCATTGTGAGAGTCTTTTTGAAAGCCACTAATTTCTTCCGTAGAGCTTCTCCTGCGTGAACTGATGCCAGATAGTATGTGTACATAATTATGTGGATGAATGTATTGAGAGCTACAGAAGATGCTGCTACACCCCCTGAAACATTACAAAAAAATCTATTATGGTTTTGCATCACCAATAGAAACAATAACACATTTGATAAATCTACAGTAAAAATTAGTAGTGCTAGTCCTCTTCTTTGGAACGTTTTGCTTTTGACCGATCGAGACAAGACTTACTCAGTGGCATGGTCTCGGCCTTAAAAATGTATCATCATTTAATTATTACTTCCAACTTTCAATAGGTACCAATAAGTTAGGTACAGCGTATCTAAAGCAGGTCAGGTATTTTCCCTAGTAGGCTGCTGTGATGTGGCCATATATGTCGTCAGTTTAGGCCACCTATATCTGATGTCTAGCTTACCGAGAGCAGTTGACCTTTACTGGCGTCTGGCTCCTTGGTTAATACTGGGGAAAGTACTCTAGCATAAGCACTAAATCGAGACCGAGACTATAGGCGCGGGCGAACACTATAATGAAGGCGGTGTCTACCAAGTTCAGACTGAATAGTAAATAATACAAAGCAACGACATACCCGGGCTGTATTTCGTTGAGAGCCATGTAAAGAGCAGGGTTGATATATGATGATATACATGTAAATATGAAACTTGATTTTGCTTCTTACGCAATACGAACATCACCTAAAATTAATATTACAATAATCTTTATACACGAATAATAACCAAAGAGATATACCAGCCGATACGAGTATACGAACCTACCTACGTAGGTACCTAAGGTTTTGGTTGTCACATTTCACCAACTTACAGTTTCAATAAATTCTGATAATTTAATGAATATGCAGTACCATAGGATCAACATAAGATCATATGGTTTCTTGTCGTAAGAATAATCGGTCGCCTTGCAAACTAGTGGGTTCCCATCAAAAACTCCATTTTCGACAAACTATAACAGATAAACATGGTTTAACAATTATTAGTACCTAGTTGAAGTGTTTCACAGAATAACAGAATAAATAAATAAATTTTAAAAAAGTCTTTATTAGGTGAAGTTAGGGTAGGGCCTTATGGGTTCGGGGCCTTTTAATTACTTACCCAGTAGAAAATGAAGACACATACAACAACTTGAACTAAATTGTAAATTGTCATGAACGCAGTTAGTTGAAAAGGTTTGCGTTTTTCCATTAATTTCGGACCTATCTTTTTTACAAAAAGTAAATATAAGATTATTATTGACAAAATAGTCCATGGACGATCAACCAAAAATAAGTCTTTCGATCTAGGATCTGAAAAAAAAACAATAAATAAACTGTCCGGCTTAAGACGGTATATATACCTAAGTACTTTCACTCATTCGCCGGTAGTGTGAATGGGCCCTGTTTAAGCTATTGATTGATACGAATTTTATTTTAATCAAGTGAACCGTCTGCGTACATACAATTTATTTAACACGCAGTCTGGCTCTATAGCTCTGCGTACATTTCATACGGTTTTGGTTTATTTTTGTAAAATAAAAAAAAACCATTGAAAGAGCCATGCCTACCTATCTACCTACCTACCTAAATATGTATAGGTAAACTGCGTTGCCTACTTAGCTATAGGTCCCTTGGGGCTACTTTTTTCTGCGGTTCATCTACCAAAAATGAAGGTTTCCCAGTATGGTACCTAATATCGCATGCGAATGGAACCTCTCTGAATTCTCCCCATAGTTTAGTTGCAAAAGTTATGTAGGTAACTTTACTGAAAACTTACCAACATTATCCCGTAATCGCGTTCTCCAATCATTCAGGTAATAACCAATGGTCTCCATTATCTAATAATTTTTGGAAAGTATCCTCTCCCTAAAATGAATGTAAAATAGATTTATCATTATCTATGTAGATAATATTAATATTTTATTTTTAAACAGTTAGGGTCATCACTACCATTGCCTAGTGTGGGTCATGGTTCACGCACCTCTTTGATTATTACGTAACAGTGCAAAGTGAATAAGCACTTTTTGTCGTGGCTTGCTTTACACCTCTCTTTGGTGTGGATGAGTGCCACCACTTTTCACCATGAACCATGATGCCCAACAAATTTCTTTGATTTGAGGCTGGAATCGCCTTATACTTATAATACCTACTTAGGGGACTAAACCCAAAATTGTAATATCCGCGGATTCTTACGCAGAAAACGAAATTGAAAAGTGGCATTTGAGACAGTCACCGGTAAAGGACGAATAACACCTTCTTTTAGGTAGATGTCTTTAGAAATAGTACCTATTGTAATCTCCCTTAGGTTACAAACGGCCGGAAAAAACTATATATCTTTGCCGATCATGGTCCCTAGACACATAATCCAGCAT
>Ga0194135_10001885_pt1 | contig 12665 bp, 16 predicted proteins | sample LitLau_LLRF_2013_FD_134024 | JGI IMG/M metagenome (GOLD analysis project Ga0194135, IMG submission 134024) | Freshwater sediment microbial communities in response to fracking from North America - Little Laurel Run_MetaG_LLRF_2013 (version 2) | ecosystem: Environmental > Aquatic > Freshwater >... | reverse complement strand
ACTAAAAGAAGCCCCATACCAAAGTATGGATAAGAGATGATAATAACCTTGTCGTGTCGTGTGTGTCATGGTGGGCAGAGGACTCCATTTCTTGCGCAACCTTCTCATAATCGCTGGGGTCACAGAGGATAGTTACGCGTGAGTGATTCTTTGCTGCGGCTCTCAACAATGTTACACCACCTATTAGCACACGAGTATTGTCCTGAATGCGTAAAACCTCCTTCGAACCAATATATTGGAACTTACCAATATCGATATTTTCAACGGCGTCCGGGATGGTAACTCCAGGAGCTGACACCGTCTTGACGAAAGGGTACAAGTTACACACAACGACTTGAATCATGTGGAACCCTTGTTGAGTCATGTCCTTCTTATCCGAATCTGTCTGCCGAGCCAAAATTCCTGAAAGCAAATCGTATCCATCATTAATCCAAATTTATAACTATGAATGGTAACATTCAACTCTTTCTAACAGTCACTGTAGAAAATAGTTTTACCTGCATGGACTGCTGGATGAAGCGTCTTGACGCGTCCACCAAGCATTTCCGGAAATCCTACAAACAATAGCAAGTAGAAAAGCACAATATTTAAACAAACCTGTCCCACTAAAAGCTACGATTCTCAATTAATGTTAAGTTTGAATTTAAATTGGATTATTGAGAGGGTACCGGTGATATCGGAGACATCTTTGACAGGGAGTCCAGCATCCCTCAAGGCTGTAGCGGTCCCACCTGAAGCGATAAGCTCAAGTCCCAACTTTTGGAGCCGGGTAGCGAGTGGGATCAGGCCAGTTTTGTCGGAGACACTCAAAAGAGCTGCAGATAGAGAAAAAGAATTACTCAGGTTTCGGAAACACATTTCTTGGGAAAATGAAATGATCTAAAAATAAAATTGTGACAAAGGTATATCAGATCTCTACCGTAATTGGTTGCGGCAGACATGGTGCAAAGGGTGTTTGAAGAGAGAGAGGCTACACAACAAGACACGACCACTCAATTGAAGAGGCAGCAGAGAAAGGACGCTGGAGGATTTGAGGAAATGACTAAAATATGAATCCAATTCCACATCCAGCCACCAGCAGGAGATTAGTGGGCCAGAGGAGATACAAAACTCAATCTTACATCAACCCCTCCAGATATTCTTGCATTGCATTGGTGTGGAGGCTGTGGAGATGAGTTCTACAAGTTTATCAAATGGTGAACCGACCACATGCAGTGGTCAACCTTGAACTCAAATCGTAAGAAGATAAAAGGTCCAGTTCCCTGGTCTCGTAGCTTATATCAGCAACGATGGGCGTTCAAGATGACACGGTGCCTTCTGACAGTTCACATGTTACATCATCTTGATAATCAAGTCAAGACCTTACGTTCAAAATAAATTCAGGATTGAAATTGAAATGAATCAATCACATTCATAATTTATTGAACATGAGAGAATTGTGATTGTGCATTTGAAGAATGCAAAAGCCCTTCCATTCTATTTAATTGCTTAAGTGAAGACTTCCCTCTCCTAAATACATATCCAGAGCAGAGGTAGATCTGGTATTTATGTGACCAGAAGCTTAATTTGAAAATTCGAGTGTAGTACGTGTACAGTAGAATTGAGATATTCAGACAAACGTGAATTACTCCATGTGCTGAACAAGTGCAAGGAGTTCAGGACGAAGGAAGGCGAGCTCAGCAGTCGCTGGAAGGTCACTCTCTAATTTAAAGTTGAGCACCGATGCCGGTGCAAGTCGCATCTCTGCTAGGGAAGCTTCCAAATCACTCAGCGTTTCCCCTCCTCCTCCAGATTTCTTGAGACAAAACACGGCGTCCTCCATCGCCAAGCATTCTTGGACAAAGGCATACACGTCACCCAACTTCTCAGAAGCACGGAATGTTCCCTGATGAAACAAGAAGATTGAGCGTAAATGAGTTTTAAAGACTCAAGACTAATACGAAACTGAAGTTTTAATTTATGAAATTAACCTGGAGCGTAAATCCGTCCGGGAATCGAATCCGCATGAGACAGAATTTGTAAAGTCTTTGTTCTCGTAACTCGTCCCGGTCTCTTTGTGCTTTGGTTCGAAGTCGGGTCTCCCGTTCAGCAATTTCCGATCGAATTCGTTGTTCTCGTTTCAATTCTTCTCCAGTAAGGGCATAGAAATCCGCTGGTAGTTCTTTGCGAGAAACCACTTGGGCTGGCATCAAAACTTGAATGTTTCTATCCAGTTCAGGCCTAATTGGAGTCGTTGACTGTAAGGTGTCACGCAGTTCCTGTAGAGAAAGAAGCAAATAAAAACAAATCGGGAAAATCAGCAAAGAATTATTGAGAATTAGTGAAATTACAGTCAAGGATGCCCCATCCTCCTCAACATCTTCCCCAGGAGCGTACACCCAAAATTCTTCTTCCACGGACTCCGTCGTAGCATCCGGTTTTAGCATAGCCTTGGAAAATCCAGCAGCCTCCAAGAACTCGAGAGCACCTCTGACACATACAACTTTCTCCTGAAATACTTTGTTACTGCTCCGGATTTTACGATATTTGATTTCAGATGGATTGTTGATGATGTTGTCCAAATATTTGCATAAAGTTTCCACACAGCCTTGTACCTGAAAATTGGAAAATGTAGATCCTGGCAGAAGCAAATTGATTCGGTTATTTGAGATGTTATGGAGCACTGACCTTCTCACGACCTCTGTTACAAGAATGTATTAGAAGACAGGAGGTGATGACCATATCCTCACTCAATTGAGCCATCAAGAAATTGTAAATATCTTCCTCAATCTCTGCTCGGGAAGCAACAGTGGGGCCTAAAATCCCAAAATGACAAGAAATCGAGAATTTGAATTCCGGTCAAAGAGGAAACGAGACTGAACCGATGTAGAAAACGTACCGACGATTGGACAAGTAAAGAAAACACCATTGACAGCAAAATATTTCGGATCCACTGAATTTCCGCTTTCAGCTTCCATCGTGTAAGCCCCGGGCTCATCATGAACGTTGGTTGTCGTAGGTTTGGAAGCTTCATTTCCGGCTTCGTCCTGTCTCTTCTCTGCTTCAATCTCCTTCCTTGCTTGCTCTAGAATAGAAAGGAATAAAGGTGTAGCTTTTGCAAATCTCGGTTTTAAAAAGGAAGAACAAAATCATATGCAGCCTTACCTCGAATAAATTTCAATTGACGATTAGCTAGGAGTTCGTTCGGATTAGTGGCGGATTTTTTCTGCTCTAATCTAGCCAATGCAGCATCAACGGCAGCTTTCCGCTCTCCGGTGGGACCAACTCGTTGACTGGGTTTCTTCGGAGGTGTTGCACGGCTGCCGCTACTCCCACCGGCACTGGAGCTTCCAGAACTTTCAGTAAGTCGATGCCCGGGTCCCGCATCCTTGAATTTCTTATCCGCTTTCTTCTTGGTAAGAAACTTTTTCAGTGCATCCATGTCACAGAATGAAAATTGAACTAGTTAGTTAGTTTTAACGAACGGCTCTTAAGTTACTAGATTCTAGGCGAGTGCTCTTTCGGGAGTTTGAGCTCAGCAATGGAGTGTTTTAATTCTTCAATCAATCGTGCAGATGAAGTTGGTTGCATAAACTTCTCCACAATTTTACTTCCGTAAATGTGCCAAAAAAAAGAAATAAGGAGAATGTTGACGAAAATAATAAAACTGAGGATTTTGAACACTTTCCACTGGAACTCGTCAAAGATGTCGAAGAGGGGGAGGTCAAGGACGTCCAAGAATTCAAACGGACTCCCACTAATGATTGAATTTATGAAGTCAACGCAAATCACGTAAAAGGTCTTTAGCCCGAATTCGTTTGAAGTTACAGAGTCGCTGGGGCTGTTGGGTTCTTCTTCACTGATGGTCATTGGCTTAGAGTCGAATCGAGATCGTTTGAATCTGACTGCACTGATTACTAATTGTTATTATCTAAAGAAACCCTGAAGAATAACTGCATCAGCTGTTTACGGGAAACTCTAATTTGACAGCAGGAGGTGCATAACAGACGGCACAGAAAACCTGCTTGCGCCTTTTCTCTCAACCAGCAGGAGACAACGCGACAAGTGACTCAGAAGCCAATGGCAGAATCTGACGTCGTCGTTTCTAATTAACTAATTAATACTCGGCCTACCTTCGTCGACGATACATCATCGCGTAGTAAACATTTGTTAGTTTCTCCACTTTATCACGCAACCCACTAAACACTACACAATAACACATACCAACAACCTCAAATTGCCAATCTTTCCATTCATATTTCTCTTGCAGTGTGTCAGTAACTCCAAAACTTCTTAATTAATTAAGCTGTTTTAACTCACCTCGTCTAGTCTTTTAGATGGGGAGTCTTGATCTGGACCTTGACCTTTCAGCTTGGATTTGCTTGAAGTTTTCTTCTTTTTGGGTTTCTTCGGATCCATTTGAGCAACTTGTCCTTTTATGAGACCCCAGAATTCCGAAATATTTTTTCTCCTGCAGCAGCTCTGCAGCTCGTCTCCAAATTATTGTCAATGTAGCGGGGCGGTTGGTTTTAAAAATAAATTCGAGTTTTGGATGATGGCGTCTTTCTCGTCCTTTTGATTTGTCGGAATGTCCTGAAACTTCTCAGAGAAAACTTCTCATCACTTTTTACCAAGAACGCTGCTGCTGCAGGCAGGTATCAACATTCAACAATCGTACTTTCACCAATCAAACTTTCATCAGCAAGACGACGGCCAACCAACCGGAGAAAAGCCAAAAGCAGGTTTCGATCGAAATAATAATTACGTAAACGTGCGTCAGTTTTCTGTTTGATTGCATTAGTATGCATACTAATCCATACGTATGGGATTTGTGCTACAAATGGCGAATAATTATTACTGCCTAAGCCTAATGTGCCATTAGTTATTATTAGATATAAAAGCGTGGAATTTTCATTTAAAAATTCTTAAAATGGTTTCAATTTCGGGATCGTTCAATTCTAATTAATAACGATTTTATTGTGCTCAGATTCTGCCCAAGTCAGACGTTTGGGTGAATAGGTTCTGCACGAGAGGGTTTGTGAAGTAACTTTTATTACTCACTCATAAGCTCAACACAAAATTATTCAAATTAGAACACACAGAGCAAAGGAAAAAGAATTTCTTACTAAAGTTTTTAATTATTTTTCAGTGATTATTGAAATATGAAATCACTGCACTGCTTTGTGTAGATAGGCAGCTTAGTTGCAATGCTGTCATGATTAGATAATTTAGCTAGGGCTCACGTTCATTCAGAAACGATTATTATCCTTTCCCTGCTTCCGTTCTCTGTGTATAATAATCAAACTTACAATCAATTTACGTTTACAATCACAGCACAGACAGATACAGAAGAAGGGAAATCTTACAATGTAATGTGTAAACAATTTCTAATCCCGACTCGACACGTGTACGTCGTCGAGCGTCGCTCTTTCTCTCGCGTAGAACAACAATCAATCAAAGGCAGAGGGTCAGTCAGCTGGTTTTACAACTTTAAGGATTTAAATCAATGACAATGGAAGGTTCTAACCATAAATTATGGTGGACAATCATGATCTTACTCCTGACAAACTACAATGGTATCTTTGGATCAGAAACATCTGATGACGGTAAGCGAAGGGACTAAATTCAAACTAAGTTTCGTTTTCAAGAGTGTTTGGAGTAATTAATAGTCGGACTAATTTGTAATTTCACTTCTTAATTCTTCAGGTGATCTAGCGAGGATCGGTGGGATCAAGGAGAAGAAGGTCCCAAAGCCAAGAAAGATTATACGCGAGGAATCCGTCTCAGATCCAGACAGTGATGAAGAAAATGCACCAAAGGGAGGACAGTTGTTCGATTATTTGTCTAAAACTGGGATGACACGGAATGACAAGAAAAATGGACAAAGGGGCTTAAGTGAACAGGGCCTCCTCCGATGTCTATCCTGCGAACCGAACTGCGATGCCAAATCTGTCTATTTTTGCCTCAATGCAATCAAGGTCCGCGAGGAATAAAGTATTTTTCCGGATTGCGGAGTTGAGCGAATTCGCTGCTTAAAAATTTATATTTTCTGTCTTTACTAGTGCTGGAAATCAAAGATTCGGGAGAGTACTGGAGTGGAGAGAGTATCCCGTGGGTGTATACAAGATCCTGGAAAGGTTGTGCTCCTGTGCAAGACAAGGAAGCATCGGAAGAGTTCGACGCAAGCTCATAATACGTCCAGGGAAGACTACGGTCATCTTGGAATGTATGCCACGGAATGTTGCGATGATCGAGATGAATGCAACGACGGAGCTTTTCCGGAGCTACCATACGTTGACCATCCAACGGGTAAGGAGAGCAAATACTTTTAAGTATGTCGTATAAAAACTAGCGGGAATTAGGAAAATATCATAAACCCTGTGTATTTAATTATTGATAGAACATCCTTATCACGGGAGCTCCCTTACAGGAACGGAGGTGTGGTACATTGTTGCATTTGTCTTTGTCATCTTATTCCTTACGGTGGTCACACTCGTGTTTCTCTACACTGCTCGTCGGACGCACAGGAAAAGACTTCAAGCTATTAAATCCAAACCGGAGGAGTTCTACCAACTCGGAGAGGAGCAGCTACAAGTGAAGGCAGCTGGAGATTCAACTCTGAAAGAATACATGGATGGATCCATGACCTCTGGAAGTGGCTCAGGACTTCCACTCCTCATTCAACGTACTTTGGCAAAGAACATCCAACTGAAAAGATGCATCGGGAAAGGGCGTTACGGAGAAGTTTGGCACGCTTTCTGGTTAGGTGAGAATGTGGCAGTAAAGATCTTTTCCACTCGGGATGAAGCATCTTGGATTCGGGAGACGGAGATTTACAGTGTTACAATGGTAAGGTTTTTCGATCCCATTATCCTATATTTAAATTAAACTTTTTAAATAGAGAATGTAGAAGTAGACGTTTAAGTATTTACATCTTTTAATTCATTCAAATTAGCTCCGTCATGAGAACATTCTTGGATTTTATGGATCAGACATGATCTCACGGAACTCAGTCACACAGTTGTGGCTCGTTACCCATTACCACAAACATGGGAGCCTTTACGACTATCTCAATAACAAGGCCATCACTCAAGTCCAACTGTTGAAGTTTGCCTACTCGATTGCCAATGGACTCGCATTTTTACATTCTGAAATGGTTGGAACAGAGGTAATTGGATCCACGAGACTGGTATCTGGTTTTCCGTGGTGGTTTGATTTGATTATCGGAATATTTGTTGTAACTTAATACTTTCTCTCATTCTCTCTGTCCAGTGCCGAGCTGGGATTGCTCATCGTGACATAAAATCCAAAAACATCCTAGTGAGCAATGGAGAGAGCTGCGTAATTGCTGACTATGGATTAGCTGTAACTCACAAACGAGATTCAAATGAGCTCAATGTGTACCCCAACCCAAAAGTTGGCACTCGGCGCTACATGTCACCCGAAATATTGGACGAAAGGTAGGTTATGGCGTGAAGCGTCAATAGCCTTACAAATTATTTAGGTCAGTCTCAGAATGAATGAATGGACACCACGGATTAATATTCGGATGCACTTTCTTGTCTCCAGCATGAACTTAAAGTCCTTTGACGCATTCAAACGGGCAGATATGTACGCAATGGGTCTCGTTCTATGGGAAATGTGTCGAAGGACAATAAGTCATTCCAATCCGGTCCCCGAAGAGTACCAGCCTCCATTCTTTGACTCTGTTCCGGCGGATCCATCCTTTGAGGATATGAGGAAGATCGTTTGCGAAGATGAACGGAGACCTCTGCTCCTGACAGCTCCTGATCCAGTGAGAATCCATTTTATCATTCTTCTTTTGTTACTTGATCTCCTTTCGTTTTTCAGAGCAAAAGTTTTCTACTCATCAATGAAATTTATATTTTTTGGCAGGTTATCTCCTATTTCTCTCGCCTCATCAAGGAATGTTGGCACCAGAATCCTTCCGTCCGATTGAGTGCTCTCCGTGTCAAGAAATCCGTTGCCATAATTGCCCAAGAAGAATTCAAGGGGGTCATTGATGCTGCCATTGTCTAGAAACGTAGGAAGGAGGATCTTGAGTGGATGGAAAACTAATTGATAGTTCAAAGGACTTTCGTAACTGTGGAAGTCTCAGAAAGCATTTTATATTTAAGGAAAGTCCGTTTAAATCTCTTCTGTTTAGCTTTACTTTATTTTCATAAAGAAAGCTAAGGTATACCATTACGTTTGAGATTGTAGACTTAGTACTCAATTGTGCCATTATAAGGACAACGGAGATTATTTTGTGCTAAAATTAATTTACACAATCAAACACTACTCACTCTCAAATTAACCAAATTACTTTATACTTGAGCCTTGCTGTTGGGAAGTTAATAAATTAATGTAGTTTATATTTGCATTAGACATGTGCATTAACTTACAGGAAATATGCCGCTTTCTTTCCTTTCTATTCTTCCTTCCACCTGTACGGGAGATCGAATTGATTGTTTTCCCGGTACACCTGTCGTCATTATTGGAATGGGAATTCACTGCGGTGATTCTTCTGATCCCGCTACCTGTAACAAGGCGCCCACGCTGCCATGCCGCTACTCGCAGACTGGAGCGCTTTCTTTCTAATAACTCAGCGCCAGAAGCAGATATACATACTAGATACTACACCACTAAAGTGACCTGACCTACGAAAATCAAGCACTCTCACTTGGCACAAATTCTTTGTATTTCTGAGAATCCTAGACTCGCAAATTATACTTAAGGTTTTCCCAAGTTCACTCCAATTCTCAGCAACAAGCGCTTCTAAAATTGTAAACTTACGTCCACACGGTTCAACGTTCGAAGCATCGTACGAGAGTGGCAACGGGTAAATCCTTTTTGTTAACGACGGCGCGCTACCCCGCCGGCTGCCATGCGCGATGTTTTTCCGCCATCAGCTTTCCTCTAACCGCGCGCCCACTCACCGCACGGTTTGTGTTGCTAATTAAATGGGTAGCTCCGTTTCGCAACTTTCGAAAAGGTTCGGTGCGGCTAAGGTTACAAAGTTTTTCTTGCACCTGTGCTCTGGCGGATAGAGGGAGGGTCGCTTCTCGTCTCTCCTGTGCATTGAATCTTAAAACATTACATTCCATTCCATTTACTTTCTGTTTCTCATTCTCATCATTCCATCCCATCCCCATCTCGTCCCGTAATCTCTGAATCAGACATCAGAATCAGCAGATGACCGCGATACTCTGCTGCAGACCAGACCAGGACCAGACGAGGTGGGGTGAGTTTAACTTTATTTAAGTCAACCAACGTCCACTTCATAATCTTGGATTTTTGCCAACCAATTTAGAAAATTAAGCAAATGTTGATGGTAGTATAGTAGTAGTAGTATAATTTAATTTGTTGTTTGTAAATTTCTTTTCAGATAACACTACACAATCAAAACCAAAGCAAGTGCCTGCACTGGCTGCGCTCTGACTCAATGCGGAATGCAGCGTTAGTTTCCTAGCCTGTGTCTTACATGAAATACTGACCGTTCGTTGACCGATTCATCTAAACGTTAAGTAAATCTTTTTATTGACGAGTGAGTAATGCAAATCTGACACTAAAAGCTCAGGTAAACAAAGTAATACATCGTTTTTTGTTCTATGGTGTTTAGTTGAACACTGCTTGAATACTCAGCTCGCTCATTGAAATTCTACAGAACTATTGGAGATATTTCTTCCGCTGAGTTTGGTGCACTCTGGTTGCAGTCGTTTCTCGTTTGGTGTTCCCCCCGTTACTGCCTTGTATTCGTATTCAATCAACTTGATACGAATCGAGTTACCTCACGAACGAATCAAATTCATTGAATGATGCCATCACCGTCTCCAGGAATTCAAAACATGAGTACCAGTATGGAGGTACCGGAGATCCGTGTCAAGACGGCCTACAATGGGTAATTGATATAACTTTTCAATTATTCATTCCGACATTATAGACATAAAATCATTGCTCGCTCGATGCAACATGGCTTGCGATTTGTCAATTTAGAGTCAATTTGTCTTTCAACGTAGACTTTACTTTGGGCATGATGTAAAAGTGTAAATTATAGTTCAGTTTTGCGTTTATTAATTGTCGGCTCTCGTTCCTAACGGCCTTGGCCGTTTGACCTTCCATTTATTTCGTAAAATAACTTATAATAACTTCTTGTGCATGGCCTAAGCGACTACTGCCACTGTCAAAATTATGATTGGAGTAAAGTTGAGGTGCAAATAGCTTTGATTTCCTTGCATGGACTTAAAATTTGTTTGATGTTGTGGACCTTTGTTAATTGATTTTTAGGGAAGTGTTGATTACTTATATCAACTCCAACATTACGCTGGAACAACTCTGTGAAGAAATTCGTGATATGTGTAGATTTACTCTGGAACAACATTTTACAGTGAAATGGGTTGACGAGGAAGGTAATTAAGCGCTACAAAGAATTTTACTTTTATTAATTTCTGCTTCACTTGAGATGCACTGTTAATCAGTTTAATTTTTATAACTTGTCGCTTCTGCTTGTTTTCTACTCATATTATGGAGATCGACTTCTTTCGGGTTCGATACTGCTGACATCACCATTCACCAACACTGCTAAATTTCGATGACACTGCTTTAGCAATAAGCACAACGGAGCAAGTTACTACGGTTCTGGTTAATTACTAATTGTAGTAATTAGTAATTGCATTGGTTCTAACTGTAGCTCACGTTCTTCTAAAGAATCGTGGCATGATTACTTCCTTCGGGGCAGGGTAATTAAGTATATCAATCTCACCCCTATTCCATTGTCTTTTTAGGGGACCCTTGCACTATTTCCAGTCAATTGGAATTGGATGAAGCAATTCGACTCTATGAACTGAACAAGGACACTGAAATCGTCATCCATGGCAAGCCAAAATTCTTATTGATTAATTCTATTTTCAACTCTTTACTTAATTTTAGTCCACAAGTTTTATGAAATTGCTCTTGGGTATTAGTTTGCACTCATTCCAATCTTCATTTGATTTGGAGCCCCATCGTGCCTCAGTTTTTCTCTTCAGCTCTCCACCAGTTCCTAGTGGTGTAAAGATTACTTGGAAATGTTGTTCTCAGTTAGGAGGGGTCGTTTATTTTGGTTGAGTACGACCTTCAGACAAAGATACATTTAGCTTTGTCTGACAAAGGTATGACAGACAGGCAGTGCAGTGACGCTTTCCCCTGTTTCATATTTGAAGAAGGGAGTTAGTGCTGGTCGTAATCCATGGATATTTTAATTCGGGGGAAGGTGTTGAGGGACGGTTATAATGAGGATTTAGAGGGATGTGTTAAGCTCATCTTCCTCCATAATCTATTTTCCTTTTCATTCAGAAACTAAACTAAAGGAGAGAAAGGCGACTGGAATCCTTTTGGGATTTTCACGTGTGGAGAAAGCAGCGGAATTTCCTGTTAATAATTTCCTTTACTTGCGCCTGCCCCTTCATTCTCTATTTTCTCGTGCCTATTTCTAACCCTCTGGGTTGGTTAAGGCTAGCTGGATGCTGCTAAGGAGTTAATGCTCTTCTGCTGCTGCTGGTGGTGGTAGTCGACCGACCGGGGTCCCACTTTCTCCAGTTCGTTCTCATACCTTCCCCAATTCTGACTTTCTCTTTGCCTCCTCCTCCAGAATTCAGAGTCTCATCACCTACCTCCATCCTCTTGCTCACACACTCTCCTGATCTCCATTATCATTGCAGAACCTGCGGTTTTAACACTAACACTCCTTCCATAAAGTAATAAAGTATTTATAATTCCTTACCACAATCTGTCTCCTCCTCTCTACCACATCACATCTTCACATCACCCCTTGACGCCCTAATTAATTCCTTGAGTTTTAATTAGGAAACTTTTCCTGAAAACTAAAATTTAGTTTCTAGAGGAAATTAAGCGTATAACCACCTCGAAGAGAATTATAAATCCAAACCAGAACTGTCCAAAACTAAATTTGCCTCCTGCCACCCTTGACTCAAACAAACTCAAGAGCTTTCTTCCTCCCCCTCCTTTTCTTTTTCTTTATTCCAGCATCCTGGTTTTAGTAATGAGCAGAGAAAGGAAGTGAAGAATGGGGAAAAGTTTTTTTCTTCCTCCCATGATTGGAAAATAAGAAAGTTTTGAAGAGTGAGAGTGTTTACTTTTCCCTCAGCCTCAGCTCGTCTTCCGCTCCGTGTTCTACTCTGGTGAAAGGCTTTGGCTCACTTTCTGTTCTCAAGGATTTGAACAAGAAAATAAGACCCAACTTTTGTTTTTCCTAACCAGCATTTATTGCTCGACTGGAAGAGGAAGAGAGAAAGCAAAGACGGACTTATAAGCAGTTGTTAGTTTGTCACTACTCCTTCCTACTTACCACTATCTTCTCTTATCCTAATTGAACTCACGACTCTCTCTCTCTCTCTCTTTGGTTCCCACCCTCACAAATCCGGGATTGTGGAAAGAACAAAGTGACATCCGCCGTACCGAAGTGGATCAGCTAATTGGAAGAACATAGTTAAAAACCAGCAGGGTAGTAGTGGGTAGTGCCCTTGTGATCCGAATTGTACATTCATCATTTGTCATTTGCGACCGCAGAGCTGAGTATTATCCACTACCCATTTTAAAAATGGCTTGGGGATACTGGGCTTCTTCGGACATTATTGCACCAAGGGGTACGTGACTTTCTCTGCATTATTTTAATGTGCCTCCTCTTT
>Ga0194135_10001884_pt1 | contig 12669 bp, 9 predicted proteins | sample LitLau_LLRF_2013_FD_134024 | JGI IMG/M metagenome (GOLD analysis project Ga0194135, IMG submission 134024) | Freshwater sediment microbial communities in response to fracking from North America - Little Laurel Run_MetaG_LLRF_2013 (version 2) | ecosystem: Environmental > Aquatic > Freshwater >... | reverse complement strand
CTCCATGCACTAGCCTATCATATGATAATCGTTTTTAACATAACAACGCTTCATCGGATTTACAAAATTCCCTCAGATTTGGAATCCTCATCAAATTTCCAGTGACTCTCGGCGAGGTCGGAAGAAAAGAAAGCAATCTTGTACCAACCTTTTTCGATTTGGAAAGGTACATAAGTTAATGAGAACGGGAGAAACGAGCTCTTCTCTCTCACCAACTCCATCCCTGGCGAGTTTGGGAAAACCTGGATTTTGAGAGAAAGTGGGCACAACTTTTTGCTAAGATTCCAGACTTATAGGAGAAAAGCCTATTAATGGATTGTGTCAAAAGAGATCAGACTCCACCCGCACTACCAGCGCTTAAAACGCTCGAACCTCCCAGCCACATTTTTGCAATGTGCAAATATCTTTTTGTTCTTCCACTCTAGCACTGCTTGTTTTGCCACTCAAATTCTTCAGGTCAGGTTAAATTCAAGCTCAATTTTTAATAATGAGAAATGATACGATCTAGGAAATTTCAAACACAAACTCTGTAAGCTCTGTGATGATTCGCTTTCATTCTGTCATATAATGTGGGAATGCCTTGAACAAAATAGATTCGGGACTCCGTCTTCTCCCGAATTCCCAGGATCTCATTCTCTTGATGAAGGAAGTCACCTTGCAGGCAACCTCTTCAAATCTTCCTTCCAACCTTAAAAAGCACTTCACGACAGTTCTCGATTGTTATTACTAATCTAACTAATGAAAAATTTCCACCATTTCCAATCCTATTTTCAAATTGTATCTTAAGTCTTGCGCACCCAAATCGTCTTGGCCATTGGCACAAACAAATAAACTCCTTCATTCATTCATTGGTACTTTTGCTTCGTGCCTAGACATGACCAAGTTTCCCTTACCTGAGTGATGGGACGGGACGGGACGGGAATTTTTGACGCGACATTGATACTGGACATGGACATTGACAAATAGAAAGTGCCAATGGAAACTATATTAATTGAAGTTACCTCAATTGTTATGCTGCACGTAGCAAAAGAATGAATAATTTAAACAAAAAAGTTTTGTAAAGACGGGGACGCGGGCGTTAATTATGAAAGTGTCTTTCCTTTTCCTCTCACTCGCGTTTGTGCAGTTTCCAATTTCTATTACAGATTGAGAAAAAAAAAGTCGTCTGAGGTGGGAATTGAGCCGCCATCAGGCTGTTCCTTGTGAAGACAACAGACAAACTTGGCCAGATGGGCAACTAGTGAAAAAGTTTACGTTTTAGTTATATCATTCAAACAAATATCACTCATTCAGATGTCTATATTAGAATACAAATTTTCAACCACTTAAGCATTCAACCTATAATATAAAGAAAATTAGGTTCCCAAAATCAATCAAATATTTTAAATTTTATTATCCAAAAGCCCAAAGCAGCCCATTTGTTAAAATGGGCTTTCTAGGAAAACTCTTTCATGAGCTGAAATCCGCTAACGAAAACGATCCAAATATCAGTTCGAATATAATTTCATTTTCTATTCGAGCCTCAACTGAACACCACTACCCGATTCCCATCCGAACACCTAATCTTACCTAACCTACTTCTAGTGTGCTGCGGTCATTAGATCACTGCTGCGGTATTATGAGGTAGTATGTGTATATCGTCCTAATTTGCATTATGTTTGTATACGTTGAAATTAAACTTATCGCGTGTACAGGGTTGCCTTATGTATTGCCCCGTGAATCCAAAGAACGCCCATTTACAGCAGCATGGTTGATACATGATTTTTAACGCTATAGCATTGTATGTTTTTAGTAAAAATGTCAGCTATCTACGCCCACGCGTTCCGGCGTCGCGAAAACTCTAGCAAAAAATAATCTGGAAAATATTTGCTTTTCGGCTAAAACTGACCTCAATCAGCTTCAAATTACCTACACGCACAGTCACAGTGAGGTAAAAATTTTTACCGCAGAACCATGTTAAGATGCCCTTCAAAATGCTGTCACAAATCACACCTTGGCATGCGCAGGCGCGATGATAATGTTACGGTTGGTCCAAAGTCACCTACACTAGGCCATTTACCCCGTAATCTGTCTCCTTTTGCCCAAGATATGCTCAAACCCGAGCCGCCATAAGGGCACGAAATGAATAGGAGACGGACACAAGAGAACTCCAATAGAGTTTGCAATGGTCTTTTTATTTAATGAAAGTAAATAAACGTAGCGGTGGTCCACATAGGACTCTGGGACAACAACCATGCACCAACAAATGGGCAGAGGTTCCCCTTAGGAATATCAGATCTGTCGGGCACCAGGAGCTCCGAGCACAACAATGTTGTGAGGCAGACTGAAGATCCCGAGCCACAGGCGGCTGGAACTTATATACCCCTCGATCTGCACACGAACCTTCTCAATCAAGGTTTAAGAATAACTTATCTAAGTAAATGACTGTAACTTAAGCTAATGAATATGGCTTAAGGTTACCTAATGCCTGTCATAGGCAAATGAATGTGAATTAACAGGAATCGTCTCGTGTCAATAAGTTAACTTGGCATCAGTTATTGTATATTTTCCACAAAAACTGTCGTCACGCCGGAACGCGCAAGTACAGAAAGCTGAAATTTTGGTGAGTAACGAACATTAATAATGCCTTTAAAATGGTATGTCAGCCATTCGTCAGGGCATGCGCGTTGTTGAGAGACAAGGAGGGAAATAATTATAGGGCACCCTGGGCACAACCTTAGAACAGGATTAGAAGGTGAGTAGCAATGTAACTGCATACTCAAAGGCTATGTCGAGAAAAGTAACGGCCGTAGTTTTTTCAAAATTATAGAACCCGCCCATACTGATTTTTGGATCACAACATGATTTGAGGTACCGATTTACATATACCTGAGAGTCCATGATCGATTCTTGGATTTGATTTTCCACTGAAATAGGAGTTACAAGTTTTCCTAACTTTTCTTTATTTCTGCTTTCTTGTTTCTGACGTTTTACCAGCGGAATAGGTCGTGGCGTCCGATATCTCCAACTGCGTCTAAACATTTCTGCATCTGCGTTGAGGACCCCACCCCGACTGTAGGCAATCCTGATATAAACTACGCAAGAGACGGACACAATTGGGAAGGCAACGTAGGCCAGAAACTTCATTGAACTGTAAAATCGAATGCTTCCGTATAAAGCAACAACCACCATTAGCATGCTTGCTATTTTTTGCCCGACCATGGCGGTGAAGTTCATGTACGTGTTGTATCGAGCTACAATCATTTGGATTTTGCGATATGTTGCAAACACGTTTTGACGCCTTCTTAGTGTATCTGATGTGTTGCACGAGATCGGGCGTCTAGTTAATTTTTTATCCTCCTCTGGATCCCGTGGTAACTGACATTGACGCAACCAAAAGCTGGCGCTAGATGTCAGCATCATTACCAAGTGCAAACATGGAACCCCATTCATCCAACTGATCCAATATGGATACACTTCAATCACCGTAAAAGCGTATTTCCAGTTTTCAGACAACCCGGAAATTGAAAAGTAGAAGATACTGGTCTGTGGCATGCTCCAAAATAAAAAGACAATAGCCAAGTTCTGGCCCAATCCGTAGAGCATTATAAACCACGTGAGTGGACCAAAAATATCTTTTGCTGGTTGTGTTTGAAATTCGTCTGCAATTTAAATTCAATCGAAACCAACGTATATTCGGACGCCCTTCAAATTTATATCATTCTAATTTGATAAAAGTTTTACCTGTGAGAGATCTCTCCAGCTTCAAACTTAAATTGGTGAATTCCATCATTTCCCGTTTTCGGTAGCAAGTGTTCAGCTGAAGCACAAATGTAAAGAACGACTGACAGACAAAACCAAACTGGAGTAAGAAAATGGATGGCGATGCCCGATGGAGTAACGACTCGAAAGAACGGAATGTGACAAAAGTCAGATGGAGCAAGTTTCCAATCGTAGAACAACGGAATAGGATGATGGTACTCTTTCTAGGATCCAACCGTAGAGTTTGCTTCTGTGCATTCCATTCAAAGGGAGAAGCTTTGAAGAAAGTGTTTAACTTTAAACACAAGTTCAATGCTTTAATAGTCCGCGATGACAGCATTTTTATGCTTCCGCTCTTGACTCTTCTGGAAATGTTGTATGAAAACAAGTCGCGAACGGCGGATTCCTACCCTAATTTTGATAACCCGGTGACCGTCTATTCGTTTAATCGGCACAATTTTGATTCGATGGTCCAATGCTTTCTGTAATATAAAAATATTTTTAGCGTTTTTCGAAAAAAATTTCAAGGAAGGTTTTTTTTTGCATTTTCAGTATTTTGAAATTGAACGGATTTTTAAATTTTGTTTTCCATTTTTTTACGAAAAATACTTTCTTTTTATCAACAACAATTTTATGGTTGAGTTTTAAGAAATGGACAAGGAGGACATTATCCGACTAACCAAGGGTCTAATTACGAATCCCGCACCTAATCAAATTTTTTATTCTAAATTTAATTTTTGTTCAAAAAATAGGAATGTACATGCTCTGTGTATAACTTAACATTGGAATGGGACAGGCCAGAACTTTCCTTCTGCACATTTTAATCAGTACCATAAAACTTTATGACATTAATTGAGAAATGAGCTGTGTAAGGTAAGGAGACTTACGGATGGCTTAAAAGGACTAATCCCTCATAACGGATTCCGGAACGTGCTTCCTCAAAAAGCATCAGTATCGCTCTAAAAAGTTATTAAAATCGTTCCCGCAGAAAATCTCTACGTCCTAAACGTACGTGTCAGGAGGGTGCAGCAGTTTAAATTTTTAATATGCGAGACTTTTGTTCCGTCTAAACCAATTTTGGAAATGGAACAAAAGGTGGGCATAAAAGTGTGGCCGTAGGTGTTATGTTACGCCAATAATTGTTGAGTCAACTGGGACACATTGGGAATACAGGTTATATTAGTTAAGGTTACGTTACGTCGAAGGAAATAGTTATACTACTTGGTTACAGTTTAAAAACTATCAGTTCCACGAAATTGACTTTAATATATATAGTTACAGCTTGAAAAATTCACGCGCGTTTCTTATTTAAGCGCGTTATTCTTTTTTAGTAAATACCCAACGCTAGTATGAATCTAGATATTTTTTTTTAATAAAGTCAAAATATTTGGGAACTCTCCTTATGTTGTTGTATCATGAACTGAAAGTTTCCACTTGGATGCTGGTCATTGAAGGAAATTTAGATTGAAGGTAGCATGGAAGCCTTAGTCCTACCAGCTTGGCTACTATACATGAGATCGAGAAGTGTAGTAAGACTAAATAAATAAAAAGTGTTAGTGGAGGAACGCAAGCCAGCATGCAGCTGTAGAATGAACACTGAATAATGAATATTTTTACTGAAAGTGCTGGGTGTTCTAATATTGCGGGCTTTAACAGGGCTGCGAGTTATATGGCGGGGCTAACAGAATCCATTTAGTTTGGAAATAGGCTGGACGCTAACAACGGTTAGAAATTTCATAAATTGGGGTTCCGAATCATAGAATCATAGCCATAAGACTATGTTACTCAGATCTATATTCCAAGTACAAGTCTTCATTTCCGCAGTATGCAATTCCAAAAAGGAAAATGGTACAGGAATTGTATTCGTGTTGATGACAGCCATTTCGCCAGTGATTAAATCGATTGGAACTCTGGCGTATCTTAGCAACAACAAAGACAAAATAACTAAATATTTAATTTCTGTACTAACTCTATCTATTCCATCATGCTCATCGGTTAGTGAAATTATTTATATTGGCATGCTTGACTTGAAAGTTGTGGCCCAAAATGCTCCCATTCCTGGCCAGCGCTAATTTTAAAAAAAAATACATTTTCCCATCTCATCTCTTCCGAAGAAATAGGGGATGCGCCTCTGTTCCAGTTAGTGTTCGCATGCGCCCCTATAATTATTGTAAACGAATTTGAATACTATGCAGTGGATTTCGGAATACGAGTATTTTTCAAAAATGAGCATCACGTTTTCCAATCTTATACACACTACATAAAGTTATTTGATAAAAATCACACAGTGTTGGCTAATTTTGTCCCGCCTGCGGCGTAAGATGTTGTTAACTAAATTATTTTTACTAAATTTTGGGTGATTTTGGATCGAATTTATTTAGTGTGAGGGAATTCTGCACACCAACAAACGCGGGTTCCGTTATTATCCCTGTTTGGAAGCAAATAAAAGTAAAAAAAAATAATAGAAAGCATAGATTGAGTCTCTCCAGCATTCCGTTGGATTTTATATTCGAATAGTTCAAGGGTTGTGGATTCATTATTTCAACCGTAAAATATGATTTTGCAGCTCGAACTGTTAAATAAGTGATAAACCGCTATAACCTTTTTCTGTCAATAACCCGACGATCGAGCCAGTCAGAGAGCCACCAGCGCCGTCCCACATCATTAGCATCACTCTTATCCCACGCCACCACGTAAGGTAGAATGTTCCCCGTCCCCGATCAGCATGTAAACCAAGGAGTGTTTTAAAGTAGTCGTTCAGGATACAGAATATCAAAAATTGTATTTTCTCGCGATGTCCTAATCTAATGTTAGTACGTAAAACTAAGTTTCCATGTATATATTAACTGCATAGAGAAAGTAAAACACGAACGTTCCTCGGTGAACAGCATGTTGAAACAGCAAGTTAAAAGTTTCACCTCGATCTTAAAACTCAAAAGGCCTTATGGGAAACAAACATGAAATTTTCAGTTTTTAAGGGCCCTTTTCGCAATTTTCAAAACCAAACAAATTTTTTAGAAATATTGTTTATATCTTTCTTACACATCTGATTTTGTATTTTCCAAAAATATCAAACGACTTACTCTCGGAGTTGCCTATCAATTGGCTGACGTGGCGATTGGAGCGGCGAGAAGCATAAACAATACTTCCCTATGGTAAGAAATATTATATTTCGATAAAGAAAGTTACTGGATTATGTAAGCTCGGTAGGATAAGTCCAATTAATAAATCCAGGATTGACTCAGAGTGTTACAATAGACATTACAAATTTATACCTTTACGTTTCTCTCTCCCGTTTTTTTTAATAAGAATTAATCCTCCATCTCTTGAGGTGACGAATGGTGAGATATTTGGAGAATGGAGATGGGGAATATTGTCTCTATTGTTGTGATGACTAACTTATCACCTTGTGTATTTCCTACTTATAACTTCTACTGTTATTTTTTTTCTCCTTGTGAAACATTTTTGAATGCAAAAAAAGTAAAGATTTTAACCAAGGATGAGATCATTCATTATTATAATTCACTTGCCCAAGCCGTCCATTTATCCTTGGTTTTTTAGATGCTATTTTATCCCAAGGTACGTTTACAAGTTTCAGCATCAGCATACAGTTTTCTTTGCCCCCTCTACATGTAGTCTGACTCTGACATATCCAAGCAGACAATCACACACGGAAGATGGATTTCCATTGCTAGGTCCTGAAGGTGGGGGTTTGGATGAGAATGAAATTAATAAGTAGTTAAGTAGATGCAAAACTACTTTCCACGATTTTCCGTCTCTGTATTCTTTTTTTTATCCAGAAAATAAACTCTTTCATTTGTCTAAATACATTTTGAGTTGTAAATTACGTTGCTTTGCTGAGTAGATTGCAATGGCCGTTTTAAATCCATGTTGCTGTAAACTTCTACTGGGCGTCACAATTATTGCTGTCTTGAATATTGTAAGTGGTGACATGGTTATAGAGGGTCTCCAAATTTATCACTTCCAGAATAACTAGTTACTCATGAAGTTCGCCTGAGGTCAAGTTAACCTAAACTTATTGATTGAACTAATCCAGATTGGAGCAAGTATCCTTTCGATTTGGCAAATTATTTCGATTCTGACTGTATTTGGTGCTGTAACGTTTTACGACAAGTCCACTATTGAGAATGACCAGGTCAGTGACACGGCAAGTTCATCCTCAACGGATGGTAATCACGACCAACGTAAGTAATTTGCAAATAAACGTTGCATTATAGACACACGGCTAAAGCTAAATATGATAACCTCGGTTCATTAAAGATACAACTGCTGGAATAATACTACTGGTGCATTCCATTTTCGTCCTCATCACTTGCCTACTGCACATTTTGACTTCTCTCTTTCTTTTTATTGGAGCCAGGACGGTGAGGAAAATATAAATTTACTACACCTAGGTCAAAATTTCAATTTTCCGAGCTTTCAAGTTAAGAAAGGAAAATACTTTCAAAATATTTTACACTTCTTTGTATACTAAAAATATTCGAGATATTCGAAATGGAATAATATGACCCTATATGGCTAGATAAAAAGTATGCGTGCTAACAGGAATTGCATTTGCAGAGAAACTTCAGGAAGTGTCGCATTTGGTATCTGGTGACGTGGATCCTCGTATGTTTGTACGTCATCGCGAAATTTGTCTATATCGGAAATGGAATCTTTGGCACAGAAAATTTGAGCACCTATCTCATCGTCGCCGAAGTCATTGCACTTTTCTTCGTCATGGCTATTGTCGGTTACCAACTTTGGGTGGTGTATGCCTTCATGGAGCAAGTCAAGGAGGAACAGAAGGATGAAGTCGATGATGGCACCGTGCACTACGCGCCCAAGCCAGGAGCTCCTTATGGCCAAGGAGGGTACAGCCATTATGTACCAAGGAACGTGAGCCCTATCAACGCGAGCAGTCGGCCCGTGACACCACTTCAGAATGGAGCTTAAAACGGAATAGAAACGCATTAGAAGCTAAACACGAGCTTAATAATAACACTTGAAGCAAAATACATAATTTTAGTATGTACTTGAGGGATCGATTTGGATCGAATGTACATAATACCTTGCAGTTGTGTGATCTGATGATGGGATTTAAAAGGAGTTTCAACTGTTTAATTTACTATTTCTAAGTCTAGCATTGGGTAACACGGTAAACAAATTTCCAGAACTATAAAACATTTGAATTTGACTTGTTGTCTTGTTTTCGCATTCTCAAAAAAAATTACATCTAACGGTGGACTCCTCTCCATGACGCCCACACTTTTTAAAAACCCATCATCTTGGTGTAACTCTTTAAAAAAATTACACTGTACGTCTGGAGGTAAAGCAAATGTTTGTTACCTTATTTCGTTCCGAATCCCTCGCGTAAAATTTAAAAAAAAGAGTAGTTTTAGTTCATCCTTTGAGGGAAACAGTAGCAAGTTAAAGCTCTGAAAAGAAGAGAAGACAACCAATTAGTTTCAGTTAAACATGAACAATAAACTTGCTTAATTAAAGAAAACTAAATTAAACAGCTCAGATTCCTCCGAGCCCAGCTAAAAAAAAACAAGTTTAATTTAATTTATTCTCTATATAGTATCATTAACCGTCATGCATAAGAATTTATATCATTTACCTAATTTTAATGCATGTAAATCAAATGGACGGATATCTTTTGTTTCTTGCCGCGTAAAAGATATGTCTATTTAGCCCATATTTTACGTGTTGTCAGATTGTCACTCGTCAAAACGTCAAACATATTCAAATTACCAAATTCCAATGTTGCTCCTGGAAATGCTTATTTGAAGTGTGTACAGCTACACTTTACTATTATATGAGTTTAATGAACCTGAAGTGATATATATATGTAATTGACGGTAGAAAGAGCATGAAGACCAAAGTAACAGAAAGTATTGCTGAATATGAGCGTGACTTTATTTTATAAAAACTCGGTGATTGTTTAAGCAGATTTTTTAGAAGGAAAGGCAAAGTGCGGAATCTATAGAAAATGGCGGCCAAGATGGCGGGTACGACTAAAACTGGCCAATCTTGGCCGCCATTTTCTATAGATTCCGCACTTTACCTCTTCTTCTGTTTTTGAATTACGAATTAAAATAAGCAAATAAGCTCCAAATCGAAATAAAGTTGCACAAAAAAAGAAGTCGGGTTTTGTAAATAAATTTAAATTTAAGGGAACCAACTTTTTGATGAAACTCTTTATATCCTGATTAAGAAATCAGTTTAACTCAGAACTAAAAATTTTACTTAGATAACCAGCGATCTTAGAATTAAAAAGGCAACTTCGTAAGCCGTATTGCTTTCCGTTATTTCGAGAACTTGTCTCCCCTTTTTCGTTGACTGAAAGGCTAAATATAGATTCAATTGTTCAAATGGAATTTGCCATTCGATGTTCATACTGCGCCACCAGTTTATTGCGATCAGATAATGTGCAACGGACACTCTGCCACTCTGCTGTTTTCTTTGCCAAATGAATTCTACCTGTCGTTCCAAAAAATTACGACTTATAAAACAATTGGTCCATAAAGAAACACATGACAATAGGTAGGTTCCCATTCCCTTCCGGTCTGGCCCTCCCTCTTAAACATTAAAAAAAAACATTTTCCGAATCTACAATCATCCTTTTTATACAGATAGCCTTAGGGAATATCCTTGGTATTGCTGAATTTGCTTCTGTTAATCTTTTATGCGTGTGTAGCACCTTGTGTTTCTTTTATCTTTGTTGGTTTTCTTTTGCTTTTTTTTTCAATATCCCGTTGGATTTGGTGATTAATTCTTGGTTCATCTGATAGCATTCCTGTCGTTGCGTGAATTGACAATTGAGAGAGAATTCAGAGAGTGCGATGCACTGGGTATAAAGTGTGGGGTGTTTTCTACATCACATTAGTTATTTTTCACGAATAATTGTTTTTTAGTAGAGGGTTCCTAATAAAAGCACAACTGAATTGTTTGAAAGTTCGCCTAGAAACAATCAGAAATTGAAGTATTCGTCTTATTAGTAGAAATGCCGGGAAGAGGAGCCTGCGAATCTTTCGTGATTCGTTGTCTTATTCCGTTCTGTGGACTTTTGATTACTCTTTTACACGGTGTTTTACAACCATTCGAATTATTTCTAAAAATTTTATCCAGATTCCTGGAAACCACGACAAATCCCACGGTGCATGCAAGGAAAGTCAAACTTGTCCAGGATCAGGTAAAAAACCCTACTTTGCATAACACAAAAGAAAATCGAACTTAAATCAAATGATCTTTGAGATACAAAATTGGATCCAAAGTGGAAAAAAGACAAAACTGTGCACGGGTCGACGTCCCTGGCACAGCATGTCATGGAGAACCCCACTTTATAAGTCCACCATGACTTGCATCTATATGGATAATATGGAAGGAATTATTGAGATTGATGAGGAGAAGATGGTTAGTTAGAGAGATGAAATTACGTAGAGTGCTTGTGACATTAAGGAATTGATTATTGGATTTGTTATTTAGACAATATCCGTTGAGTCTGGAATCACCATGGGAAAACTCACTGCTGCCATAATTCCATTGGGGTGGATAATTCCGGTGGTTCCGGAAATGAAGTCCCTTACCGTTGGTCAGATTCCTTCAGTCCAGTTTCGAGCCTGCGCTGTCTCATTTTATGAAAAACGTAAGGAGCATGACGAGTCTTAAAATTTGAATGCCGAATGTTCTGCTTTAGGTGGACTCATCAATGGTGCCGGTGTCCAGTCATCTTCTCACAAATATGGAGAATTTCAGCACACGTGTCTCTCTTTTGAAATTATACTGGCAGATGGTCGAGTCCTCAATTGCTCAAAAGTAAAATGACAGTCAACTGCCACTAATTTCCATGTGCTGTCAATATTTTATTTAAATAACTTTCGATGATAGACACTTCTGTTTGATGTCATAGAATGAAAATCCAGATTTGTTTCATGTCATCCCCATGTCTTACGGCACACTCGGATTTCTCACTGCAGCCACATTGAGGATAATTCCATCGAAAAAGTGGGGAAAAGATTTTCTTTTTCTTAACTTAAAACAATAATTTTACATTTTCTCGTTGTTTTCCTGTCATTTAGGTATATGAGACTAGAATATTTTCCTGCTCATTCATTGGATGATTTAGTTTCCCTTGTGGATTCCAAAGTAAGGAGTGACGATGGGAATGAATATGTAGAAGGAATCATGTATGGGCGGGACGAAGGTGTAATCGTAGTTGGAAATATGGTCAATGACGATGATTCAGCAGACGTGGTGAGTTGGAATGATAAAATAAAAAGTACATCCTGCTGGAATAACTCCAGTCTTTTGTCTTTGCAGAATTATTTTTAATTGTTTCTTTGTAGAATTTGATTGGTCGGTGGTATAAGCCCTGGTATTACAAGCACGTCGAATCCTTCCTCTCTAAACCTCAGGGAACGACCCACGTGGAGTGCGTACCGCTTCGGGATTATCTTCACCGTTACGACAAAACATATTTTTGGATGTTGGAAATCCTTTGTCCATTTGGAAACAATTTCCTCTTTCGATTTCTATTTGGATGGATATACCCTTTAAAAATGCTTTATTTGAAACACGTTGCCCCATCTGGGCTCAAGGACCAACTGGACAGTCGGCTCATCCTCCAAGACTACGCAGTTAAAATGGAGAATCTGAAGGAGAGTTTAATTTTAACGGACCAAGAAGCATCTACGTACCCAGCATGGTTAGTGGCAGTGAAAATCCCATCCTGTCCCGGTGTCCATGACTTGAAAAACAGAGCAGAATCCATTTTTGTTGGAATCGGATTGTATGGACTCGCTACTTCCAAGAACTACGCCAAAGAAGAATCAATTCAAAAGTTTGAAAAGCATTGTTTGGAAAATGGCGGGTGAGTATTAGAGAATTTGTAATTTGGAGCTAATTTCTTAAACACCAAACTTT
>Ga0194135_10001883_pt1 | contig 12672 bp, 11 predicted proteins | sample LitLau_LLRF_2013_FD_134024 | JGI IMG/M metagenome (GOLD analysis project Ga0194135, IMG submission 134024) | Freshwater sediment microbial communities in response to fracking from North America - Little Laurel Run_MetaG_LLRF_2013 (version 2) | ecosystem: Environmental > Aquatic > Freshwater >... | reverse complement strand
GAAGCCATTAAATGTCAACAGATTTGAAAAATGTATAGTAATGGATTGACTTGGGTCTTTTAGGACGTTGTTAGTAGGAGAGTCATCCATTCAGCCGATATCCTTTTAAGGGATATTGTTGAAAGCCAATTTTGCACTTGCTCAATTCAATGTCACGTACCATAAAAGTCTACATTGGTTGGGAAGTGATAAATGGAAGGGAGCAACGATAGTTCACAACGAGGAGTCCACTGCCATACATTTATATGTCATGTGGCCTTTCTAACCAGAAAATTATTCCGAGACTATTCAGGCATTATGTCTCGTGTGTGTGTGTGTGTAACAGAATGATTTTGAGTGGCTTTATCTCCTAGTGGTTTAGATTTTGTGTGGAGATCCAACGATCCAAGATTAACACACACATACAGATAGGACGCTTTCTCCTGCCTTTTATTTCCATATATTATGCGAATCCCAAAATGTGAAGTTGGTGACGTGAGTTATGATTTGAGAAAAACTCGGTAAAATGGAGCGGAAGCCTCATATCATATATGATACCTACGACGAGTAATCTCGAGGAGATTTACGTAGTTCAGTGAGATTTACGTGCACACACACCTTCACCCAATAAGATATCATACGTTGATATCTGTGAAGGAAATGTGCGGAGGAATCGATAAAACTGATTCCGATGAAAACATATTATGTGACAATCCGTTGATTATTTCAAAGATGAAGAAGATTGAATCGTCGTCGTAGAGTTAGTGTAGAGAATAAGGAACGCGCACATGTTCATTCATAAGCCTCCTTCAGCTCCTTCAGTGATGGAAAGGACTGCAGCTCGTGACTTGTTTAGTGATCCTTTAAATATGACAAAGATGATAACGAGATCCCAACAACCTCACGTCTTTCTCCTGGCAATGAGATTCTTCTTTTAGCTTGCTGCACTGACTTCTTCATACACACGGTGTGAAACAATACTAGTTGTGTAGCATACGCAAAAATGTCCACTTTAGGATGATTCCATCCCGGAGAATAGTACTCTCATCCTATTGTCTGTTACGATTGATTTGCAATATTTCACCTGTTACGGGCAGGTAGAAGTGTTTCATAAGCTCATACTGTAGAATGTTATGCGCATTTATATCGAAGGATAACAGTAAAGAAAAAGAAAGATGTAGTAATAGAGTTTTCATTCATATAGAAAGTCACTATAGTATATGCAAATGAAGGAAAGGGGATATATCTATATAAAAGAGTGAAGAACTGATGACAATGAAAAAGAAGAGGCTCTTCTTCGCGTCTTCTTTCGCAATGACTTTTTCTCTTTGCAATTGGCTCAAGAACTTTTGCTTTTAGGAATGTTAGTTCACGGAAAGTGGGTATTTTTTTGAAAGCCTAGAATGTGTAAGCAGTGTAATAGGAAACCTACTGCTGCGGAGAGTTAAACGTGTGTAAAGATTTTTGGCATCGTTTGCAAGAATCGAATATAATCCAGACTCCGTGCACAACGAACAAAACCACCCCGTATGAACTAGCACACAAGTGATGACTACTAGAGAGAGAGAGTATGCGAGTTCACATGCATTCAACATTGTGGGATCCTTTTGTTCTGAAATGCTCTTCGAGAATTATATATACGTAGAGAGAGAGAGTTGACATTCACGAGAGAAAGACTTTCACCCTCCTCAATGACTTTTTCCTTAGATAACTTTGCCTTTCACCGTTCAAATTTATACACCAAGAACATTTCTAACTTCAGTTTCAAGAGTTTGTCTGATTTAAGAGGTCTTCTTGGAGTTCAACTTATTCGCTGTGAGGGCATAGTGGATATATGTATGCTCACAATATATGTAGATATTCTTATACTGCATGTGCACTATATGTTTATGCAATCCTTGTATATAAAACAATATGAGTGTTGAGATAAACACATCCAACATCTTCTGACAAGACAGAGGTCACATTGTCAGCTCTTGTTTGAAATGCCTGTGGGATTTGAAAAACATTTTTAGCTTGTGACTTTGAGGAGAAATGGGTCGGGGGGGATTAGATGTAATTGTGGATGGAAAATATTATTGTCATTAGTGTCATATGTGAGTATAGAGAACTTATTAAAAATGAGTGTGTGGGTTTGGTTGCAGATTTCCTCGGTTCCTGAAGATCTACCGGGTGTACAATTACTACTACATGGTAGAGTCTCGGACTGTGTACCCGAATGTCCTGAGGGTGGTGAATCTGATCCACATCCTTCTTCTTCTTGCTCACTGGTTTGGGTGCTTCTACTACCTAATCTCGCAGGCCGAAGGATTCGATGGGGACTGGGGCTACCCGAATCCAGAGAAGCATAAAGCCTTTGCTCCTCTCACTAGAAAGTACCTGGGCTCCTTGTACTGGTCAACCTTAACGCTGACTACCATCGGAGACTTGCCTCAGCCACATTCCAACTGGCAGTAAGTCATATTCTTTGTGACATTCATCATCATCACTAACATACACACACACACGAAAAGAAAGCAGCTCCTCCTCTCACAGTTATTATTATATGTTGTGTATACTTTCTCATCACGCATTGTAGAAATAATCAAGCTCGTAGTCATCAAATATTTGTTGTTGGCACGTGCAGACACAGTGACACTGTAGAGAGAACGATAACTGCGGAGTTTTTAGTGGGTTGTTGACGAAGAAAATATAATGAGAAAGGCGGATGGATGAGAATGCGAGGTCACTCCGGAGGATAGACGACTCTGGAGACTCTGTACAGTGTTGGAACTCTGGACCGGAAGGAAGTTGGAGAATGAAAGCAGAAAAACTATTTGCCGCATGAAAGTATGAAAGTGTGGGTAACGCGTGTAATGGTGGTATGGACTGTTTGGCGTGTCATATGTGGTTGTTGCTAATGGTCGAAGATGCAAAGGGAGAGGAGTAGTGAACACATGCTGGGAGCTGATAAAAGTATAAAAAAGTCTTTTCTTGGCATCAACTATTGTGCAGGCTACGGTGGTTTCTTTGGATCCCTGTGTGTGTGTAGTTGTAATATGTAGGATGGCAGGACAGAGTGAGAGTTTTTTGTGGATGTGTGTAATAAGTATGAACTTAAGGAGAGAAGGAGGTTGTTTGGAGAAAGAACGAAGAAAGTGATGATAGGAAGCCTCGGACATTTATAAAAGGGATTAAATGGTGTGTGAGACCATGAGGTGATCATTAGCAGGTGTCACGAACTCAACGATGGACCCGTTTTCTTTCCTACATTATTACGTGTGGTTCTACAAACAAGATTTTTCTTCTCGTGCCTTGTTCTTATGTAACTATGATTGGACATCTGACAATTATTGTATGCAGCAATGTGTAGTAGTATAGTATATGTAGGCGGTATACAAGGTTTGTGTTGATCATTTCTGATCCTTAATTATTAAACCTCGTGTACATTTTGTGGGCAAAGCTAAAGGAAAGGGAAGCGTTGAAAGTTGAAGGATCATGAGGACATAAACACAGATACACACGTATAATATGTTTGTTGGTGGTGGTGGTGTGTGTTGGGAAAGCCGTAAATAATTATGTGACAGGGAAAGTCTGTATAATTAAGTGAGGGTATGAGAAAGTACTTATGCAGATTAGGAGACGATTTATAGTCTGTCTTATCGCAATGTCGTATCTCATATGGCATACTTTCAAAGTTTTTTCGGTGGGATTGATAAGGATTTAGAAGTTTTGGATGATGTGGGATCTGCGGGGACAAAGTCTGGAAAAGATACTCTCGTCCTCTGCTCCCTTGGTTCTGATCATTATTGAATGTGTTTGAAGAATGAGGTCCGTATCGATTGGAGAAGTTGTAAGCAGCAATGTCTTTGTATGCCAGGGTGTATTTGTGTGTGTATGTATAGCTTTGGGTAGAATGAAAAATCCCTGAAAGTTTGAAAGTAGTTGAATCACTGTTCAGCGTTTGGAATAAGATGAGAGAGGAAGAGATTAAGAACACACACAGAGATAGATGCGACATGGAGTTAGTTCTTATATATATACATATATACGTCAATAAAAGACTGGGCAGTAGTCTTTTGTGTCCATATGGGTACAACTGGTGTGTGTTTGGTTGGAGTACAAAGGAAAAAGTGAATGTTTAGTAGTTGGGGAAAGTTATGTGCTATTTTATAATATGATGAGTGTATTGGATTCTCTATTTTTTTATTACAGTTAGTGTGTGTCAGTGAAGGAGAAGGCCGTAATATCGGCCGTGTCATGTAAATGTAGATTTGCGAGTTAGGGTAGGTGAAAGTGAAGACAGGAGGAGTAGTAGCAGAGCGACGAGGAGGATGCGAAGGAGATAAAGAAAAAAGTGGAATTTTATGAGGATGTGAAACTGGAGTAAACAAAACTGTTCTGTTTATTCTCGACTAATCTTCGTTGATCCTTTCTTGATTGAATCGAGAATGTTAGTAGTGGTGCCGGTTTATGGCTAATTTTTAGAATAATCGGCTAGCAAAATGATTTATTGGAGCTGGTTCTTCGAGACAGCCATTTGGATGGATGGTTTGTTTTAATCTCGTAAAAACAGGGAAGGATGGCGATGGAGTTTATGGAGATCGTGTATTTTGGCAACGGACCTACACTACATAGAGTCAATTTAGTGTGAAACCGGAATTCAAGCTCCCAGCGATTACTTTCACCATAACACTGAATGAGTTACATTCGTATCGTAAAATCCGTACTTAACTTTAGCTGTTTTGTTGCATTCCACTCTTTCGGAGCAGAGTTATTGGTACCCACAGGACAGTAATGGAAATACGGCATACTAAACACACTCTATACTCTCCCCATATACATTCTTGATAGTCAGCAAAAGTCGTTCTCGTCGTCGAGTCCAATCTCCTTGTGCATAAGAAACAAATCGAAGTGTCTGAAAGTATTGCCTTTCTACTTTCCATGAACTGTGTATTAGAAACGCTAAAATATTTTCTGGAACGACCAACTTGTAAAATAGTACACGGCGTCATCTCAAACACGACTGAATTCATAAGGCACACCAACTTGGAATTGAATTAGACTTCCTTTGACAGACGAATGTGATTTATGGCTCAAATCTTCCCGTTCCTTCCTAAAAGTGTTTTGCATTATATGAGCGATGAACTTGGGTTTACAACTCGTAAGTTCAAACAGAAGAGCTTTATGTTCTGGGCATTCGCAAATCAAATAGCAATTTCGTTCATCATTTCCTTCAGGACTTTTCCAAGGATAAGAAACTTTCTCCTACACAACAGTGTGTACACACACACACACACAAGTGTTCTCTGTTCACAGAGACGGCGGCTGTGTATTAGTTATTTAACTACATTTACAAAAAGTTATTCTCCTACAACTCGACCCGTTATGCCATTTCCTTTTTAACTGACAACTCCATTTTTACATAATTCTTGTTCCTTTAATACCTACTCGCATTTTCTATGAACTAATCGATGAACTTTTTGCTTTAAAAATGAAGAAACGAGACGTACTTGAATTTGACTTACACCACTAGGCTCAAGCTTCGGTCTCAAAGATCAAGACTGCATAACTTTAAGAGTGAAACTGGGTAGGTCAACTTCACACAAGTATTCACAAGTAGTCCTTCATCTTGTTTCGCTTAAGTTTCAAACTTGAAAGAATCTATGGAAAATCGTACTTAATACGTATAATAATTGGCTCACTGCCTTCCATGAATAAAAAAGCGTAGCGAGGTACGCCTAAAAACTAAAAGCTGCAGGAAGGGAGTTAAATTCCTCTCTGTAGCAAATAAAAACTAAGCCAGTTTGAAACACGATGAATGGTCTATATGCCACTGCTTGTATATTGTTGAGTGCCTTTCGTGAGGGAGAAAGTAAGAGAGAGTGATGTTTCCTGATATTTGAGAACATCTCAGGGTTGCATTTCCATTTCTCTTGGGCTGTGCAGCAAACAAACTATTACTATTGTGGTTCCTCCGACGTTTTCTCTCTGTGTTTGAAATATGATGTGTCTCACATTGTAGTAGTATATTAGTCTCTCTTGTCCTCTTTATATACCGTTAGTAGTGCGACACAGAAGGCGTTTACATTTACTTCTATTATTACGTTACCAGCTCATTTCTACTACACTAATGATAATAATATGTGGCCGATCAGTTAATTTCTTGGAGGCTGTTCGTAAAAAGTAAATTAAATATGAGATCCTTGTATTCTCCTATTATGAAGTGTCATCATCATCAGCATCGTATCGTCTTCTTATGTAAATTAAACCTCTCACCATTATTGTGTAGCTACTTGAAATTAAATATGCTTCTCTCTCTCGTTCTCCTAAGTAGTGTACTGAACAGCCATATTGTATATAAAGATATATAACACACTTTCACACTTGTAATTTGTGCTTTGGTTTACTAAATTTAAACAAGACACTTCAGTGTATATGTGTCTTCCGTGCCTTATATTGATTATCTGTGAGAGTGCAAAATTAGCAACTTGAAACTCAAAAGCGATGTAGGAAGAATGAATGAAGATTTATTGGTGTTTTTTCATTTTCAAGGTATATAATGTATATCCTGACTTAATTAATTGTGTATCCTAACTGTTGTACTAATAATAAGTGACACGTCGTTGGTTTTTATTTAATTTGGGAAATTTATTTATCGTTAGACTCTTTGATACACTTTAGATTTCTTTTAAAATTAAGATTGATTTCCTCTGGTACTTTTCGAACAGCCTTCAAAAAAGAGCTTCCCGACTAATAATCTCAGGTCACACGCAGTAGTAGTAGTAGTAGTTTAGATCTTACACTTTTGTTGTTGAGACAGAGAGTTCGAAAAATCAGGGGAAATCACTCTCGTCTTCTTTTTCTTGCCAATATATATAAAAACGTATAAATGCACTGCTTGTTCTCTTAATTGGTATTTGACCCTCCTATGAAAGAAAGAAGTTCTCAGATTCACCTCACTTTAATCTGTGTTTCCAGATATCTCTTCACTATAGTCAGCTACCTGATTGGAGTCTTTATCTTCGCTACTATCGTTGGTAAGCAATATAGTATAAACTAAACACTACATTGGATGTCTGTAGTGAAGATACAGTCTCTGTGTATAAACTGCCCGAACTGCATTGGACACAATCGTTTAATTTATTTCGTATTCACCTCACACAGGTCAAGTTGGAAACGTGATTACGAATAGAAATGCAAATCGTCTGGAATTCGAACGACTCTTGGTAACTCCAATTTTCCTTATTGAATGTGAATTGTAAAGGGGAATCGCGGTGAAAGTTGCGTAGCTTTTTTGGAAAAGTAATGAGTCGGGTTATCATGCCAAATGGTTGTCACCGTGTGTTTTAGGATGGAGCGAAGATGTACATGCGACATCACAAGGTTCCAAGAGACATGCAAAGACGAGTACTGCGGTGGTACGACTACTCCTGGTCAAGGTGAGATTGTCATCTGCTTTTTCCTGCAGGGGAGACTTGTATAGTTTTTATTTCGTTGATAGCGTCTAACTGAATACATCTATATGATGGAACTTATGAAAGGTGTCTTTTCTCTGTGCAGAGGACGAATCCAGGGTGGTGGTGATATCAATACGGCCTTGGGATTACTCCCTGATAAGCTCAAAACCGAGCTGGCTCTCCACGTCAATCTTAGCGTTCTCAAGAAAGTACGTGTGCTCAACTTTTCTTATGAGACTTTCATGACCTTATCGGTTTATTCGTCATTGTAGGCAGTGTGGAGCTAATTTCTTCCATTTGTCTTCTTCTTTAGTTGCCATATAAGTTATTCACGGCGAATTGTGGGTTTTGTTCCACAGCTCGTGTGTGTTCTATATTCCGCTAATTATCTGGTTTTAACGAAATAGGTCACAATATTTCAAGAGTGCCAGCCGGAGTTCCTCCACGACTTGGTTCTGAAGATGAAAGCATACATATTTACTCCCGGAGACTTAATTTGCAGGAAGGGCGAGGTTGCTCGAGAGATGTTCATCATTGCAGATGGAATTCTCGAAGTCATCAGGTTTCTTAAATCTTCTTCCCTTTGATCATCCGTGTTCGTTTCGTCTCTGTTCGTTCTTCCGCTTCCCAGTTGAGATTTATCGTTCATTTTTCGAAGATGATTTACATCTCCAATCGTCTTTTATGGCTTTCTCGTGACTCTCGATTTCCTTTCACACCACCCGTTGACCAACCAATCAACTTTGGACTTGTCATTGATAATAAATATATGTATATTAAGTATATTCTACATGCTCCATATAGTTTGCATATAGTGAAATAGACCTTCGAATGTTTATGAGATCTTCCATAAAGTTATTATTGGAAACTCTATCATTGGAAACTCTGGTCCTTACTTCTGAGGTTTCCTCTAAACTGACTCGCTGTATGGAAGAGAGGAAGGAAGAAAAGAGACAGTTACTATGCATAACTTGTGGAAATGCGCTGTCTTCAGAGACAGACACGCTTAAGCTAATTCAAAGAGTAATCTCCATCCTATGATTGTGAAATGTTTGCAGTGAGACAGGAAAAGTATTGACGACAATGCAAGCTGGGGATTTCTTTGGGGAGATAGGAATTCTGAACTTGGATGGATTGAACAAGTAAGTCTATATTGATATATATACGTGTAGTGTGAGTTATAGAAAGTACATTAAGAGAGGTATTTGTGTGTGTACTAAGTCATTTGTTTGTTTGGTTGATATAATAGACGCACAGCCGATGTTCGTTCAGTGGGATACTCAGAATTGTTCAGTTTGTCGAGAGAAGATGTTCTTGCAGCGATGAAAGATTATCCCGAAGCCCAAGTGAGTATTCATTTCGACTATATTGTCAAATATATCTGAATCTCCCGAGAGAGTGAGAGAGAGGGAAAGTTTCACAAGCCATGTTTGTTATTTGGTTAGGAAATTCTACAAACGCTTGGAAGGAAACGACTGATGGAGGCGAGAAAAGCATCAGGACCTGCTGTAAAGAAACCTGGTCCTGGAGGAGGAGGCGCTCCTGGAGCTCCAGGAGGAGGTCCTCCAGGAAGCAGTGGAGGAGCAATAGGAGTTATAGGAGCATTAGTAAGCGTATCATCTCCCGTCCATGCCACATCTCTGAGTCACAGTGGAAGTATCAACAGCCACAAAGAACTGATGGACGGGGCAGGAAGTGGTGGCGGAGGATCGTCCATAGTTGGTCCAGTAGATACGACAACAGGGAAGAGAATCGTAGAAAAGCTCCGGAGTGACGTGAAAGGACTACGGAACGCGATTCGTCGAAGTAGGAAAAGTAACTCTAGGTAATTATGATATAAGATAGTTCGTAATAAGAGAGAGAGACTACTATATGAACGAAGAGAGAAAGCCTTATTGGCTATTCCTACATATTTTGGTAATTGAGCTTTAGAGAGTGAGACTAATGAAATGTACTTGTTTAGTAAAGAAGACTCGAGTGAGCCAGAATCATCGGGGAAGGTGGACGAGGAAGGACTTGTAGTTCGAGGGGACAAGGGTCCATCGTCTTCGTTCCCTCCTCCCAGGGGAGTTCTCAAGAGAATGCATAACGTAGTGGTTAGTGGAGATGACAAGGATAAAGCCGGTGGTGCTGCAGTAGACCCGTCCATAGTAGTAAAGTCGTCTTTACAAGCTTCGTCATCATCGTCAACTGGAGGTGGTGGAGGAATTTCCGCCTTCAAGAAAAGCGGACTAGCTAGTGCCGTCAAGAGAGTTCAGATGGGAAGGTCACCATCCATAGTCAAGAAGAAAGTTGAGGAGGCAACTCCTCCAGAAATAATTGGAGCGGGTCTTCCCCTTATCCAACGACTGAGACTACTGAAGCAAAAGGAAGATCGAGAAAAGAAGCAACAAGAAGAGAGAGAAGCTTTGATGAAGACTTTGATCCCTTCGAATCTTTCCTTAGCCTCTCCCAATGGATCTCCCACAGTGTCGCCCATAATGCACACGAGAGCTTGTGTGGAGGCACCTCCAAAGACAACCGACCCTGCAACAGCTCTCGCTCAAGTTGTAGAACGAACTCGTGTGGAGAGAGCGAGTATTTCTTCTGTGGAATCGGGTGGAGGAGGCGGGCCTGGAGCAATTTCATCACCTCCATCGACGTCTCTTCCTTTGCTAGGGACGTTTAGTCCCAAGTCGAACCTTCTCATTGGAGAGGCTGCAGCAGTAGCAGCGTCTAAAGCAACCGCTGAGCCTATTCCAATTGCCTCTGGAGGATCCTTCCCAACTTTCCCTCCTGTGTGGACTCCTTCGCCTCCCAGAGGTCCAAGTTCTTCAGTGTCTGCTGAGCCTGTTGCTTCTTCTTCTAGTAGTTGTGGTGGTGTACCTCCTCCTCCTACTCATCCTCGTCCGTCTTCGTATCATCATCACTCAGCCTCCGTTTCTTCAGCAGACAGACGTCCCTCAGCCCTTCAATTGAGACAACAACACGCAGCAAAGAATTATGGATCGGTGGATGATCTATCTCCAGAATTCTCTAGATTACCTTTCATAAAGAAACTCAAGATACTCAATGAACGACAAAAGATTGCTGAGCTGCTACTGAGTAAATCTGCGAATTCAGTTTTGACACGAAGCACAAGTGAAGGTTCCAATGAGAATCCCGTGGTGGGGAGTGAAGTTGAAGTGACTCTTCTTCATTCAGTTCAAATGGGACGAAGAACTCAGTCTAATAGGGAATTGTTGGAGGTGGAAGGAACTGGTGGAGATGAAGAAGAAGGACTTTCTCCTCGTCAGTATTTCTCTTCAAAGAGTTCTTCGCCAATTAAGTCACCCCAAACAGGAAGTATGAGTATCGCTGGTGGCGTTGAAGAAGATCGTGAAGAAAATTTGGGGCGAAGTGTAACAACAACAACGACACAAAAGAAGAAGACGTTATCAGAAGACTCAAATGCCACAGTATGCCTTAAAGACGGAGGAGGGTCTAATAAAAACGAAGAAGTTCGGAGCAACAGCAGTAGCGCTGCTGCTGTTGCTGTTGTCAGTGGTGGTGTTGGTCACAAGTCCAAAGTGAGGAAACGAAGGAAAGTAAAGAAGCCCGAAGAAGGAATGACGATGATGAGAAGCGGAGGAGACTCTTCGCCAAGTCCTTCTCCTCCGTTGTCTCCAGAGGGAGAAAGCAATGAGACTCCCGAGCGTCGAAATCTCAAGAGTATCTTGAAGAAACTCGCCGAGACGAAGGAAGGCGAAGAAGAAGGAGTAAGGGATGGAGAAGGAAGTCGACGAATGAGGGACGACGAGGTGAGTCTCCTCAAAGCCCCGACCGTCGAAGGTTACGCTGCACGTCATCGTAAGTTTGCCAAAAATGTTACTTTTCGTCGACAGGCAGTGACGGTTGTGTCTCCTGAAGGACCCACCACCACAACTGCCACTTCTTCGTCTCCCTCTACTACTACTACTTCGTCTTCTTGTTGTCTCCCTTCCTCTTCTATTATTTCCACATCTCCCATTTCAGCTCCTCTGAATTCTGATGAAGCAGCGAGACTTCTTCTTGTACAAAGGGACCAACCTGACCTCCTTGCTGCTATCCTCCCTTTACTTCAGTCTCTCTCATCCGAGGTAACAATTTATTGTGTGCATCTCTTCTTTCACATTCTTCTCTGATTATTATTTCATATTCAAACCCTACTCTAGACTAGGGATCCACAAGCATTTTATGTATAAATTTATATTCATGCACATATATATATTCATCTCGTTCTGCTAATGCACACACACACACAGATATGTATATTTATTCCCATTCTTATATGCCGATATTGCGACTTCCGCTTGTGTGTGTGAATCTGTGAGAGTATAATATATATATTATAAAGTATGTATTATCTATTTTTGGATGAGTTCTCTCTCGCAGAGATTTTAATGGGCGATAGGTGGCGAGATTCTGACTTCCCTTTGCTTTCCGCAGATTCTCACAGACGAAGAGTTTGTGAATGTGAGAGAGTGTGAGTGTGTGACTTTCCCAGGTAGACTCGTCGTGTCGAGAATGCTTTCCCTTACAGAACAATAATGTTAAATTTGCTATGCAAGTTAGGTATATAATCAATTACTACTACTCCCACTGGAGTAACTACTACCACGCAGACACACTTTCTTCTAATACTACTTCAACTGATGATGATAATCATTCTCTTACAGTTTTCTACTTTATTCGTGGTCATGATGATGAATGTCTGAGTGACTAATTTAACTTCTCTGTATCCGTGTATTGTGTACTATTGTGTACTATGTATTATTTCAGTTTGCTAGAGAGAGAAGTGTATAATATAAAGACGGTAGACTATTAAAATGGATTCTGTGGTAGAGATACTTTTTGTATGTTTGCATGATGCGATATGAGATTGGAGGAAGTTTATTTTCGATTGGTTGAAGGAGCATGAGATTAATTTTTGCGTGTAAAAGTAGTTTCATTGATAAAATATGATTGATATTGCGTGTGCCTGTGTTTGAATAAGATTGGGGGATTGTTTTCATTTACTTTTAGAGCATGAAAGAGAAAAACGCAATGTTTGATATGCTCATTATTTTATGGAGAGATTAATAAATTAATATAATACTAACAACGCGAGTTTTAAAACGTGAATGCTGTACATATATATATATAGGGTGAACCATAAATAGATATGTGGAGAAGCCTCTTCCCCATAAGCAGTAGCATGGTGAAATTGAAGTAGTTATGGGAATACATATCTAATTCTGGTTCACCCTGTATATAT
>Ga0194135_10001882_pt1 | contig 12675 bp, 14 predicted proteins | sample LitLau_LLRF_2013_FD_134024 | JGI IMG/M metagenome (GOLD analysis project Ga0194135, IMG submission 134024) | Freshwater sediment microbial communities in response to fracking from North America - Little Laurel Run_MetaG_LLRF_2013 (version 2) | ecosystem: Environmental > Aquatic > Freshwater >... | reverse complement strand
TCTTCACTCCAACTCCAAACTCCGTCCGTCCACCACCATAATAATCCCAAATAATAAAAAGTCTCTCTTTCCACTTCCCTCCTCATCTCCTCTAAGCGAAGGTAGGTGGATCAAAAAAGAGCCTCCTTTACTCGCTTTCTCCAAATATCCTCCTTTCCTTCCACTCTCTCAGAGATTCTTCCTTCCGTCAGTCGAGTTCCTCGGAGGACGAAGGTCTACTCAAGTTTGACCTCTAGGGACGAAATCTAGGGGATCCATGTTCAGATTATCCTCAAAAATCCATGAAAATATTCTCAAATGCCGAAATTTTAGGATTCCATTTTTAGGTGATCTTTACTTTTTTCAGGTTCTTTCTCACCCGGTTTCAGCGCATTTTGCACGATACAGAGAGAGATGGGCAGCTGCAGCTTTTTTTTGTGGAAAGGTTCCCATATCCCAGTAAAGATACTTTGAGAGAGTCTCTCGGGAGACTCTGGGATCCCACCAATCAGATCCGCTTTCAACCAACCAATTACAGAACTTGTCTCTTTGAGGGCGCCAGTCCAAAAGTCTACTTCAGATGATACTTCTTATTATCAACATGTGAACTTACCATTCTTTTTTCATGTTTTTTTATTTCATGACGAAAGAAGAGAGCACAGAATCAAGAAATCTGCCGGGTTGGGCGGAACGTTCTCCTTGGGAAACTAATTCGGAAACGGCTGGACTACGTTGGGTAGCATCCTCGTCATCCCCGAAGGACCCCTTGTGCGGACATGAACTCGTCGTTACAGCGTTTTTGGCTGGGCGGTAGTGGTGGATCGGTAAGACATTATAACCAGTTAATTTTGTATAATTTTTGAATAGCATTAGCATCTGAAGTCGTGTATTTTTGAACTGTCTCCAGATCTTATATCGTGCCTTCCATGCTGGAAATATTTGTTTGGCAAAGAAGTGGAGATATAGGAGACCGAAACCAGGGAGGGTCGACGCGTCCAAGTTAAAAGTTGGCGGACCAGTTTCTGGTTCCCACGTATTCTCTGAAAATATGGCTGAGGTTAATAGTCGAGCCTTTGAGTTTGATGCCGTTTCACTAAACCAACGGGGGTGAGTTCTTGAATCTGCTAAAAACGACTAGGAGTTGGCTGTGCTTCTTTTTAAATGTGTATTGTGTTGTGTAGGTTTCTCCGTTTCCAAAAGGGGTATGATGCCCCACCAAATGCAATTGAGCAACTTTTATCTTTGACAAGATCAATGAATCCGAAATTAGCTGGAGCTACAGATTTGGACTTGGTTGACTTTGAGCTCTCGGACCCATCTTTTAAGTATGAGCTTCTGTCCCGGGCTGGCCAGGAGTTTCAGCACTCGGTTCCCAATTCAATGCTTCACTATATCGTTACAATCCGTGAGTCCCTCTCTTTGTTTATTTTATCTTAAGGAGCGTTGTAGGGGTTTGTCTGCACTGCCCGAAGTACCAAATCAAATTGAAAACGCTTCAAAAATGTTGCAGGGGATGCTGTTAAATTTTACAACACGAGTGTGAGCGTGAATACGCCGTATGATGATCTAATCAGGAGGGAAGACCTCCCACAAAATTTACATCTTCAGAAGGATTATGTTCGTTTTGATCCTGGTCAGTTGAGTTGATGAGATTCGAATCAGAGACATTTGTAATCGGGTCAGATGAATTAATTGGTTTGGTCTTTTCTTTTTATTTCCAGAGACGGACACAATGTTTGGCGGTGAGACTGCATTTCCCAAATCTTCAACCATCGTGACTGGGCTCCGGGCGAAGAAAAAGTACAAGACAGTCCATGCCGAGCGGAATTATATTGGAATCAAGTAGTAGGAATTATTACAAGTTAATAGAAAGTATGTTTGGTAGCTCATGATTTAATACGTCATTTAAAAAAAAGTAAATGCAACATAAAAATTCTGGACCAAGCAGAGGATTAAGTTTCCTCTATATCGTTTTTGACTTCACATCCCGTTCCATATCACAATTTTGTTCACAGGGAATGACGGTTCATCTCTTCACTTTTTGATCCCAAATAGGGATTTCTTTTTTGGTTCACCCTAAGGGTTAAAAAAAAATCCAACGGATTAATTCAAACTCAAAATGTTTCGCTATCGACTTACCGAGAGACCAAGAAGCATCTTGGCTTTGTCTTCTTCTTGTGGCCCAGCATTACTATCTGACCATGCGAGTGCTTTCGGCCAAATCTGAAGTTTCTGCTTTATAGCCTAAGAAAAAACCCAACAATTGACTTACTTTGTTCATCCGGAATGTTCAATTATGAGAGGAAAGAACGGGGAGGGGCGAACCTGGGATAAGAGAACGCGCTTGCTGTGGTTTCTTACTGCTACCAAAAAGTCCAGCCAAGTCCAAGTAATATTGTTGTACTCGAGCGTGGGAATGAGCAAATGGACATCATGGACGTCCTCAATATTCTTTTCCTTTTCCCCTTTGTAACTGACGCGGACGGGTACTTCTGGGATCTTGACACAAATGAAGAGCATATTCTTTTCTGCTCTTTCCTTCATTTTTTCTACGTCATCCTTCTCATTCATGGCAACATAAAATTTCGACTCTTTCTTCTTACTCCGAGCTTTCCTTCCTTTTCCACCTGTGGGGGTTGAGAGACTCATGGTGGTGGAGAGCGTGCCTGGGTTACTACTCTGCATCTGGGAGTCCAAAGTTCCTGTGTTCCCACCCCCGAAACTCATTACGCTCGTCGAATCAAACTCTACTGGAGCATTGGGATCAACTTCATCCAATTTCTCTGGATCCTTTTCAGGAAAACAGAATTTGAATAATGTTTTGAAGAACTGGTACGTCATTCCTGGTAGATTAATAACACGTGAGTGAGCTCAAAGAATTCTCATATTATTCTGTTCTTCCTCACCGATTGTTATGGGAGCAATATTGATTTCGAAGTGTTCCTTCACTGCGATCCCGCCCACCGGTGGCCGATCTCGACAAAAGACACGGAGAGTACGCTGTGAGAAAATTAAAAAATTGCATACTCTAGAACCAAACGGCCGAGCGACTTCTAAACCCTCCGGATGAGGCCAAAGTCGCTCGGCCCTTTTCTGGAGTACATGTATCACACGGAGACGGGAGCACAACAATTCTCTGTTACCTGGCGATCCACTGGCATACTGACATGAATATGAGACGGGACCAGAATGTCCTTGTAAACTTGATTGGGCAAAAGATTCGTAACGGTGATGTATCCAAGTTCACTCAAGTGCTCAATCGAGTCGTCACTCTTTGCAGTTTTTGTGTAACTGCAGAAAACACACAAATTAGAAAAGTCAACGAAGGATTCCAACGATTAGGAGATTGTTCCATACAGAAAGTTGCTAAGGACTAAATCCGCAATCCCCAGTTGACCATCCGTTTGCGTCAGTCGCCACTGAGCGTGTTTGAAGCAGATCTCGTAGACTCGTACTAGGGAGACATCCTTGTTTTCTCGTTTCCGGGAGAGTCTCTGAGTGGCTGCTAATTTGGTTTCCTTGTAGCACATGATCATCATATGGAGCTCCTCCCCTTTGGCAGTTACCAGCTCCTTGCTTTCGTTCACCTATTCCATTGGAAATCCATAGTATGAATCTTACTCCAGGGTGGCATGGGGAAAGAAGAACTGAAGTTCAACCTGTTGTTCTAAGGCGGAGCGTTGTGCTTGTAGAAGTTCGCTAAATGCCTCTTCCAGCTGCGCCTTTTGAATCAAATACGTTTCCTTTTCCAGTCGTCGTTGCTGATTTACCAAGGCTCTGAATATCACAAAAAAAAGTTTCAAGGATTTTCTCGTAACTTTATTAATCTAGGATTCCTCAAGCAATACCTCAAATGGTTCTGTAGTTGTTGAATTGGTCTCCGCTGTGCCTCTGTGCTCTGCAATTGCAGCTTGAATCGAAGCCTCTGCAGCTTTTCAAAAGCTTCCTTCCTTTTGGGGTCGACGTAGAGCACCAAATTATTCACAATATCCATGATCATTGCATACTAAAATAGAGATTGGTTGAGCTCAGGCAATCATAATGAACTTGTAGACAGTACAGAACTCATACCTGTACAGAATTTGTGAATATGTTGAGGTCGTAGTGCATCAGTGTGAATGCTTCTACTGGCTTATTGGGCTCATCCCAGAGTTCCAAGTCTGTAGGCGCAGGCGGAATGTCGGGGATTCCGGACGGGATTTTGTCAACTCCAGTCTCCCCATAAGTTGTATAGAAAAATTCACACTTGCATCTGGAGATGATCCGCTGGAGTTGGACGGAAACATCAGTCTCATCTGATGAAGCACCAACCTGTAAATAGCCAAAGCCGAGGAAGTCAAGGTATGACTGTATAACTCCGCACACTGACAACTGATATCTTACCGTCTCACTAACGACTCCGCCTACACTTTGCCCACTTCCAACCATTTCTGGCACATTGGAGATCGTCGTTGTATCCCTTTCTTCGATATTCTCCACGGAGACCCACTGAATGTTCTCTTCAAAGAAAGAAAAGTGCATTTTGCAGTTAGAATCCTAATACAATGGTATCCCCGCATATCATAGGAGGAGACGGTTGCTTAAGTGATGGCTCACCTTCTGGAGTGTTGTCATTGAGGCCAACGGAAACCGTAGCATAATATTGCATTCCTTCGAGCGAACCAACCCACGTCGTCTTTGGTACAATGGTTCCATGTTTCCAGACAGGTTTGTGTTCCCTCTGAAGTATGTGCGCCTTTGCAGCACTCACAATGACGTACCCTCCGGACTCACAACCCTTGAGTAGAACTTGACAATTCACCAGCTCAACTGCAAGAAAGCAGTACCCGTCAAGAAGAAACGTCAAAACGTTTAAAACAACATTGATTACAAGATAAACCAACACACTTAGCCACTTTTGATGAATCACATCATCCAACGAACTCTGAGCTAAGCCGTGTAGGCTCTGCTGGGGTGGGGGAACGGTGAGATCCTCTGAAAATACAACACCTCGACTCTCTGCCTCCAAAATGAGCTTCTGTAACAAGGAAGACGCTGCCGCATTCTGTCCCTGGAAATTACTCAGCGGTGACGAGCCAACTTGAGATCTCTGACTCTGTGAAGGGCAGCCGAAGTTAGGAATGACATTATCATACCGAAGTTGAAGTAATTCAGGTTACCTGAGCACTTCCGGTGGGAGACGTCACTTCTCCTTGTCGTCCCTTCTTACTCTCCCCGTTATCATTTTTCTTGAGAGGACTACCGGTGGGGGCGTCATGCTTGCTGAAAAAGCTCTTCAGAGCCTCCGTGGACAAGTTCTTCTTCAATTGCTGCAAGGATGTAAATCTCAAAATTGAATCCCATTCCCTTACAATTACACTAATGAAGTGAGCGTGTAAATGATCCTATTCCTACCTGAACTTTGACGAAGGAATCAAAAAGAGAAAATGCAACATCCCGATTATTTTTAGTCCAAGCGCCCTTCAATTCATGAACTACAAGCCTATGCTGCGGAGACTCAATCCTGACAATCAAGGCACATATCGTCTCTCAAATGAGCACTGATTTATGGACTGATTTCTGTTAACATACCTATTTCCATCTGAAGTTTCAGTGTTGCCCAGTAGAGGTTCCCTTCCATAGGATAATTTATCAATGCTCATGAAAAAGAATTTCTCAATTGGCTTTGTTATCTAAAGAGAGAACAACGTTTGAACTTGAGAAAATAATTTCGTCAATGGAAATTGGTAAATATTATTATGGCTTACGATGGCTGGATCTTGAGACTGCGCCGATTGGAGCCAAATGTCTGTTTCATTTAATTCTGTATTGACGTATAGGATGTTCCAGTCTGCTTTTGGGCGATGAATCAAACCATCGCTCACTGGCTGGAGGGCCAACTGGTGCTCTTCATAGAGGTAAATGAGCAATGAGAACATGAGATTGAAAAAGAAATTGAATGAGTATGAGGGAGGGTATACGGACGGTTAGTCCTGGCCTGGTTTACCTGAACAACTAGAAATCTTCCCATTGTTGATCTCTATCCCACTTTGCATGGAAAATGAAACCCAATAGCAGACGTGGAATCGATTCAGACTGACGGAGAGACGAACTTTCTTGTAATGACGACTAATTGGGATTTTCTTTGGACGCGTATTTCGGAACAGAACGCCTCGCCGAGTGGGTCTTGTAGTTCCCGACAGAATTAGTTTCAGATTCTCAAACCATCTGATGAAAATGTTTCAATTCTGTTACTTGAGACAGGGAACAGGAATTATATCATTGGATGTTGGAAATGATTTCTCGGCGAACCTGAGTGTACTGCCGTAGAGAACTGCCGTAGGACAAGAAGGTGAGGCATTCTTCCCTGACTTTGTATCCAGACTAATGTTCATGTTCAAGTGTTGAGATCGGAAGGCTCTGAATGAGTCATGTTCCTGGTTACTCGAATACTCTGGAAGTTTATCAGGAGCGCAGGGCTGTACAGCATAGTGGTCATTGGAATCCGCCAGACACACCCAGTTCAGTTTGAACGTAAGTCGAATGGACGGTAAATGCAGCATGCGACAGTCATCATACTTGGATGCTGTGCGGACATAAATGTCCAGATCCCCATCAAACAGGATTTTCCCTACAGAAAGAAATCACAATTTGAAATGCATGACTTTGGTGAATACTACTCCCGCACTTGAATTTATATTCGTATCACCATTCGTCCAAGCGATTGCAACCTCTGTCCAGCTTACTTCCATTTCCTCTGTAGTATTGTAAGGATTAAGGGAGGCGTGGAGGAGATGTGTAAGGGTATTCACAACAGTACAGAGTCGTCCGTGAAAAAGAAGTCGAATTTTGTCCCAAAAGGGCAAAGGGCGACTAGGGTCTTTTGACGTTGGGAAAATATTCTCGAAAGCAAGGTTGCATTGGGCGAGGACGGGTTCCCAACATGGGCCAAAAGCCATACTCAGACTCCGCACGTCACATTTCAAGTCAAAGTACCACTTGAGACTATTGAGACTCCGCTCCACCGAATCAACGTCAAATGGTCCCCCGACTTCCACCTCGCATGTCCGTAACGCTAAGGAAGTTATTCACGGCATGATTATGATCAATATTAGAGAAATAAGTGCATGGGATGTATAGCTCGAGAGATTAGTACCTCTTTTATGTGCCTCAGCTTCAGCGCCAGCCAATTTCCCCCAGAAGAGAATGTCCTTGGAATCCATGAGGGGTTGGGGGAAATCTCGAAGTTGAACTTTCCACTTGTGAACTTGGAATCTGACATAACGGCACCAAAGGGTTGAGAATTCCACTCCTTCTGATTGCCAAGGGCTGTCGGGGTCGAGTTCCTGTATAAGAACCTTGAGCTTATCTGGTCCAAACATCGACGGGTCGGCCATTGAGACCAATTGAACATCTTCCAATTCCCATAACAGTAGATGACTTCTCTGCGAATGGTTCTACTCAACCAGAGAATTCCCTTGAGCAAAAGTTCTGAAGAGACATGGCTGAATGTACTTTATTGGTGAGCGGTAATTACCTGGTACAACTTCTTAGATCTCTGGATATAGATGGACGAGGACTTTTCTTGCAACTGCTTCCGTAGCTCATCAATTTTTGAGGAGGACATGAGGAGATTCGTCTTATACAACTGATTGATTTTTGTATCAAGGACTTGGAGTCTCTTTTGATTCTCAAAGTATTCATCTTCCAAGAGCTCATAATTGTCCCGGAGCTTAACCTCAAAGGGATCATCACCTACTTCGATTCGCACAGAGTGAAACTACAGGAAGAAAGAGATAGCTTTTGTTAATGTATCATTTAACTCTAAAACACCCTAATGTTAAACTGCTTTACCTTTATAAGCAGATCGTTCCAAAGAACAGGTGGCTCGGTTGTGTCTTTCTTGTGTTTTGCTTTGATCCATTTGAAGCAAGTCACAAACTCCTCATTGAATGCTGAGGCAAAGTTGTAATTAAATGGAAAATTCAGAGATAGTTTCCCAATGTCCACGCGCCTAAGAATTTTACAGACAAAATATTAGTGTACATACATTGAAACTCTCATTCACTGATTTGATTAAGCTGATTAAAGTGAATGGAATAATTTTGAACGGCAGCGGCCATTTTGTTTTTCAAAATGGCGACTCCCAGTATCAAAGTGTGATTTTCCATTTCAAATTGACGAAAGCCGACACAAATCCCACGCAACAACAAAGACCGGGAAAAACGTATTTGTGAATTACCATGCACCATTCTCCGACTCTAAAAGTTGCCCACTACTAGTTCGGAACTGCTTCGTTAGTCCCAAGCTTTTTGGAATCTTAGCCAGATTAAACTTGTCGATTTGTCCAATTTGAAAACCGTCAAACTTCAGTTTAATTAACCTCGATTTCCATTCAAACGTGTCTCTCAGTTTCTCAATTTTTGAGTCGTCTGCAAAACCAAGTGAGCTAGAAGAATTGTTCAGAGTAGGTTTGAATTTTCTAAAAATACCTGTAATCAATTCAAATGCATGGCACTGGGCTAACTTTCCAGTTAGAGTAAAGTTTTTTCTCAATTTGACAGAAAAAGTAGAAGTGGGACTTGCATCCTTCCGCTTATCTCCTTTAGAATCGGAAAATCAAATATTTAGAAAGGATAATTTTAATTTAATTTCAAACGAAGAATGGAGTATTACCTTCTGTTCTGAATCTTTTCCGACAGCACTTGACTCGCTCCACGAACTGCATCAGTTGCAAATGGAGGAGAGGACTCCAGCATATGGCCGTGTTCTTATGTAGGACTAGTTCATGGCAAGTGTGGGGTTTCTCTGACGACGCGCTGGAATTGTAACTACATTTTGGGATATTGAACAGCGGATTCAGTGTCTAAAAGTGGGATTTCAAAATTCACATTTAAAAGTTGATTATAAAGTAATGTCAAGAGTTATGAAAGAAATGTCTTACACAATCACTGAAATGCGAGGATGAGAACACTTCAAACCTCTCAATCACCATGTCCTTCGTCTCCCGATCAGTCGTTGCGTATAAAGCTCCCAAATCCGCATTCAAGCAAACTACAGAGAAGAATGAAAGTCCTTTACTGTAAATACTCATTACTAATTACTCATCCCTCCAATGAAAGGGAATTTAGACAGCGGACAGCGTACGTTTATTCTCAGCCATGTAGAGCATCTTGGCATCAAATACTTCAACGTTGACACCCTTTAAGAATCCAGCCAATGATTTGTCTCCAGCACCTTCCTTCTTCATTGGCTTATTATTTCTAAAAGTGAAGGAATGGAATACATTGAACTGCTCCTTAGATGAGATTCCAATAGTAATATTACCCCTTCGCTTTAGATTTTTCGGATCCAGTAGGAATGAGTGAGAGAAGCATTGCTTCCAGTCGAGGCACCCACTGAAACTGACTCCCGCAGAGCTTAGCACCGAGATTCTCTCCTTTGAGTTGAAACCCGAGCAGTTCAAAACAGATGGGACGAAGCTTGACTTCTTCACATAAATCCATTTCTGTAACGAGTTCCTTAATGACGACCTCAACGGAACAGTTGTCTTCTGACCAAATCTGACTCAAATCCTTACAGGAGACTTCAATCAAGGCACTTGTAAAAGAACACTTCTTTTCATCGTACTGTGCGTGGAGCTGGCTACTCTCAAACGAAACTTTGTCTACGGATTGCAAAACGTCGTCCAATTTGAAAGGATCTCGTGGAAATTGCTGAACCTGCACGGAGGAAATGAAGAAGGTTTCAATTAGGAAATAATAAACTTAAGTAAAGAAAGATTAGTTACCAGTTCCAAGTTAGATTTTAACTTGGATTTATCAAAAACTAAAGATTTCTGATATGATTTGAGTGCTAGGTTTGAAATGTCCAAATCAACCGTCATGGAATGGTTGGCCAACTACAAAATTCGATAAATTGTTAGTTTTACAGTTTAAGAAAGTTTAAAGCTTGGAATGAATTTAGTTGGAACTACCTTAAAATAGTTGGAGAACTGATCCACGGAAAATGATTGATGTCTATCCGGCTCAATGCGAATGAGTCCTAAATCCAGCTGGGATTCAAATGTGACCATATCCACACCATTTACAGGGGAGACGGTACATTTGGATGTAAAGGAAAATCCGGATACGTTAGACACAAAGTCCGTGTTATCATCACTAATTTCACATTGCGTCTCAAAGATCCGAAACTTCACTTCCTAGAACAGAGAAAATAGAAAATTAAGACTTATTTAGTTCAACTTAATATTTTTTTAAATGAGAAAAAAAGCTTACCTTGGGAATGGTCTGTGAAAAAATGAGATCTTCAGCTCTCTCAATCCAATTTTGGTTTGGAGGTTCTACGCTCTTAATTCCTTTACTGCGATTGCTTCTGTCCATCAGTTTAGCAAAAGAAGACATGAATCTGTCTTTGTGCTCCCACGCAATGAACAGGTTTTCCACATCAATCCCGAAGTTCTGTGAGAAACATTTGCATCAGTTCAGTTGGGACTACAGCAGTGTTGGCTAATAATTTAATCACTAATAATGGCGTCCGTCAAGATGAAACGAACGACTTACATCCATGAATTCCCCCGAGTTTCGTGGACTAAAAATAATGTTGAGCCGAAAATCAAATGTCCAATGCAAGTGTTTGATCCCAGAACCACAAGCCACTTTGAAAAAAGGAGAATTGAAGGGGTCTTGCAGTTCGTATTCATTTGGCAGCCAATTCTCAGACACTTGGCATTCGAATGTCTTGCTCTTTACCACGATGCAGGCCGCAATTGTCGCCTCGCCCACTGTGGTACAACCGTCAACGGAGATGTCGGAGATCTTTGTATTCAAGTGAAATCCTTTTGTTTCATCAATCATTTCCCAGCCCCATAGCGAGACATCCGCAACGTAAATCCCCAGAAACTGTGGACAATTATGAAGTAAATCGATATCTGCGCTAGTACCAAGTCAGTTTCGACAGTGCTAACTCTACTAAAATATTTAATTCTGAAGTACCTGCACCAAATTAGAAACAATGTCAGGGGCCTTCAACTTACGACGTCCCCTTCTGTCCAGACCCGGGGAAGAGCCCCAAGTAGATGGCCGCCTTCCATTCCGCCAGTAAATTTTGATCGCAGAAATGTTGACAGTGAGGAGTTTGGGAGCGTGTTTGTTAAACAGACTACTTCGGCAACTGAACTTTTCAATCAACTACAATAGAATACAATAGATCGTGAATAATTTAATGGCTTTCAAATATTTAGGAGAGAATAAACGCTCGAAAAGAGAAAGTCATGAAATCCCACTTGCTTAAAGGCAATAAACTCAAAAAAATGTCGTACGATCCAAAATTCGTTGGTTTTAATACAGACGTCGCGCAAGGACATGTAAGGGAGAGATATTCGGCCGATCGTAATCGACAGTTTGTACTTGTACTTGATAAACCAGGTCATCAGACACGGGATCACCCTAAGAGTTTACAAAGTAAGGCATGAACACAATTAATGGAATATTACTAATAATAAAGTGAGGGCTAGTATTCTTACCAATTAAAAATTAGATACGCCACTATAGATATTAGGATAACTGCCTCGGCTATGTCCATAGTGAAGGGCCACATCGCACCGGCTGCTTACAGAATATTTCTAATGTGGGAAGTTTTATTTCGATAGTCACCTTAACGTCACCATTCTTTCTCCTCCTGGAACAAATTCAAATAATACGCAACGCAACTACAGAATTAGTTTCCTAAAAAAATTTCATCCATTTTTCTAACGTTAATATCAAGATGGTGGACGATGCAGATCCCTCAGATACGAGCAAGGAGATCGCTTTTCCGAGCTTTGAAAACATGGCGGAAATAGATCTGAACTCAGTAAATCCCGTTCAGCTCAGCGAAGGAGGAACCAAATTGAATTTAGGTAATTTAAACTGTTGAAAATGATGCAAGGAAACTAAATAAAATTGAACAGTATTCTGGGTAACTTAGAAAACACTACTGCAGAGTCTGTAGCTGAGCCAGGAATGGAGAAACCGAATTTTCAAGGAACGCCTAAGGCTAGTGAGACGGGAATCAAATCATCTACAGAAATTGCCCAACATGAAGGTAATTAAAATGGCCATCCCCGCCCATATAACTCTTAACTTGACTTGAATGAATGGCCTAAGCTTCTAAAGGAAGACAACCCCCTACCCGAGTAGGGCCTAGGGCGAGTGGAGCGAGTGCGATTGAGTTTACTGACTGATTTCCGTCTACTTGACCTGGTGAGCAGTACAATACCTTTTCCAAAACCTACTGAAAGTTACCATGCCATGATTCGTGAACACCCCGGGTGGAATCCGAAAACAAATCCTTCGGTACTGTGCCGGCCGCCTGGATAATAAGTCCGACCTTAGTTCAACTGTGCATTACGTTTATTTTGATGGATCCTCCAATTCTGGCAGTGCAAAAGCTGTTATTCAGATTAATATTAAAGATACACCGATACACGTCTGCGATCTCCTTAAACGTACGGGCGACGCCAAAAAGAGAAAAAGATACACAATAGGGAACTATTTAACAAATTACCGTCAAGCGTCCAGTATGGAGCTGGGACAGTGGACACTTATCTCTTTGAATTGTGAGACAGCAGGAGCAGGTCAAGCTTCTGTTTGTAGATTTTGGATTCAATTGATTAATTAATTTCATCTGTAAGATTCCTTTTTTTTAAGTATTTCATTTTACAAATCTCGTTTAACT
>Ga0194135_10001881_pt1 | contig 12676 bp, 10 predicted proteins | sample LitLau_LLRF_2013_FD_134024 | JGI IMG/M metagenome (GOLD analysis project Ga0194135, IMG submission 134024) | Freshwater sediment microbial communities in response to fracking from North America - Little Laurel Run_MetaG_LLRF_2013 (version 2) | ecosystem: Environmental > Aquatic > Freshwater >... | reverse complement strand
CGCTGATCGACACCGCCGGTGTGCGTAAGCGCGGCAAGATCCACGAGGAAGTCGAAAAATTCTCCGTGGTGAAAACCTTGCAGGCGATCAAGGACGCCAACGTCGTGATCTTCGTCATGGACGCCCGCGAAGGCGTGGTGGACCACGACCTGAACCTGCTGGGCTTTGCCCTGGAAGCCGGTCGGGCCCTGGTGATCGCCCTGAACAAGTGGGACGGCATGCAGCCGAGCGAGCGCGACTACGTGAAGACCGAGCTGCAACGCCGGTTGTTCTTCGTCGACTTCGCCGATATCCACTTCATCTCGGCACTGCACGGCACGGGTGTGGGCAACCTCTACCAGTCGGTGCAGAACTCCTTCAAGTCGGCGGTGACCCGCTGGCCGACCAGCCGCCTGACCCAGATCCTCGAAGACGCCGTTGGCGAGCACGCGCCGCCCATGGTCAACAACCGTCGGATCAAGCTGCGCTACGCCCACTTGGGTGGTGCCAACCCGCCGCTGATCGTGATTCACGGCAACCAGGTGGAGAAGGTGCCCAAGTCCTACGTGCGTTACCTGGAAAACACCTACCGTCGGGTGCTGAAGCTGGTGGGCACGCCGATCCGTATCGAGTTCAAAGGTGGCGAGAACCCATACGAAGGCAACAAGAACACGCTCACCGACCGCCAGGTCAACAAGAAGCGTCGTTTGATGTCGCACCACAAGAAGGCCGACAAGAAACGCCGCGACAAGCGCTAAAAAGCAGCGGCAAGCTGCAAGGGACGAGCTGCAAGTGAGGGTAGGGAAGTCTTGCCGCTCGTGGCTTGCAGCTTGAAGTAGCGACAGAAGAAGGGGCCTTGGGGCCCCTTTTTTAATCGCCGCGCTTTGGGCTATTCTCGGGACCTCCCGCGCCGCCGTAGTGCCGGGTGTTCAGCAGGGAACCCTCATGATCACCAGTAAGCTGCCGCATGTCGGCACCACCATCTTCACGCAAATGTCCCAGCTCGCGGTGGAAACCGGAGCGCTCAACCTGTCCCAGGGCTTTCCTGATTTCGACGGCCCCCAGGCCTTGCGCGACGCGGTTGGGCGGCATGTCGCCAATGGCCATAACCAATACGCTCCCATGACCGGTTTGCCGGCTCTGCGCCAACAGGTGGCGGCGAAAATCGCGCGCAGCTATGGCGTCGAGGTCAATGCCGACAGCGAAGTGACCATTACTCCGGGCGCGACCCAGGCCATTTTCTGTGCCATCCAGACGGTGATTCAGCGTGGCGACGAGGTCATCGTTTTCGATCCTTGTTACGACAGTTATGAGCCGGCGGTTGAGCTGGCTGGCGGCCGCTGTGTGCATGTGCAACTGGGTCTTGAGGACTTTGCCATCGACTGGCAGCAGCTAGGTGAAGCCCTGAGCCCGCGCACCCGGATGATCATCCTCAACTCACCGCACAATCCCAGTGGGGCCTTGATCAGCCGGGCCGAGCTGGACCAGCTGGCAGCGTTGATCCGTGATCGCGACATCTACCTGGTCAGCGACGAGGTTTATGAACACCTGGTATTCGACGGTGTGCCCCATGTCAGCGTATTGGCTCACGAGGAGCTGTATAAACGGGCTTTCGTCGTCAGCTCCTTCGGCAAGACCTACCACGTGACTGGCTGGAAGACGGGATATGTGGTCGCGCCACCGGCCCTGAGCGCCGAACTGCGCAAGGTGCATCAATATGTCAGCTTCTGCGGCGTAACCCCTTTGCAGTACGCTCTGGCGGATTTCATGGCCCAGTGCCCGGAACATGTCGAGGAGCTGCCGGCCTTCTATCAGGCCAAGCGTGATCTGTTTTGCGACTTGCTGAGCGCCTCGCGTTTGCGCTTCAGCCGAGCGGCCGGTACTTACTTTCAACTGGTGGACTATGCGCAGATTCGTCCGGACTTGAATGATGTCGACATGGCGCGATGGATGACCCGCGAACATGGCGTGGCCGCCATTCCGGTGTCGGTGTTCTATCGGCAGCCGCCCCAGGGGCAGCGTCTGGTACGACTGTGTTTCGCCAAACGCGAGGAGACGCTGCGTCAGGCAGCGGAGAAGCTATGCGTGATCTGAGTGCATTACCCGATCTGAATCTGGCGTTGATTCAGACCACCCTGGCCTGGCATGACCGCCAGGCCAACTTCGAACACTTCGAGCAGTTGCTTGAGCAGGCCCGCGGTGCGGATCTGATCATCCTGCCGGAGATGTTCACCACCGGATTTTCCATGGAGTCCAGCACCCTGGCGGAGGCTGAGAACGGCCCCACCAGCAAGTGGCTGCGCTGCCAGGCGAAGAAGCTCGATGCGGTGATCACCGGTAGCGTGATCATCCAGGCGGCGGATGGCAGCCACCGTAACCGCCTGCTGTGGGCGCGTCCCGACGGCGAAGTCTGGCATTACGACAAGCGCCATCTGTTCCGCATGGCCGGCGAGCACAATCACTTCACTCCGGGCGAGCGCCAGGTGCAGTTCGAGCTCAAGGGCTGGCGCATTCGCCCGCTGATTTGCTACGACCTGCGCTTTCCGGTGTGGAGCCGCGATGCCCAGGACACCGATCTGCTGCTGTACACCGCCAATTGGCCGGGCGCCCGGCGTTTGCACTGGAACCGATTGCTGCCGGCCCGGGCCATTGAAAATCTTTGCTACGTGGCCGCGGTAAACCGGGTCGGCACTGACGGCAAAGGCTTTGCCTACACCGGTGATAGCCAGGTGCTGGATTATCAGGGCGAAACCCTGCTCAGCGCCGGTGAAGCGGATGGGGTGTTTCAGGTGCGCCTGAATGCCGGCGAGCTGGCGGCCTACCGCGCACGCTTTCCAGCGAACCTCGATGCCGACACGTTCATGTTCACCTAGGGCAGGTTGCGCCACACTGTTTTACAGATTGCCGATATCAAGCTTCAGGGACGAGCGCCGATAGGACGGACATTCAGGAGGAATCAAGCATGACCACCATCAACGCCAATGCCGTCAATCCTTATCCATTGTCCGCGCCGAAAGTCGTGACCGGGGAAGCTGAAGACACCAGCCCGCTGGCGCCAGCGGTCCAGAGCAAGGAGGGCGAGGACAAGGAGCTGCGGGTCAACTCTGCCGGTGCCAGCATCGATGCGGTGCGCAGTGGTGGCGATCCGGTCCGGCAGTTGCAAAAGCAGATTGAGCAGACCCAGAAGATTCTGGAGCAACAACAGGCGCAATTGACCAGTACCGAGAAGGGACAGGCCAGTGATGAGCAGAAGGCCCAGCAGGTCATGGAGATTCAGGCGCAGATTGCCGTGACCAACAGCACTTTGCAGGTATTGCAGGCCGCTTTGCTGCAAGCCATGTTCAGCGTCGATGTTCATGCCTGAACCCAGTGCTGCGCCCATTTAACGTGGCGCCGGAAGCAAAAAGGCCCCGAGGAGCAGAGCTCCCCGGGGCCTTTTTGATCAGCGCTGTTTAAGCCGCCTTGGCTTCCTGCTCGCTCAGGGAGCGGTTCAGGGCACTGAACAGCGCCTTGAAGCTGGCCGTGGTGATGTTTTCGTCGATGCCCACGCCGTGGACCGCACGCTCACCGTTGACCCGCAGTTCGATGTAGGCCGCCGCCTTGGCGTTGGTGCCAGCGCCGATGGCGTGTTCGTTGTAGTCCATGATCTCCACCGGAACCGGCAGCCCGGCCACCAGCGCTTCCAGGGCGCCGTTGCCCTTGCCGCGCCAGTGCAGGTTGGTTTCGCCCTGACCCTTGCTCGACACTTCCACTTCCACGGCGCTGTGGCCGTTCTCTTCCTGCAGGCGATGGCTGACCAGCGCGTACGGGGTGTTGGCCTGCAAGTACTCGCTGTGCAACAGCGCGTGGATTTGCTGGGCGGTCATTTCCAGGCCCAGGCGATCGGTTTCCCGCTGCACAACCTGGCTGAATTCGATCTGCATGCGGCGCGGCAAGCTGATGCCATATTCCTGCTCCAGCAGGTAGGCGATACCACCCTTGCCTGACTGGCTGTTGACGCGGATGACCGCCTCGTAGCTGCGACCGATGTCGGCGGGGTCGATCGGCAAATACGGCACTTCCCACAAGCCATCGGCCTTCTGCTGGGCGAAGCCCTTGCGGATCGCGTCCTGGTGGGAGCCGGAGAAGGCGGTGTGGACCAGGTCACCGACATAGGGGTGACGCGGGTGCACGGCAATCTGGTTGCACTCTTCCACCACTTTGCGCACGCCGTCGATGTCGGAGAAGTCCAGCTCAGGATCGACGCCCTGGGTGTAGAGGTTCAAGGCCACGGTGACCAGGTCGACGTTGCCGGTACGCTCGCCGTTGCCGAACAGGCAGCCTTCGACACGGTCGGCGCCGGCCATCAGGCCCAACTCGGTGGCGGCCACGCCAGTGCCACGGTCGTTGTGGGTGTGCAGGCTGATGAGCACGCTGTCGCGACGGTTGATGTGGCGGCAGAACCACTCGATCTGGTCGGCGTAGATGTTCGGTGTCGCCACTTCAACGGTGGCCGGCAGGTTGAGGATCACCTTGTTGGTCGGCGTCGCGTTCCAGACTTCCACCACGGCGTCGCAGACTTCCTTGGCGAACTCCAGCTCGGTGGCGCTGAAGGTTTCTGGCGAGTACTCGAACTGCCACTGGGTTTCCGGCTGCTGGGCGGCGTATTTGACGAACAGCTTGGCGGCGTTTACCGCGATTTCCTTCACCCCGGCCTTGTCCTGGTTGAAGACGATGCGGCGGAACGATGGGCTGGTGGCGTTGTACAGGTGGACGATGGCTTTCTTCGCCCCACGCAAGGATTCGAAGGTACGGGCAATCAGGTCTTCACGGGCCTGGGTCAATACCTGGATGGTGGTGTCGTCCGGGATGTGGCCGCCTTCGATCAGGGTACGCACGAAGTCGAAGTCGGTTTGCGAAGCGGCGGGGAACGAAGCTTCGATTTCCTTCACGCCCACGGCTACCAGGGTTTTCCAGAAGCGCAGCTTCTTGACCGCATCCATGGGCTCGATCAGCGACTGGTTGCCGTCACGCAAGTCCGAGCTGCACCAGATCGGCGCGCGGGTGATGGTCTTCGACGGCCAGGTGCGGTCCGGCAAGTTGATGGTCGGAAACGCGCGGTACTTGGAGGATGGGTCTTTGAGCATGGTCATGGAGAAATCCTTATGGTCCGGGCCGAGAAGAGGCGGCCTGCCGGTGAGTCAAGAGTGCAGTGTTGACGCAGGGGGATGAGGCACCGCGATTCAGCCTGGCAGTCGTGCGCTGACGAGGCAGAGGCTCCGGTGTTGACGACGCTGAATGAGGGTGTGAGAGGTTTTCATGCGCTCAACCCTAACCACTGAGATGAGAGATGGCAAGCAGTCGAAAAAAATTGAGAGGAATACTCGAAATTGAAGCTATATCGAGATTTTATGCTGGCTATTCTTGTAAAGAATATTAACGATTGCGCAGTCGTCCAGGCCTGCGCAATCCTCGTGGGGGCCTGCTTGCCGGCGATCAGGCCCGGGGATCAGGGCTGAAACGCCCCGATAAATATCGCCGGATCAACCCGTGCATCATTCAGGCTGACGTTCCAGTGCATATGCGGGCCCGTGGCGCGTCCGGTCGATCCGACCTTGCCCACCACCGCCCCGCGCGCCAGCGACTGGCCGACCTTCACGTCGATCTTCGACATGTGGCAGAACATGCTGATAAAGCCCTGGCCGTGGTCGACGAACACCGTGTTGCCGTTGAAGAAGTAGTTGCCGATCAGGATCACCTTGCCAGCCGCCGGAGTCTTGATCGGCGTGCCTGCCGGTACGGCGAAGTCCAGGCCAGCATGGGGATTGCGCTCTTCGCCATTGAAGAAACGCCGCACGCCGAACTTGCTCGACAGCGGACCGTTCACCGGCTTGTCCAGCAGCAGGTTGCTCGGAGTGTTGGGGCTGAAGCTGCGATAGGCGCGGATCTGCTCCGCCAGTTCGCCATCGATGCGCTTGAGGTCCGCCGGGTTCGGGTTGACCTGGCGCTGGTTCTTCAGGGTGATGTGCTGTTCGGGGTACTTCTTGCTGCCCACCACGAAGTTCAGGCTACGGTTGCCGGCGCTGATCTGCTGAGGACCGGGCTTGACCGTCAGCGGAATACCGACGATCGCCAGCCAGTTGTTCTGCTCCTTGACCACCAGCACCGGCTTGCCCTGATAGCTGGCCTTGGGCGCCTGGGCGGCGTTGCCCAGGTCGACCACCGCGACGCCACCGGGCACAGGTTTGTTCAACAGGCGGGTGATGTAGCTGTCGGCGTGAGCATTGCAGGCCAGGCACAGCAACAGCAGGGAGCAGAGAAAACGCGGCATGGATCAATCCAGTAGAGAAAGGGTGACGGGCGTCAGGTGGTTGTCTTCGACCCGCACTTGCAACTCGCCTTCGCCCAGGCGGGCGGTGAGGCGCTGGCCATTGCGGGTCTGCTCGGCGCTGCGAATGGCCTGGCCACGATCATCCAGCAGGATGCTGTAGCCGCGGCCTAGCGTTGCCAGGGGGCTGACCACGTGCAGGGTCTGCATCTGGCTGTGTAACTGCAGGCGCCGAGCCTTGAGGCCTTCACGCATGGCGCGGGGCAGTCGTTCGGCCAGGCTGTCCAGGCGCTGGCGCAGCAGCGTCAGTTGTCGACCTGGATGCTGGGCGCCGAGGCGGGTTTCCAGGCGGATCAAGCGTTCGCGTCGGGTGATGAGGCTGCGTTCGAAGGCCCGGCGCAGGCGCATGTCCAGGTCATCCAGGCGCTGTGCTTGCTGGCGCAGTCGTTCGCCGGGATGGCGCAGGCGCCGGGCCAGGCCGTCCAGACGCAGGCGATCGCGCATCAGCCGGTCGCGGATGCGCATCACCAGGCGCCGATGCAGGCTGTCGATGCGGCGTTGCAGGTCGCTGGAGTCGGGGGCCAGCAGTTCGGCGGCGGCAGAAGGCGTGGGGGCGCGAACGTCGGCCACGAAATCGCTGATGGACACGTCGGTTTCATGGCCGACGGCGCTGACAATCGGCGTCACGCAGGCATCCACCGCCCGGGCCACGGCTTCTTCGTTGAAGCACCAGAGGTCTTCCAGCGAGCCGCCGCCACGGGCCAGGATCAGCGCGTCGAAGCCTCGGGCATCGGCCAGCTGCAAGGCGCGGACGATCTGCGCCGTGGCCTCGCGGCCCTGTACCGCCGTGGGGATCAGGGTCAGGGACACTTGGGGCGCGCGGCGGCGGAACACGCTGATGATGTCGCGGATCACCGCGCCAGTGGGGGAGCTGATGATGCCGATGCGTTGTGGATGGGTCGGCAGCGGCAGCTTGCGCTCGGCACTGAACAGCCCTTCGGCGCTGAGCTTTTCCTTCAATGCATCGAAGGCCAGGCGCAGGGCGCCATCACCGGCGGGTTCCACGGTGTCGAGGATCAGTTGGTAGTCGCCACGCCCCTCGAACAGCGAAACCTTGCCCCGGACCTTGACCGCCAGGCCGTCCTTCAGCGCCTGGCGGACCCGCGCGGCATTCTGCCGGAACAGCGCGCAACGCACCTGGGCACCACTGTCCTTGAGGGTGAAGTAGACATGGCCGGAAGCCGGGCGAGCGAGGTTGGAGATCTCGCCTTCGACCCAGATATTGCTGAACACGTCCTCGAGCAGCACCCGGGCGCGGCCGTTGAGCTGGGTGACAGTGAGGACCTCGCGGTCCAGGCCGAGTCGTGCAAAGGGATCTTTAATCATGGGGCGCAGTTTAAGGGGCTGTCAGTCCATGGAACAACGCAATTCGATTGCCAATGATTGCGCAACTGTTCGACAAACTGCGCCACCAGCGGCGTGGGGTCTTGCCGATAGGCGAGGGCGACGGTGCTCTGGCAATCGCTATCGGCCAGAGGCAGGAAACGCACGCTGGCCGGGGCGATGTCCTGCATCGATTCGGGCAGCAGGGCAACGCCGAAACCGGCCTGGATCAACTGCAATTGAGTGGTCTTGCGGGACATCACTCGCGCCGCCTTGGGAAAGAAACCCTGGCGCATGCACAGCTCGGCCGACAGGTAGCTCAAGCCCCCGCGCTGGGGATGGGGGATGGAGATAAAGGCTTCGTTGCGCAGTTGGGCCAGCTCCACCCCGTGGGCCGGCGGATCAAGGGCCAGGGGATGTTGCGGCGGCAATGCCAGTAGCAGGGGTTCGCTGAACAAGGGCACGATTTGCACTCCCTCGCGTTGGCGCAGTACCGGCAGGCGCAGCAGGCCAGCATCCAGCCGGCCTTCGGCGAGTTCTTGCAACTGCGCCTCGGACGACAGCTTGACGATGTCCATCGAAGCTCCGGGGCACGCCTGCAGATACTCGCTGATGCCTCCCAGCAGACGACCGCTCATGGGCACGGTGCTTGAGTGACTGAGGCGCAGCGTGCCCAGTTGTCCCTGGCCGACCTGGGTGGCCAGCTCGGCGGCCTTGTGCAGTTCGCTCAGCAGGTTGCGGGCCTTGGGCAGGAAGGCTTCACCGGCGGCGGTCAGCCGAGGCTGGCGGGCAGTGCGTTGGAAAAGTGGGGTTTGCAGCTGGCTTTCCAGTTCCTTGATCTGCCGGCTGAGGGCCGACTGGGCAACGAACAGGCGTTCTGCCGCCGCGCCGAAGCTACCGCTCTCGGCAATTTCCACGAAATAGCGCAGTTGACGGGTTGAAATCACAAGGTATGCCTTTATGCGATGGGTTGAAGGCTTTGACGATATTAGTCGCAAGGCTCGCCGCTGGCTAAAGTCATGGCTGATTCGGTTGGGGAAGTCGCTGTGATGAGTGTGGTAATCGAAGGTTTGAACCAGTGGTCTTTCGGCCCGGGTGGTTGGTTGGCGATTGGCCTGGGCATCGCGCTGGCGTACATCGTGTTTGGCATTGCCGGTTTCGGCACGGCGCTGGTGGCGGGACCGATCCTGATCCTGTTCATGCCACTGTCGAAGATCGTGCCGTTGCTGGTGCTGCTGGATTTCGTCGCCGCCTTTGGCAATCTGCTGCCTTCGCGCCGGGACGTGGCCAAACCCGAGCTGTTGCGGCTGCTGCCCTGCATGGCGCTGGGTTGCACCTTGGGGGTGATTTTTCTGCTCAACCTCAAGTCCGATCTGCTGCTTCTATTGATGGGGCTGTTTATCAGTGCCTATGCCATCTACAGCTTGTGGGTGAAGGTGCGCCCGACTCAGCTGGCGGCCGGCTGGGCGGTGCCGATGGGCATAGTAGGAGGGATGTTTGGCGCGTTGTTCGGCAGTGGCGGCTTTCTATATGCCATTTACCTGAACAGCCGTTTGCCCAAGGACCCGGCCCGGGCCACTCAGAGTGCGTTGATCAGTTGCAGCACCGTGGTGCGTCTGAGCCTCTTCGCACTGGCCGGGGTGTATGCCGAGTTGCCGCTGCTGCTGTTGGCCGGGTGCTTGTTGCCGGCGATGGCGTTGGGTTTATGGGTGGGACGGCGCTTGACCATGAAGTTGTCCCGGGAGGCTTTTGTGCGCCTGGTGACCTGGCTGGTGCTGGCCAGTGGTGTTGCCTTGATCGGGCGTTACCTGAGCACTTGACCTGCGGGGTTCAGGGATTAAGCTGCGGGCCTTTCAATCCGTTCGCCGGGCCGGCTCCTACAATTGATGGTAGGAGCCGGCTTGCCGGCGCAAGCGTTCGTACCGTCCCAGCATGTTCCAGGCTTATCCATGAACTCGCAAAGCATCCTCGTCCCGAAAATTTCCACCCTGCCGGTGCACGAGCCCCGGGCCCGGGCCATCGTGCGCTGGCTGGTGCGCAAGAACATCGTCGAGGAAACCCTGAGCACTTGCGGGCGCACCGGCAATCGCATGGGCCATGCGATTGCGCCGGGGGCACGGGAGGTGGTGCTGCGCCCGGAGGCGCTGCCCTTCGGCGAGCCGATCAATGGCCTGGAGATCATCACCAAACGCTGCATCTATACCCCGGCCAAGGGCTTTCTCGAAGAAGCCGGCTGTGCCGAATGCCGGCAGGAAATCGGTGAGGCGCTGTTCGAGAGCCTGGAAGACTGGATGCCGGGGCGCACCGATAACTTCACCTGTCCCGAATGCGGTCATGAAGATGACATCAACGGCTTTCTGTTTCTTCAGGAATGCGGCTTTTCCAACTTGGGCTTTATCTTCAACAACTGGGCCGAAGCGGGTTTCAAACAGAGCTTTATCGACGAGTTCGCCGACTGGCTGGATCAACCGATAAGTTGGGTCAAGGTCGAGTTGTAGCGCGCTGATATCTCCATCTATCACTCCAGCGATATTAGACAGAGTTTTACATTGAGCCCGGGTAGGTGTCTGAGTATAATGGCGCGCTTCCATTTTCCCGCCCGGGAGCCCCCGCGATGCTGCGTATCAGCCAAGAAGCCCTCACCTTCGACGACATCCTCTTAGTGCCCGGTTATTCCGAAGTACTGCCTAATGAAGTCAGTCTTAAGACCCGTTTGACCCGTGGCATCGAGCTGAATATCCCACTGGTTTCCGCCGCCATGGACACCGTCACTGAAGCCCGTCTGGCAATCGCCATGGCTCAGGAAGGCGGCATCGGCATCATCCACAAGAACATGACCATCGAGCAGCAAGCTGCCGAAGTGCGCAAGGTCAAGCGTTTCGAAGCCGGTGTGGTCAAAGACCCCATCACCATCGAAGCCGACGCCACCGTGCGTGACCTGCTCGAACTGACCAACATGCACAACATCTCCGGTGTGCCGGTGCTGCACAACGGCGACCTGGTGGGCATCGTGACTTCCCGCGACGTGCGTTTCGAAAGCCGTCTGGACGTCAGCGTCCGCGAAGTGATGACGCCTAAAGAGCGTCTGGTCACCGTCAAGGAAGGCGCCGACAAGACCGCCGTCCGCGAGCTGCTGCACAAGCACCGCATCGAGCGCGTGCTGATCGTCGACGACGCCTTCACCCTCAAGGGCATGATGACCGTCAACGACATCGAAAAAGCCAAGGCCTACCCACTGGCCAGCAAGGACGATCAAGGTCGTCTGCGTGTAGGCGCGGCGGTCGGTACCGGTAAAGACACCGGCGATCGCGTTGCCGCGCTGGTCAACGCCGGCGTCGACGTGGTGGTGGTCGACACCGCCCACGGTCACTCCAAAGGCGTGATCGACCGCGTTCGCTGGGTCAAAGAGAACTTCCCGCAAGTGCAAGTGAGCGGCGGCAACATCGCCACCGGCGCTGCCGCCAAGGCCCTGGCCGAAGCCGGCGCCGACGCGGTCAAGGTCGGTATCGGCCCAGGCTCGATCTGCACCACCCGTATCGTGGCTGGTGTGGGCGTGCCGCAAATCAGCGCGATCGCCAATGTTGCAGCGGCGCTGGTCGGCACAGGCGTTCCGCTGATTGCCGACGGCGGCATCCGTTTCTCCGGTGACCTGTCCAAGGCCATCGTGGCCGGTGCCTCCTGCGTGATGATGGGTTCGATGTTCGCCGGTACCGAAGAGGCTCCGGGCGAGATCGAACTGTTCCAGGGCCGTTCCTACAAGGCTTACCGCGGCATGGGTTCCCTGGGCGCCATGTCCCAGGCCCAGGGCTCTTCCGACCGCTACTTCCAGGACTCCTCCGCGGGTGCCGAGAAGCTGGTGCCGGAAGGGATCGAAGGTCGCGTGCCGTACAAGGGCTCCCTGACCGCAATCATCCATCAGCTGATGGGCGGCCTGCGTTCTTCCATGGGCTACACCGGTAGCGCCAACATCGAAGAAATGCGCACCAAGCCGGAGTTTGTCCGCATCACCGGCGCCGGCATGGCTGAATCCCACGTCCACGACGTGCAGATCACCAAGGAAGCGCCAAACTATCGCGTAGGTTGATAGTGATCGCCTCCAGGCCCAGGCCCGGAGGCGATTGACGAATTTAGTAACCGGGGCTGTGTTTTTCAGCCCCGTGTCGTTTCTGAAATTAGACGAGACTGACCATGGCCCTCGACATTCACGCCCACCGCATTCTGATCCTCGACTTCGGTTCCCAGTACACCCAATTGATCGCCCGCCGCGTGCGTGAAATCGGGGTCTACTGCGAACTGCATCCGTTCGACATGGACGACGAAGCGATCCGCGAATTCGCTCCCAAAGGCGTCATCCTCGCCGGCGGTCCCGAGTCCGTGCACGAAGCCAACAGCCCTCGCTGCCCGCAAGCGGTGTTCGATCTGGGCGTTCCGGTCTTCGGCATCTGCTACGGCATGCAGACCATGGCCGAGCAAATGGGCGGCAAGGTCGAAGGTTCCGAACTGCGCGAATTCGGTTACGCCCGGGTTGACGTGGTGGGCAAGAGCCGCCTGCTGGACGGCATCGAAGACCACGTCGACGCCGACGGCCTGTTCGGTCTCGATGTGTGGATGAGCCACGGTGACAAGGTCACCAAGATGCCCAAGGACTTCCACATCCTGGCCAGCACCCCGAGCTGCCCGATTGCCGGCATGTTCAACGACGAGCTGCGCTACTACGGCGTGCAGTTCCACCCGGAAGTGACCCACACCAAGCAGGGCGGCCGCATCCTGTCGCGCTTCATCCTCGACATCTGCGGCTGTGAAGCGCTGTGGACCCCGTCGAAGATCGCCGAAGACGCGATTGCCCAGATCCGCGCCCAGGTCGGCAGCGACAACGTCCTGCTGGGCCTGTCCGGCGGCGTTGACTCCTCTGTGGTCGCTGCGCTGCTGCACAAGGCCATCGGCGATCAGCTGACCTGCGTCTTCGTCGACAACGGCCTGCTGCGTCTGCACGAAGGCGAGCAAGTG
>Ga0194135_10001880_pt1 | contig 12676 bp, 11 predicted proteins | sample LitLau_LLRF_2013_FD_134024 | JGI IMG/M metagenome (GOLD analysis project Ga0194135, IMG submission 134024) | Freshwater sediment microbial communities in response to fracking from North America - Little Laurel Run_MetaG_LLRF_2013 (version 2) | ecosystem: Environmental > Aquatic > Freshwater >... | reverse complement strand
CGAGTGAAGTGCCGTGATAAAAATGTATAACATTATAACTTCGCTCAGAGGGAGAGAAGAAGAAATTCCTTGTAATTTCTTTGGAAGAGATTACAAGGAATAAGTCGTATAGATAAAGAACTGTCAAGAGCCACCGTCACCACCACCGTTTAAAGTGACACTTAAATTCCATTAAATTCCATTCCATTTGCTTCGAATTTTAGTAATAATTCCTTTAAACTTAATATACTACCATTGTCGCAATAATCTCTGCGTGTAGAGAGCGATGAAGTCCACCTTGGGCGATTTCCTCTTCGCCATATTCATAATCAAAGCTCTGTGAAATAAAAAGGCATGAATGAATTAGCTCAACTGAATGAACTCTTATTTTGCCTCTTTTGCGTATTTTACCTCAGACGAGTTTTGATGTTGAAGTTGGGCAAATTGATTCCCAGAAATATCCACCAAACTACTTTCCAACTCTAATTTGTCTTTGCGAAGTTGCTGGAAAGGGCAAAAATCTAATTTAGGAATACGCTATAAGCTTATTACAATAACAACATTGCAGCCGTACTGTATGTACGTGCCCGTCTGTGATTTCAAACTACCGAATTACATTATTGGTGTTGGTAAGCTCGTCAAGTGCCCCATTGAGATGGGCCAGTTTCTCGTTGAGTACTTTTTCTTTGTCCAGAAAAGTTGACTCCAATGCTTCTCTCCTACTTCTCAGCCTTTCAATCTCATCATCTTTTTGTCTCAGCTTTACAAAGACTCCTTCTAGTTCCGTTAAAGCTGAGTCATTCTAAAAATGAAAGAATCAAAGACCTTATTCCACCATCGCCGACTATACAGACCCATACACTGTGTAAAGTAAAATTCACAGCCTAAGCAAACTTAATACACTAATAATTCCGTTCTTGCCTCACGAGAGTTAATAATAAAAACTCCCAAGCAAAGAAAAAACTGTCCAGGAATTTTATTTTAAAAAAAACCTCCTATGCCGTGACTCACGTCTTTCTTGAGCTCCTTGTTTTTAATTTCCAACTCTGCACAATCCTTCTCGAGTCTTTGGATTCGACTGCTGAGAACTGAGGTGAGGTCTTCACTACTGGAAATTGTGTGCCTCGCTTCCTCCAATTCTTTCAGGAGTTGTTTCACTTTCTCCTGAGCCAAATCTCTCTGGGATAATTTCTTTTCCAGCTCAACCTTTTGGGACTTTCAAAGGAAAGGGAAAGCGAGTAAAATTAATTAAGAAATTAGACTTCCGTGTCTTCATATACTGAAAACATTCTTTCTTTATTCTGCTTACTATAAGAAGCAAATTCTCATCTTGCAACTGCCCCACTTGCTGTTTCAGCTCTGTATTCTCATCACTCACTTTCTGGTTTTGGAATTTCAGTTCTGAGATTTCACTCTGGAGTTCCCACGTGTCTCTGTAGACCCAGAATCACAGCATATAGCAATTGTATAAAAGTCCACACAAATAGAATTTTTAATAAATAAACTTACGGGACACTCGCATTTCCCCCAAGTCCTTCGAAAGATCCATTCCTCGAATTCTGCGAAGATGAAGATTGAAGTGAGGAATCGAGAAGCGAAGGTCTGGAAATATTTCCAAGTCCGATTGTTCCTCCTCCAGTCGATCTTCTCATGGAACTTTGCATGCTCCATTTATTACTTTCAAAACTTGATTCTGCTCCTCCATTGCTTATCCTTCTACTGTTAAGGTTTGTGTTATTATTGTTAATATTATTATTCCTCAGTGGAGTTCCTCCAACGACTCCTCCATCGTTTCCTCCGTTGAGGAATCTGCTCATTCCACCGTTCACACTTTTCAAACGGATGTTTTCCATCCTTCCCCCCAATTCAGGGACTAGCACTTTCGTCCTGCAATTCAATTATTATTGTTCCTTCAGTTTCTTAATCTGCTCTCTCAGGTTCATTTCACAAACTGAATCTACACACAACTACCAATTCAATTATTCGTAACTCTCTTGTTTTTGTACGTGTGCGTGTGTCTCACTTTACGACATTTACGATGAAAGTCTTAAAATTTTTTTACAAGTTTTTAATTGCACACCCTCTTAAGAAGACTTTACTGAAAATGCAATAAACCTTTCTTGATTAAAAACTCTCTTGCTTAGCAAATAAGTGTTTTTGCACTGTTCTTTATTATTATAATTACACCTGCACTTGCAGTAAATGATAAGCGCATTAATATTTCGTATGGAATTCCAATAAAACAAGACACAATAATGATATACGCTTATCTCTCGAGTGTCAATAACATACAAAAGCCTTACAAGGGTGGGCGAATGTCTAACATTTTGCATCTCATCAATAAAACTCCAATTTTAGTAAGTTAATGATGATGAGTAGCATTTCGTCATCATCAGTGTAACCACACAGAGAGACCATCCTTGAGGCTTTTTAACTACTCATGATCATATTTCTCTACCTGTGCAGCATAGACAGACCAATAGAGAGAAATATATTTGTTTTGACAAGGATTATCTGTTCCTGCTATTGCTGATGCTCCTGCTGCTGCCCTTTATCATCTCGTGTGTTTAACTACAGTTAGCTAATAAAGATACACACTCACACATACAGATATGAAACAGAGAATTGTACAATTGGAGGTAAGCACACACACATGCACATTATTGTATACATATTTTAAATACTTTGTGATAAAAAAGAGAGACATAGTTTCCCATGTTCCTTAGTCTAATGGGATTTGTGTATACAGGAGAGTTATTATGCAACATAATGCTTAAAGGATTAAAGTGTGAGACTTACTGATTAAGCTTCGAGTTGCATTTGTCTTTCTTAGCGAGGAGGAGTTTCTTCCAAGCTTTCTTAAAGGTAGAGATGTCTATTAAGGGATCGATGTCATGAGGGTCCAAGATATCTTTGAGTACTTCCAGGTTTTCTGTCCTGTATACACAAAAATTGATGAGTTTAGTATGGAAAGCAATTTATTTTATCCAGCACAACAACTGATCAAATAAAAGAAGCTCTTTTAGCCACAAAAATGTCATAAAAATGAGTATAGGCTAAAACGCATCTTATAAGCTTTTTATTTCACACTTTAATCGAGCATCAACTGATTTTATGCGAAGCTCTTTAACTAAAAAGCTTTAAACTTATTAGTACACTCTCATGTTCACATTTTTACCGTCATCACGATTCCCCTCGAGCTATTTTTCCATGGAATATGTCTCTAGCCTTGAATTCTTAGTATGAAATCTTGTGTAATTTATGTTATTACTAAGCTTGTAACGCCTTTTGGTCTTTAATCTTAAAATAGCTTAATAAAATCCCCGGAATGTAATTATATTATAAGCAATAAAGCAATATTAAGCAATAATAAGAAGATAGATTTGAACTCACTTGGTATTAGAAACGTCGTTGGGATTGAAGACCTCGTTGTTATCTTCATCCTCGTCGTCGTCTTCATCGAAAGAGAGTAGAATGTCTAGCAATTTGGAGACTCGAACTAAACCAATCCGTTGTTTGTCAACTAAAGTGAAGACACTTCCAAAGTAAGTCTCAGCTGTAACAAAAAAAATGGAAAGACAGAGCTCAAATTTATTCTATGCATTCATATTTATAGATTGTGTAGATTTATACATAGGAAGTACACAAGCAGCAGACACTTTAAACTTTAAAGACTGAATTTGAGATGAGACACAATCTCATCCTTTTAAAAGTCTCACAATTTACATACACGCGAAAGAGAGAGATCTGATTTGGACTTACCTTGAATGCCCGATGAGTACGATAAGTCAATTAAATCGGTGAAGGAATTGTTGTCAAGAGTGAGATTCTGAGGAGATCCATCTCCTTCGGCCATGAGAGGTTTAAATGGTGAGACAAAGTCGTCTATTTCCGTCTTTGCCAAGTTATTATCATGATTTGTAGTATTGAGATCCATCGAAGTCGTCGCTCCTCCAGTCTCGACAATTCCAAAGGTTTCGTTCATCATGATAAATACCCGTTTAACGTAAGAGTTCACTTTTAAACTATTTATTTTTTATATTAATGCCGTGTCATTTTATTTATTTATTATTTTATTGATTTTTTAGTTTTAGAGTTCCCTGTCACAAAAAGTAAAATCTGAAAGTGCTGAAGGTTTCATGTATGTCTAAATTGTAAGTATGTCAGTTTTATTTAAAAAGTAAAGTTGTGTTTGCAGATTGCAACCTTAATGGCATTAAAAGTCACTTTAATTGAAATCACAAACACAATTTACCGTGCCAGTTTGTCTTAAAGCTTGCTAGACTACCTGGAAGAATTGAGTTTTGTCTGCCTATCTTCATCATGAGACCTGACTGCGTTTTCTTTCAGTAAAAAGTCAGCTCACATTGTAAGCTTATGTGTTATCCATGTAAAAGAGAGCAAAGGATTCTTCTAGTAGAGAACAGTAGCTGAGTCTATGCAACAACTCTCCACAGGGTAATTTGAATATACACATACACACACATAATTTGTGTAGTTGAAGACACGGGAGATTAAGTTAAATATGCAAGATTTGATTTGAGAGAGGCCACAACAACAAGTTAGTAACTGAATTGTTAGTGAATGTTTTTGGCTGGATAATCTGCAAAGCTTTACGTACTACTTACCTATACTTACACACACAGTGTGAGACATGGCAAGATGTGTTTAGATAGGAAAAAGAAACAGCATCCTATTTGCACAATTATACCCAAGAGGATGTGAGGAAGGAGAAATGAATTCTGAGACTGCATATAATGCTAAAGCTTATGAAGATTATGATTTCCGATTCATGAATTTTTCATGCACATGTCTTATTATTAAACGTAAGCGAAGTGCACACACAGAGCAGTCTCAAATTGACTCACATGCACACACAGAGCACTAAAACTTTTTTGGTCTGTGACATGCACACAACAAGACTGCCGTGAAATCGGAAGACTATTCTTCTTTCCTCCTCATAAGCTGGAGGATTCAATCTTACACATTTTAATACACAGCTACATAATAATATGCATCCTTCGCATGCACAAGGAAATAGCTCCAAATCATTCTTTGCCCACAAGGAATGTCATCAAAACGGTAGCAGTGCAGCTAAGGCTAAGGTATGAGACTAATTAGATGCATTTAATGGTCTTAATACACAGGCAGTGATCACAATGCCCCTACACAGAGTTACTGATGAAAGAAATCAAAGAACGATTGCCTTTATCAGCATAATCTCTTCAATATAAGAGAGACACATATAAACTTGACAGTTTATTTGTTCACTTTGCTTGTTATCGCTCTAATGAATAACACCGGAAAGAGCAGTTCCATTGTACGAGTCAGTAAGAACAGGAGAGATTTTATGTCCATACTGCAGAATAATAATGAAGTATGTGAAGACAGCTCCGAGAACCTGATGATAACAATATATATATAAGTAGTTGTGATTATTATTAGGTAGAGATAAGTTGACTTACCGTGACAATGAACGGCTTATCTATAGCAAAGTAGTTTCCTCCTGTCAACTGGATTTTCTGCAGGTAGCTTATCTGGAGACTCCTGATGAGACATCTAATGTAGAGATTGTCATCCACACGAATTCCTCGGCTCTTTACTATGTCAAATCCCTTATTGGCTTCTTCACCAACGTACGCTGCATGGAGTGACACTGTAAGGAACACGTAAATGTTCTGGAGAAGAAGAAGAATGGCGACGAAAGTGTCGATTCCATCGGAGTTAAATATCTCGAGAGTTCCACTCATAGCCAAGTAGTAAAGTTCAAAGCACATGTTTAGAATCTGACTCCCGTAGTACGAGAGAAGAATCGCTGCAAATGATTTGTCCGTAAGCTTCACCAACTTGAGGAGAATGACATGGGATTGGAATAGCTTGGAACAAGATGACTTCTGACCTCGAAGACCTTCGAGGTCAGCTAAACAGAACACATGAAAGAGCGGTGTCACAGATGATGACCCTTAGTAATAATGTAATGTTAGTTAAGAGTAACTTACCAAGCTTAGTTTTGCCAAGTTCTTTGAACAGTTTGAGGTTCCAATCTCGGAAGCATTGACGAAGTAATCGACACTTGAACGCAAAAAGGAAGAGCAGTGCTCTCGAGGCGTACATTGAATACATCATTACGAACAAGCCGAACATCCTGAACTTCCAGAAAGTCTCGTCGGTCTCCTTTGCATTTGGGTACCAAACTCTAAGGACCAAAAGTCCGAGCAAACCGGAACCTCCTCGGACGATTTGGATCTTTCTAATAAAAGAGTAAAAAGGAGTAACTACAAATGGCATCATATAGTAAAACACCTATGCACTAAAGTTTTGCATGAGTACGAGAAGCCTCACAGAATTTTATAAGAAACGATAGTTAAGATGAGGAATCCAAAAAACCACAAGTTAGAGGCTAGAATGAACCGCTTAAGGGAGGTAGTGCACGGAGCTTCATCGATGGCCATGATTCTATCCACAGCCACATTCCAGTAATTGAGGAACTTCACGAGAGTTCTTCGGTTGAGGAAGAACGAAACACTTCCAACGACCGAGTGAAGGAGACAACTCCAAACCAACACGAATGGAATGAGGTTCGAGTGAAAAATCGCTTTGTGTGTGACATCCCAAGGTTGGATTGCAATGAAACTCCAGCCAAGGAAGACGTCGAGGAATCCCCCAGTAAAGAGAACGAAAATGAAAGTTAAGGCGAAAGAAGTGCAGCCAAAATACAACCAAAACGGAGACTTTAAGGATGCACTGTAATGATTTAACTCCTTGGATTGTATTACAAAGTCGTTTCGCTTGTCACCAGGAATGTCTTTGATCTTACGATTAGCCAATAAAAAGCTTTCCTTCGGAACTTTCACGAGAGTGAAGGGAAATCTTCCGACAGACAAGAGAATGAATCTCATTGGAGAAAATACTTGATTGACCCGTCCGGAATGCATGAAATGAAGAGGTGAAGGTGAAAGCTCGTCGAAAAAGTGGAAATGCTCCTGATAAGCTTCCTCTGTGTTCGTGATAATGAAGGATGGCTCATCAGAAGAACTGCTCCGGTGGTGGTTACTTGAAGAAGGTTCTTGAACAGGCAAAACCATTTCAATAGCTTTTTGGTTTCTTTAAAATACCATGCTGCTTGTGCAACTTTATTAAGTCACTTCCCATTTGATGGAATGGTTGTCTTCTAGGCATGGATCTCTCATTTCGACTGGGTACAATCCTTGAAGGGATAATTCTCATAGGATACATTTGAGTTCCACCCTCAAAATGGTCTCTTATCAAAGACAAAGCGTATCTAAATTAGAGTCATCCATCAAAAGCTGATTATGCGATGCCTTTACTTATTAGTATGGTTTTCCCTGGATCATTGGAACCATCGGAAGTCCAACACTTCATATACTTCTGAATTATTACCTTTCCTCGTCCTTGGCTCCACTGATTGTCTACCGTAGCTCCGTAGCATGCAATTAATCGTTTCAACTTGATTGTTGGTTCATTGCATTGGTTGGTTTTGTAGTACAATCAACCTTTACCAACAAACACAAGTGTGGAGTGATAGTATTTATCTATCTATGCATAAATAAGGTATACATTTTGATACACTTTTCCTGAAGTGAATTTTGACCTAATAGCAGTTGACCTCAGTGGTCAAAATGGGAGAGGGGTCTCCGTTATTATTATGCAGCGTGTTCTATAAAACCGGGGACGAAGGGGCAAAATGAGAATCTGTATAGGAGCGCTACCGGCGCCACCTGTGGCGCTACCTATTCGTACAAGTCCAGCGCTTGAGACTGCCATAGAGTACATGTTGTTGTCTTACAAATGAGTTTTGGCGCGAATTCGGCACTCCCTTCTCGATCTCAAGGAAATTTTGAGATCTATGCAAGGAAGCCACCACAACAAAGCCTTATCTGTTCCTTATGTGTTCGTGTTGTCGGCAAGTCAAAGGCGTATTTTACGACAAGGACGTGTGACTCTCAGAAGACTCGTCGTCACCAGAACTCATTCGATGATAGGAAATTGGTTAGGAATAAATTGAAATAGATTGAAGATAACTCTGTGACCTCGACGACCTAAGACCGGATACATCTCCAAAATCTCCATCTTCACTCAGGTATTGACTAGGATCACTGTTTACTTATGCAATATTCAATTTATTTTATATCCTAGTTTTTCAGCATTTTCTTGAATATTTTTATTGCCCTTTTTGTTATTGTTAAGTAGTATTACAAACGCTGAATTTCAGAATGGACGAAATAGATGATATAGACAGGATAATGATGGAGATGGCTATGGCGGTCAAAAATACGGACAACGAAGAAGAACAGAATAAGTCCAAGTTATCTGAATCGTCCAGCTCGTGTTCGAGGGAAGATCAGAAGTCGCCGAATAAGTCGGGGTCGTCTTCATCATCATCATCGTCGTCATCATCGTCGTCGTCGTCGTCATCATCGTCTTCAGATAGCTCCAGTGATTCTGAAAATGAAGAAAGAAAGCTTGAGCAAAATGGACAACAAGAAACTGCGTCCTCCACAGCAGAAGAACCAATTAAAGGAAAAGTCATCGCTAGTGGAACTGTTGTGAACAGTAAGATTCGAGTAGTTCCAATTAAGGAGAAGAAAGCAAAGCAACTGAAGGTTCCAAGGAAGAAGAAGACCAAGAAGGAAATTATAAGCGAACAAAAAGATCCAACCTTTAAGGTTAAGCTGGCAAAGGCGAAAAAGCAGAAGGAAGTCCACCAAGTAGTTCCGGTTTCAAATTCTGAAAACAGCCTAGCCATAAATACTGGAGTTGTTCCTGGGTCATCAATGTTGGTGTCTGCTGTTGATGGAAATGTAAATATTGGAATTGGGGGAAGTTCAGAGGCTGATAACCAACAGCCTTGTACAAGTGCGGCTGCACTGGGTCCTGCAAATGATGGAAACTACAGTAATAATTCTCCTATGAATCTTCCTGGGGAATTTGTTGGTGACGATGGTCGCATGCATTACGTTCCAGATGCTGCGTATGATCTTCGGGTCAGAAATCAGCGAAAGTACATGAATGACGCGTACCTGTCAAACTTGCAGCAACAAATTCACGAACAAATTCTGGAGTGGGGAGAGAAATGCAGCAAGGCAGAGCAGAACAAGAAGAAAGTCAAAAAGGAATCTAAACCAGTTGAAGAAGAAATAGACATTGACGATACTCCGCCAACACTTTTGAGGAAAAGTGGAAGAGCAAAAGACTGGGATGATCTTTTGTACTTTAATAATTTTGATTCGAACTTATTTGAGTATGCAGATTGGATGCCGCCTGTTGATTACTTCAAACATGTAAGTTTTTTTAAATTCATGTTATTCATGTTCAAGGCTATTAGAAAAGTAATTATTTTAATTGAAACGTAACAAAAACAGGCTCCTCTCAGCGAGAAATGGAAGGATATCGCCAAGCCTGGAATGACCGTCGAAATTCGGAATGTGTTCGTAAGAGAACGCGTGTATTGGGTTGGAACTATTGTCAAATTCTGTGGATATAAAGCACTCGTACAGTTCGAGGCGTTTGGAGTGAGTCTTCCCTTTGTTTGGATATCCTTCGCTAGCAATGTCCCAAAACCAATCGGTTACTGTCGTAAAAATAATAAACTTTTGTTCCCTCCTTACGGTAAGCCCAATACTGAAGAGTAAAATGTAAAAATAACAAATAAGTTTCAATTTATCGTCACGTCAGAAAATTTCTTTTTAGACGTGTACAAGAGGTATCCGGATGATTTTCTTCAGAAGTTAATTCACCTGATGAAGCAGAGGCACGATACTTTAGAAGAAGATCACACGGACATTGTGAAAAAAGCTGTTCGGGGTTCTCAAAGGTAAATGCATATTTAATTAGCCTACTTGAATCATATTTTCATTCCTCTTGAGGTATCTTCTTCATTTTATGAATGTACTAGGTTTGAATTGCACCAGCCAGTAGAAGCAATCGATTGGACAATTGCTCCTGATTACGTTTCTCACGCTGTGGTGACCGGTATTATAGGTGATCGCATTAATATTCGGTTTAATGTAGAAAGCGAGGATCATAAAGACGGTGAGCAGGATTTAGAAAATTAATTATTGAAATGGTGAAATTTAGTGGACTTGTGGAACTTGAATTGAGAGCTTTTTTTGTTTGAACAGGGTTTTGGTTTAACTGTCGATCTCCGTGGGTTCACAAAGTAGGTTGGTGCAAGATGGTTGGGTTGGAACTCCACAATGCCCCTTCGAATGCCAGAAATGCCCATCTAACAGAAGATAATGAGCTAAAAGATCCCACAAATTTCAACTTAGAAGTTGGAATGCTTTTCGAAACAATTCACCCATTGGATTTGGATACATTGGCTGGTGCAAGAATCAATAAGGTACTCCGTCATGGGTACTTTGTGGCACAAGTTAAATACAGGATGACTTCTATATTCTTCCCTCTCCACATTTCATCATCATGGGTTCTTCCTGTGGGTTTTGCGGCGAAGTACAATTTACCTTTAGTGTTTCCCCCAAACGCTGCAAAAGACATTCCGTCATGGGATTGGTTTGTTGAATATTCAGGAAGTAAAATATTGCCTGTCGAGTTCCCAGTAAGTTTTGAAAGTGCCTTTATTTTTACTGCCATTTCAATTACTTAGTAATTTCACTATTAACCGAGATTAACTTCACTTATTTAATTGTATTTTAATGTAAAGAAAGCTAGCCATGGGTTCAAGAAAGGAGCCAAGTTAGAGGCTGTGGACCTAAGGTCTCCATCATTTGTCGGTGCGGCCACAGTGATAAAAGTGGCTGAGAATATTTTGCTTCTTCATTTTGATGGATGGAGGAGAGACTTGGATCTTTCTCGTCAACTCATTACTGCTGACAGCCCGGATATATATCCATGTGGATGGGCCGAAATGACAGGACATCAGTTCCAAGGGCGTCCTGATGCTCCTTTACTTGAGGACTGTGATTCTTCGGACACAGAGGAAGAAGAAGACGAGTTATTTGAACCTGTTCCTTCTCCTTTGAAACAAAACACTTCTTATGACGACAGTGAACTGCGAAGGTGCCTTTTGCAGCCAAAAGAAGGTAATAGTAATCAGGAATATTGACTTATCAATTTCGATGTCACACTAAGATTCATTTCAAACTAAGAGATACAAATATTCTAAAATTACAGACCTTCCAGCTGAGTATGTGTTTTTTAATGTTTGATGAAAATATTGATTTCAAATCTGTTAAACTGTCCTGAGTTAAATATTTGATTGCAGTTTGGATAAATTACGTAAGTAATTAAATACTGTTGTTGAACAGTTAAGTTCAAAGTTTATTCGAGAAACACTTACTGTTAGTGTTATGAAGAGCAGTTATACAAAAATTAGTGAAGCTATTTGTAGATTACTTGTTTATAAATTACAACATGTACTTGAGTATTAGAATTAGAAAATTTTTTGTCAATTATTGAATTCGTCCTAATATTATATTAGATGAACTGACGAGATTAAACTAATAGTCATCTCTTCTGAACAAAGTAGCCACAGGCCGGTGGATATCTCCTTTTAACATCTGAAAGAATAAAAATATGTTAAATACTAGCTTTACTTTTACTTTTGTTTTGTTGTTAGTAGTTAGCATATTTCATACTCTATAGTGTGACACAGCGCAGAAGAATCCATACCACCAACAAGCGCACCAAATAAGGACAGCAATCGATGGGTACAGTACAGGACCAACGACTACTCCACTCACGAGTCCAAATATTAACTAGAAGAAGGTAGTTAAAAGATGCAATTGTTGTAGTTACAAAGCTGCAAGTATTTCCTTTTAAGATAACACGCACCTGCAGAATCGAACTGAAAGTGACGAACGGCAAGAGAAGGAAGGTCGCCGAAATCCAAGGGATCATGTGTTTGAATTCCTCCTAATCATTATAAAATCATTAAGAACAATTACCCCGATATATTGTGCTGTGATGTTGATTCAAAGTGTACCTTCCTAGCTCCAATGATAAGCATAATGCTGAGGATGATGTAGAGTATAATGACAATCAAAGTAAATATGTTTCCCCACCACAAGACTGGTCAAAGAAGAATCAAAATTTCACTTATCACTTTATCATCCATTCGTTTTATAGACTACAACCTCAATTAAATTATGAACCTTTCAGACACAAGTCAATAGTGTCTTCTGCAAATCCAATTTTCCTGTAGTTATCTGCAAACCTCCCAGACACTTGTTCCCATAATACAAGTCCCACAACGATAAATGCGAATGTAGTGAGGGATGCAAGCTGCAATTACATGCAACAAAACATTGCTTATTACTAACTTCATCTTTCCTACCACACATTTCACTACAAAACAATAAATTAAAATCAAGAGTATAATATATTAACAATGCAGGCGACTCCAGTGACAATTGTTCCTTTAGCCGTATTGAGACATCCACAGCAGCTTCTCATCCGTAGACACGACATGATTCCTTATGAATTGAGATTTCAGACTCCCTGACAAATAAATAATGCACAATCATTACGTCTCCAGATCATAATAGCCTATCATTAAATTCATTAGCTTATCATTAGGTTATCAATAAAAAGAAACCCTTACAACTTCGGCACAGGCTCCCTCAAAGACAACGCGATGATGACGCGTAGTAAGGGCAGTATGCAATATACACTGTGCGTGTATGTGTGGCAGCCTACAACATGTGTGGTATGTGTG
>Ga0194135_10001879_pt1 | contig 12679 bp, 12 predicted proteins | sample LitLau_LLRF_2013_FD_134024 | JGI IMG/M metagenome (GOLD analysis project Ga0194135, IMG submission 134024) | Freshwater sediment microbial communities in response to fracking from North America - Little Laurel Run_MetaG_LLRF_2013 (version 2) | ecosystem: Environmental > Aquatic > Freshwater >... | reverse complement strand
TACAATTTTTTAAAAAAAAAAAAAAAGAAGTCTACGCACCCTAACACTTTTCGAAATTTTACTCGTCTAGACTTGAATTCCCGTCAGTTTGTACTAACTAATGAAACAAGAATAATAAATACGAGGAAAATAAAACGAGTGCCATAAAGCAATCCCTCCGTTTGAGCCAATAACAAGAGTCTAATTTTGACATTTTAGTAACAAAAAATTAAAAATTAAAAGTAATTAATCATAACACTACTAAAATAGTCAAAATTAGCCTAAAGTTATTTCAGCAGAGAGGAGGAGCTCATCAAAAAGTGTCTGAGAGAAACAGAAAAGGGAGGATTGGTTAGACAATTTGCCATTTTTTATTATTATTCAAATTCCACAGTTATTGGTTGGTTTTTGTCGTTTTTGACAGATAGGAGAAAACAATTATAAGAAAATTTTGAGAGAGAGAGAGAGAGAGGAGTGTGTTGTTAATTTTGTTTTAATTTACAGTTGGCTAGCAGGAGTTGCTGGTTTCGTTTCTTAGCTTCTAGGACCTTATCAAGTAGTTCTTTTCCGTTCCAGTTAAGTTCTTAGCATCAACTAACTAAACAAGTTTATCATCCGAGAGATATTAGTAGATTTACTGCCTCTTATACATCTAAAATCTTAGGAAGAATTAAAGCAAAAAGGATTCGTCCAGATTGGCTCCTTTTTTCTCTCCTCATCAGTTTAAAGTTTACCTTTCAGTGTGTGTTTGATCTCTTACGAATTAATTTTACAGTTAATAAAATCATCATCACATCTTTTGTGTTTGGTTGTGTTTAAACTCTAAAAAAATTTCTTAGTAAGAGACTTGATCAATTATCAGTTAGTAATATTTTTTAACCGAAATGGAGCCTGACTTTAAATTTTAATTAAGTAGTGTAGTAAGTGTTGCTAGAGTGTAATTACTTGTAACGAGTGAGAAATTAATTTGAGGGGGAGGGGGAGGAGCTCCCCTACTAAATTTGTATCCTGTATGTAAACCTTTCCGTTCCATCTGTAACTTATAGACATGATTATAATCCTAATCAATAATCAATTAATAATTTGTAGTTTAGCTTGTCTGTGTTTAGGGTCATAAGACTAAAAGCAGCGGATAACTATGTGTAGATAGATGATGGATGATGCTCTCTGGAATAGTGAGACACTTTATAAGACTTATTAAACGATCTTCCCTCCTTCCTACTACTTACATGGTGGTGGCCCAGCAGAAAAACAAGACAAAAAAAAACCTAAAGCGACGACAACAATCAGTCAACAGTTACTATTTACAATTACATTGCATCTTTGCATTCACCTTACAGTTTTACTTCTATAGAGATAGAGAACAGCAACAAGTATAGAATTGGGTTCATGGTGGGGGTGGTAGGAAATATTTACAATAGATTTATATACACACCGTGCCGAGCTAGCTTGCTATTCCCATGTACGACGTCAGAGTGAAGCTCAACATTCTCAGCCCTCAAGAACAACATAAAACGTGGATTACAATTTAGAACTTACAAAAATCCTAATAAACTTTTCTGATTTTAAATTAATACAAATTATACCAAGTTGAACCGAATTATTAAGACTCGGGCTGGCAATCCTTATACTAAAGGTTTATTTTTAGTATACAACTAAACAGAGTTCGAGTGAGTTTTACAAGTTTTTCAATAATTTCCTATGTTAAGTTACACTGATGAGAGGAAATTCATTCGTTTGCCTTTTTGGACATTTTTTTTCTATTGTACATTTTAGATTACGCTAGGTAGTCTTCTCTTTTTGAAGGGATTGTTGGTTGTAAGTACGTTTTGTTCTTGATGGTGATTAGTGGTCTCTCTCTCTCTACATACGTCTATAAGGATGGTAGCTGGAAGGTTGTCCAGGGGTGGAGTAGCTGCTCCCACGCTGGGGCCCAGGACCCCCGTAACTACTTCCACTCCCATCCGAACCCCCGTAGCCTCCTGACCCTCCTCCTACAAAGAATCAAAAGGAAAGACCCAACTATAGACGACTAAAGGACTAAAATAACAAGGCTCTCCTTCCTTATCCTCTTCTAGTACTTAAATCATCATCACCAGTCCACTTCCCATCAGTAAATTGCATGCGCAGAGCTATATAGAGTAGCGTATCCTCTCCTTAACTCATCATCAACTCTAAAATCTTCTAAGTAAGGCTTAATTTAAAGACTTAAGACAGAAATAGTCTCTTGAGCTCCTACTAGTCCTAAGTACTCATACTTATGCCTCCCGTAAAAAGTACTTATGGTGACAAGTTAAGTTAAAAGTTAAGTACTTATTTAGCCTCTGCGTAAGAACTCTAAAGTACTTTTAGCCTGTACGTAAAGTATTTAAATTAAGGTTTCGAGGAGTTATAGTGGGATAACGAGAGAGGTAGAAGCAGCCACACCCAAGGAAACCGGCGTTTAACTCATTCTTTTTTGTTTTTGGAAAGGAGGGAGAGAAGCGGATGTTGCTAACAAGTGACCATGGGCCTCTGAGACTTTTTCTTCTTAAAAGTAACGTTTGAATTACTAGAACTAATAGAATTAGTAGCCGGTAAGCTATTATGGAGTTAGAGGCTCGGTCTCAGAGGCCCATTGGTAAACTGAGAGTTTTTTTTAGCTACTGGGTGAAGTGACTTAGGTGAAGTGTTGTAGATGCTGACCGTATGCTCGTGAAGGTCCGTAGGCACCAGAGGCGGAGTCTTGTGGCGCTTGAGAGTAGCCAGCAGAAGAGCCATATTGAGGAGTGGGCGTGGAATAAGGATAGCTAGAAGCGGATTTCGCAGTGGTGGGACCTGCTGATGGTGTACCAGGTGCTGCTGTCGGGGTTGCCCCTTGTCGCCCATACATGTCGGTTCCCTGTGGAGTTCCTCCGCCACCACTTGTTCCATTCTGACCCAAAGTTCCATAGTTCCAGTTTGCTCCGTAATTACTCTGCGGTGTTGTACCTTAGAACATGGAAGAATCCACCAATAAGAATACGACTGGCAAAACGGATGGATCAGGGTTAAGAGAGGCAAGGGAGGGAGATTGGAGTTTTGTTTTACCATATCCATAACCCTGCTGAGGGTTGGTTCCATAGCTTCCCCACTGCGGCATTTGTTGTCCTCCAGTCTGTGCTGCTCCCCATCCCTGGTAGTTTTGACTTTGTTGGTAGCCTTGAGGAGCGTAGCCGCTTTGTTGTGGAGGAGTTCCCCAGCCTTGGTATCCCATGCTCATTCCTCCAGGCATGTGGCCCATTTGTCCCATCTGTCCCATATGGTTACCCATGCCGCCCTTTAGAAATGTTACCAAATTCCCAAGTCAAGCACCATCTCAATGCCAAACTACAACTCTAATTCTTTATATGCGAAATAAAAAGGTCCAAAAAGCAACTACGGAGCTAAAATTAATCATTTGTACCATTGCACCCCATCCGGACTGTCGGCCCATACTGCTTCCACCACGTCCATCTCGTGGCTCAGCTCGCTTGATCTCCACCTGAAAGACGAACAGAAAATTGATTTAATACAACAGGGAAATATTTGGAATGAATATAAATCAATTAGATTTCCCTAATCGGCAAACTAAGGAGGGAACTTTAGTACCTACTAATCTATACATGTTTAAAAAGCTTAAAATATAAGACCAAACAACCGAGGCTACTAGAGTAATAATGAAGATTTTCTCAGTAGTTAGGCGGCGTACACCTGATCTCAACGTTTTGGTTTACAGCACTGAGCGTTTAATACGTAAGCGTCAATGCAATTCTAAAGTTTCATACCTGTTTTCCATTAAGGTTGACAAAGTGCTCTGCAACTAATCTTTCAACAGGATCATCCGTTTCAAAGGAAACAAATCCAAACCCTGAAGAGTAAATTGAAAAAAAAAAATCATTAGACTTGGATTCAAAAGCAGACATAAATTCAACTCAAAAGTGTAGTGAAAATCTTTTCCAGTTTTATATGGGCGTATAAGTTGCTTTTTTGCACCAAGACCAAACTGCTTGCCAGAACAGTGAAATGTGGCTAACCTTGGAGGCTCGACTCCTGACTGAGAGCAGAGAGTCAAGTACTATGGGAAAAACTTTAATTTTGGCTATTCTCAATCTTCCTCCAAATCAATTTAAGAGGAGATTTAGATTTACAAAGAGTTTTCAGCCTGTTTTTAAAAGAAAAAGGTTAGATGGTCCTATATTAATTTAAAAAAAATAAACGCTTGTTCCAGAACTCCAGCAAAGGAGCATGCATGATTCAAAAACTAATGTTGAGGAGACCCGCAAGTTTAAGCTGTCCTCTCGAACTTAATTAAGCTAACGCAAGTGATTTGCAATTATCGGTAAACGTACCTCTCGTCCGACGTCGCTCCTGGTCGTACATGATTACAACTTCGATAACTTTACCATAACGATCAAAGAATGAGCGCAGGTCAGTCTCAGTCACATTCGGAGGAAGCCCACCAAGGAACACCTTTGGGATGTTAGTTCCTCGACGAGGCTTCTGAAGAGTCCGCGGGTTGCATGGTTTCGGATCAATCTGGAATGAACCGTTTCAATTTGATTAATCATCAATAACCGGAACAAACAGAGCAAGTTAAATAGTTGAGTTTTAGCATTCTTTAACTTACGGTCCGTCCATCCAATTGGTGAGGTCCACTATTCAAGACAGCATCAACATTCCCAGGGTCAGCAAAAGTGACAAACCCAAAACCACGGGATCGCCCAGTGTCCGGATTCTTCATAACCACCGAGTCTACCACTTCTCCAAAACGGCTAAAGTAACGCTGCAGTCCGTCGATCGTAGTTTCCCAACTCAGTCCACCAATGAATAGTTTGCTGTAACCAAAACAAGATCAAATTCCAGTTATTAATTGACGTCACTTACAAACGAGTAAGGCTTTTACCGACCCCACCGCACCGGACTAAATAACTGCAACTGGTTTGTTAAATCTTTTCTTCTTACCCCCGCTCGTCACCATCCTCCTTCTTCATGATCCCGTCGTTCTTTACACCGCCGGATAAATTCCCTCCAGCAGTGCAATCGATGATCACGTTCGACCCTATTTTGGAATGTTGACTATAACTCTGCCCACGAGAATAAAGTTGTGAAGGAATCTTGAATGTGTTTCTGTGAAGATAAATTAACGCTTGAATTGAGTATTCATAGTAAGTGTATAAGAGTAGAATATAACAGTATGACTCATTCAATGCGGTATTCCTTCCACCTTGAAACTGGAATACTGACTGACAAACGACAAGACCAAGAAAATTGAGCAAAGGATAAGGAAGAGTAAAAGAAAAGATGAGAGAATGACAATTAATTACCGACAGTCAGTTAAAGAATCACCTTCCACAATGAGTAACAAAACAAGGAGAGAGGAAGAGGCGGGTTTCCTTGACAAATCAATGAATTCCGACCGGAGAGTGTTTTTAGTTGAAATTGTACATAAATCATGTGTTACTAGTGTTACCCTTGAGAGAAGACGATCCTAAGTCCTTAGAATTAAGTCCTTGCGGAGGAACTAGTAGCGTAGATGAGATTAATTAACCTAAACTATAATTAGAAAACTAACATAACCGAATGGCGTGCTTACTACAAAATCTCCTTTTCCCTGCTCCTATCAAAATTTCAATATGGAGGCTCGGCTGAGCTTGGAGGAGGAGGAGAGGTCGGTCCGGTCGTCGGTCTTTTTTGGACTCGTCTTCCTTCACCGGCTTAACAGGCAGGAGGGGATGGAGGCAGAGGGAGTGAGAAGAGGGCAAAAGCGAAAGGGAAAGAGAAGGGCGCCTAGCTTGGGAATTTTATGCTGATTTTCCTTAATAACTCTGTCTATACTCGCATCCGTTTGCGCATGGACATTCACATTTACAATCCCGAAGCACACAAGCACAAAAGTCAGCATCATCTTTTCCCGAACCTCGGAAACCATACGGATTACAAACAAGAAATATCCCAGAACTGCATTCTTGCAAATTACATTTTAATTTTAATTTTAATCTTCCTCAACAACAAAAGAAAAAAAAGAAAATTGCCCGTTGCACGGAATCCGGTCGAATGAAATTCAGAGACGAGTAGCCTGATAATAGGCGATTCGTCTTTAAATTTCGTTCACCATGAACAAAATGAATTGAAAAATACTTCTGTTTACCACAATAATCACCAACACTACGAGTAACTCATACATGACGGAAATAGTAATTATGAAGCACGAGGAGTCAAGAATGATGGGATAAGGCTAATAAACGTTTAATTTTAATACCCGGGTACAAATCCGGGAAGGTTCGGAATGAGGGAATCGCCGCTACCACACAGCACAACTGTGCACGAAGAAGGTGAGAGGGAGAGGGAAGAGAACGAAGTTTAAAAAATAAACAGTAAACAGAATAAAGCTACACAGACAGCAGAGTGAGCGGAGCCGAGTCGAGTTACACAGGCAAGTTGAATCAATCATTAATTGGTACTATCGCCATCAAGTCGCCAACCAAACTCCTATTGTCCTATTCACTCTCACAATCAATAGTGAGTACGATTACGATTCAAATTTTTCATAATTAATGTGGAGTCACAAGCTCTCCGTTAATTGCATAAGTTTAGCGTAGAGTAGCCTAACAAACAGAACCACCAGGCGGCAAAGGAGAACCCACAACCACAATATATTTCGATTCAATGACCCCTTTTCATCCCACCCACCATCCATCCGTCGATGTCCTCACTAATAACAGCGGAACGGGGGACGAAGACTCCGTCCCATCAGTTAATTCAAATGACCTTGCTGATACTAACTTTATCTATGGACTCGCGACAATAGTTATTCTTTACATACTAGTCGTGACAATATTTTTTATACGGCCTTGTCTGTATGAATACTGTAAGTATCGGAAACGGAACGCCAAAGAATTCTCAGGTAAATTACTCCCCTTCATTTCTGCTCAGTACAACTTTACCTCTGGTCGCAAGCACAACGATGTGCCGGTGGTGTACCCATAACGTACAGCGTCTTTTTCTCTGGGCAAATTGCCTTGGTTTAGCAGTTAGTGTAATTTCTCTGGTAACTGTGATAGTTGTCAAATATCATCCCGAAAAAAAACTAGATACTTTTCTGCTCGGCATACCTCTTTTAGTTGTCAGCGTTTTAGTTCCCGTATCCGTACAAGGTCTCTACCGTGTATATAGGAAAGATAAGAAAGGTATTTTTTTAAGTCGATAAATCTCTATAAATTCACAGATTTCGTCATTCTCATTATAATCAACATTACTTAGGTTTTTTATACAAAAAATAATGGAATGGAATGGAATGACCAATGAAAAGTACATCTTTTGATTTTATTGGTTTCAGAGTCTGCGACGGAACTATCGCCACAGAAGCGGCACGATGATGCTTTGGCAAAGCACACAGGTGAGCGACATTAAAAAGGTCTCAGGTTTATTTCCATTGAACACATCCCTGTGGTAAAGACGTCTACATTAAAATTTCAAATGCTTTTTGATTCAGTGGCGCTGAAAGCTAACGAGGAGGTTTTGGTCAACGCGCTGAAAGCTAACGAGGAGGCTGTGGTCAACGCGCTGAAAGCTACCGAGGAGGCTGTGGTCAACGCGCTGAAAGCTAACCAGGAGGCTTTGGTCAACGCCATTAAAGAAGAGTTTGCCACCAACAAGTCTCACGCCCGCACGCAGCCCTTGAGTTCAGATTCAGATGCATCGACTTCCATTTAAATATCTCCTGGTTGGTTTTACAATCGGAGTCACATTTTCCCTGCTAACATTTTCCCATCACAACTGCTCAAACAGTGCACCAAGTGCCAATGCCAGTTATAACCTCCAACATAGACACAAACACGATATACTGCCATTTTCATTATCCAAGAGCCTGAGTTACGAACAGTCTACACGGAAAGCTTTCCAAAATTCAGACGAACCCGAACCCCAGAGAACCGAAAAGAAAGACAAGTTGGTGTTGATCGGTGTAATGACAGCCAAAAAATATCTCAGCACAAGAGCAACTGCCGTGTACAATACTTGGGCTCGGCGCTTCGCTGGAAAAATCTTATTTTTTACTGGTGCTATTTCATCATCAACTCCATTGAAAAATGAGGATGCCGTCCCAGAGCCATCGAACGTGCCACTCGTATCTCTTCCAGGAGTCGATGACTCATATCCACCACAAAGGAAATCCTTTATGATGCTCAAGTAAGATACTTCCACCATTCCAATTTTCGCCTATTATGTGCCTTGTATGTTCTTTTATTGTATTTATATATGCTAATTATTTTTCTGGGATTCCAATTTGACTATTTAGGTACATGTTTGATAATTACGGGGACGAGTACGAATGGTTTCTTCGAGCAGATGACGATGTCTACATTCATACTGAGAAACTGGAAGACTTCTTACATTCCCTCAACAGTAATCATTTGTACTTTATTGGTCAGGCGGGTCGTGGACGTCGTGAAGAAGAAGGAACCTTAAATCTTACACACAATGAGAATTTTTGTATGGGAGGTCCAGGAATCTTATTCAGTCAGGCTACCCTTAGGAAAGTGGCACCACATGTGACGGAGTGCTTGAAAGACATGTTGTACTCGACTCATGAGGACGTTGAGGTTGGTCGTTGTGTTCATAGATTCGCCGGGATTTCCTGCACTTGGGCATATGAGGTAAGAAGTGGCAAATCAGTTTGGTTGATTCTTCAAATCCTTTAGTTTCAAATTTTATTGTGCCTCATTTGTTCGTCTTCAGATGCAATCAATTTTCTATCACAATTCGAGTGGGGATCGAGCATTTACAGGAAACCTCAAACAGCGGGAAGTGCACAGAGCAATTACACTGCATCCGGTGAAACAGCCTGATCACCTCTACCGACTCCACTCCTATTTCCAAGTAAACAAATACAAATGCAAATCAACCATTATGATGTTTATGTCAAATGGCGCTAAAATTCTTTAATTGCTTGTTAGACCAGAGAAATTGAGAAACGATTCTACGAAGCTATCCTACTCCAGCGTGATTTACTCTTTACCCAATCGGAAATTGGAGGTCAACTCGAACATCAGGACGAAGATTCTATAACGACATTTGATGGATACAATATTACTGGTCAGCATTCTTATGCAGCATCAATCTTAAGTAAGAAATCAAACCCACAGTCTAATAATTATTAATTCTCTCCAGGTTTACAACCATCATTAAAAAAGTTCTCTCCGGCACAAATCTCGGAAATTCCAGAATGGAGTTTCATTGGGAAATCTGGATTCAATGCTCCAAATTCTATCAATCCTAAACAAAAAATTGATGTCGCCTCGAAGGAAGCACTGCAAGACGTTGTCCGAGAGGTAAGAAGAGAATCTGAGTCACAACTCTCATAAAGTGATCAAGCTTAAGTCTTAGAAATTCATGGAAGTGCGCATTGTTACTATTTTGCAGTTGATGGAAATGATCAATAGTCTTTCAAAAGTGCGTGGAAGAGTGATTGAATTCAAGGAGCTTCTCTATGGTTATCACCGTATGGATCCTCTGCACGGACAAGATTTTGTATTGGACATACTAATGACATACAAGTAAGCATCAACATTGTTGGTCGTACTGATTTAGTAAAGTTGTGGTATCGGTTTGATAGTAAATGATGTTTTGGCTATTAAAAACTTTTGCAGGAAGTACCGTGGGAAGAAAATGACAGTTCCAGTTAGGAGGCACGCATACATTCAACGTCCTTTTGGACCTCTCCAGCTCCGACTAGCTACAAAGGATATGGAAAGCTCAACGAAACTTGTCTTTATCGTTCCACTCTCTGGGCGATTCGCCACTTTCGAACGTTTCCTGTCAAATTACCATTTCGTTTGTGACAAGATTTCAGAGGGTGTCAGCCTTCAACTTATTGTCGTCTATTTCGGGAGTAATGAGGAGAAAGATAAGTTTATGTCACTGGTCACTTCAGCTCGCCGGGACTCTTTATATTCGTCCTGCCAAGTGAACGTAGTGCAAGTGGAAGGGGAATTCTCCCGAGGAATTGGACTAGAGACTGGAATTTCCGCATGTGGTGAACATGATCTCCTCTTCCTTGTGGATGTTGACATTGTCTTCTCTCCAGCCGCAATTCAGCGTATCCTTCACAACACAATCCAAGGGACCCAAGTTTACTTCCCCATAGTCTTCAGTGAGTACTCCAAAGAGCTCATCCCAGAACCGTTGAAAGATGCGGAGTCGTTCCAAATCACTAGTGATACTGGATACTGGAGAGAATTTGGATTTGGAATCGCTGCCTTCTTCAAGTCGGATTTTAAGAAGGTCGGTGGTTTTGATGTCAGCATCCGTGGATGGGGGAAGGAGGACGTTGCCCTCTTTGATAAGTTCCTTAAGACTAATCTTACAGTATTCCGTGGCCCAGATCCCGAACTGCTTCACATGTACCACCCGGTTCACTGTGCTCCAGATTTACCTCGCGCTCAACATGATATGTGCCTTGGTTCACAGGCCACTACCCTGGGATCAACTTCCAGCCTCCTCTCTTTTATTTTTAAGAATCATGAAAAAGCTCCTACGCTTAACGAAATCTACAAGTTCCTCTTTGCCCATAAGTTTTGACTCTTCAAATGAGCTTTTTACGGGGTAATTTTTATACATTTTTATACTAGACTAATGTCAAAAGTGTTCATTTTTTTTCTATTTTTATTTTGTATTCACTAGTTATTTTGTCGACTGACGTTGTTCTTTTTTTGTTTATTACATTTAACTGAACTTATGCATTTGACTCTCAGCTCAAAAAATGTCGTCGAATAATGTTCTTTTCAAGTTAAAGTAAGAATTGCCGCGCGGTTTGATGGTTTCTTGTAATAAATTGTTATTATTTCAAATGAAATGTTTGCTATAAGAGCGTGAACTTCATTCCGAGCCTCTTTTTGGCGAGAAGTAAGTTTAATTTGTATAAATTGAATTGAGGAAAGGAATGAGAGAAAAACTGCTTGACAGCTCCGTATGGATTTACAGAGATGAATACATTTCTTGATTCGCCTTAATTTGGTAAAGTGACAGGAATATGATAATTTGTTGGAGATTTGTGAGAGCGGAAATGAAAGGTTTTAATTTTCAATTAGAAGGAAAATCTTTCTCACGAAGAAGATGAGTCGATTTGGAGGAAACGCATCTCCTCTTATATTACGTGATTTTCAGACTTTATGCCTTTACCCTAAAAGTTTCGCTTTCATCTTCCTTGATGAATTGAGCCAATGACGAGAAAAGAGAATAAAACTGGTTTTCTATTGTTTTGACTCTAATGGTATGTTTTTGTTTATTAAGTTGTGGCGGCGTCTCTTGCATAATTGCATTGTCAATTTAATTTAACATAGAAAAATAAGAAGAGAATTTTGTAGGGACTTTATATATTAATTACGGTTAAAATAGAAATAAGTTTTAACCACTGTATCCCCCTCTCGCTGGTGGTGGGGCCCCGTATGCGGACGATGGTGAAGGGCCACTGGCGTAACCTCCCTGGGATTGCTCATTTCGTTGAAAATTGCTAACCTCTACCGACTTTTGGATGCCTTCGATCTCAATGTGCCCCATTCCGGGAACTCCGTAGGATGATGACGGCTGGGCGTAGCCTCCTGAGGAAGGGGCTCCATAAGATGTTGATGGTCGCTCTACAATAATTTGATTTTAAATTACCTCAGACTATCCCCGCACATCAGAAGAATTTTGATTGGTTACCTGGAGTTCGTTGGATGACAACTCGAGAAGGGGCGCCGTAGCCTTGGGATGGCCGTGAGTATTCCCCGGATTGCGGTTGTGGCGCGGAATAACTTTGAGCTGCTGGAGCTCCGTACGATGGGCTGGGCGCTGAATAGGATTGTTGTGCCGGAGCTCCGTAGTTCTGGCTTGGTGCGGAATAACTCTGTGCTGGGGCTCCGTACGATTGGCTGGGTGCTGAGTAGGATTGCTGGGCTGGAACTCCGTAATTTTGACTTGGGGCGGAGTAACTTTGCTGTGCTGGAGCACCGTAGCTCTGACTTGGCGCCGAATAGCTTTGTTGCGCCGGAGCTGCGTAGACGGGTCTAGGTCGTGATGACTGGGGAGCCGTGTACGTGGAGTACCCTAAATCTCATAATCGGATTTTTAAATATATATGCAAAATCCAATTAAGTCATTAAATAAGAAAAGTGTCACCTGTAGCTGCTGGGGCAGAATATCCGGATTGCGGTTGTTGGTAGCCTTGCGCTTGCGCTGCGTAAAACATTAATTATTAAGGGAGCATTCTTAGTACAGTTGGGGGATTACTTTACCAGGTGTATTATAGGCGGGGCTTATGGATGGAAGGCTGGGAGCTCCATAGGATGAGCTAGGCGTGCTATAGGAGGTGCTGGGGACTTTGTAAGATTGTGCGACAGCGGTGCTGGGAGCTCCGTACGATTGACTTGATGCCCTGTAAGTGGTTGGTTGAGGGGCAGCTGAAGGTGCGCCATAATTTGTGCTCGGTGAATTATAAGTAGAAGCAGGTGCTCCATAGGAAGTACTTGGTGCCCTGTAAGTGGTTGGCTGAGGGGCAGCGGGTGCACCGTAATTGTTGCTCGGTGCGTTATAGGTGGAAGCTGGAGTCTTGTAACTTGTTGGTTGAGGTGCACCATAATTGTTACTGGGTGCGTTGTAAGTAGACGCTGGAGCCTTGTAACTTGTTGGTTGAGGTGCACCATAATTGTTACTGGGTGCGTTG
>Ga0194135_10001878_pt1 | contig 12682 bp, 6 predicted proteins | sample LitLau_LLRF_2013_FD_134024 | JGI IMG/M metagenome (GOLD analysis project Ga0194135, IMG submission 134024) | Freshwater sediment microbial communities in response to fracking from North America - Little Laurel Run_MetaG_LLRF_2013 (version 2) | ecosystem: Environmental > Aquatic > Freshwater >... | reverse complement strand
TTTTCTGGGCATTTATTGGGCATTTTCTGGGCATTTATTGGGCATTTATTGGGCATTTATTGGGCATTTTCTGGGCATTTATTGGGCATTTATTGGGCATTTATTGGGCATTTTCTGGGCATTTATTGGGCATTTTTTGGGCATTTATTGGGCATTTTTTGGGCATTTTTTGGGCATTTATTGGGCATTTATTTATCTATTTATTTGAAGCTTTAAAATAAAATCAACCGCATTCAGAAATACTTACGCGTCCTTGAGTTGCGAGTTGTCACAATGTGTCCTATTTATGCAACTCACCCTGTACTATTAAAACCTTAAACTCTTTTTGGTCTAGACATTTTTGTACGTACTTTTTCAAGTATTAAATAATTTTTGGGCATGGTACATGCGTAGCATTGATTGTAAATCACCATAATAAGTGTGAGGTGGTGAGTTTATTTAATACAAATTATCTACACGTGTCCACAATGAATCTAAAATTTTGTATTTCAAGTCTGAAGGCGTGGAAGAGAAAGGACTTGTATGGAATGCATAAATAGTTGAAACACATCAAGAGCTCTACTGCAAGTGCTGAAAACAAAGGAAAAACAAACACCGATTCCAAATATTTTACTACGTAAAAGTATATGGCTGAGCTATGCAAGCTGTTTTCATAATTAATTTGAACTTTGATTGTCACCAGTCTCAGTTTTTGAGCAAACAGCACTAGCAAACTCGCATCTACCAATATACACGTATGAAAAAGTTATGGTAATGTGGTGCATGCATATCAGCAGAGAAGTAGCAAACGTAGCAATAACTTTTCCAGAAGGTGTATATTTATTATAACTCAATCACCAAAAAGCTTTCACCTCAAATTACACGCTGATAAGCACACGATCACATAAATAATTTACCTGTAAAAGAACATGCGTAGCTATTCAGCAGATGGTTAGCGCAGGGTTGCGTCTGTTCTCGGAATGTGAATTCATCTTGAAAGTAATTAAGAGAGTCATTATCTCTAACAAAGTAGGAAGTGTTTGGCTTTAGTTTGAGTGTTCAAGATAGACTGTTAGTTTAATGGTGTGTTATGGTATGAAAAAAGTCTACAGTGATGAACATAACATAACACCGTTAGATATGTATATCATGTGCTTAACATCGTTGATATTGCTTCTAACTCGTCAAAAAAGCATGTTATATACTTTAGCAGGAAGTAAAAATGTCACATTAAAGGAAACGACGGTCATTTGCAGCAGAGATGATGGCATCATTACTACACACTTCTATGTATAAGACATAGTTAAGCTACACATGCATTGGTCCAGTATCCAAGCTATTAAAAATTATTACTGCGCTCTTCTAATAAACGCATTCACGTCTAACGTCTTCTCTGGTCTCTGTGGCGGTGCGTTTGTTGTTGTGCGTTCATAAGCGCCTCAGATTGCAAGAACGATAAAGCAGATATGTTATGAAGATAGAAATGTTCAAAGCAGCCGATGATCAAGCTGAATGAAGGAAAATCTTTGCTTGGCAGTAATGTAAATATATGATTTAGGGGAAAGTTTTGAAGGGATCGTGCTTCGCATATAGAATTATAATTATTTATTGCAGTTATTGTTGAAAAAAGTTTCGATAAACTGCAACAAAGAGACAGTATTAGACCAAGAAGAAATGAAGTCAATGAGTGTTTTAGTGTCGAAGAAGAATCTTTCAAAGTACACCATAATATCGAATAGCGTATCATATTTATTCCATCTTTTATGTCGTTAGTAGTCTTTCTTTCGATCCAAGTGAATAAAAATGACTTCGGGAAGTGAAGAAAGAGACAATAAAGAAAACACCATTTGAGATTGTACCACACCATAACATCTATGTGCATGCACAAGCTAAGTTTCACATCCTGGCCTTTCAAACACGGTGGTGCAGTAATAATCTCGTAAAGTAAGTAGGGGAGAAATTGAAATAAAAATATCGAGTACAAAGTATCTATATCCATTTGAACATTTTGAACTTACTGACTTTCATAGAATGAATTACAAAGTAGTGTAGTGTATATGCACCCCGTTATAGTAGGGGAATGTCATTGAGGTTAAAATTGTGGAACTTTACTTCTTCCTTACAATTTATTGTGAATAATAAAAGCTGTAACTTTTTCAAATACAATGTTGCACACTAATATGCGCATAACTAATCCTTTTGTAGCTTTATGAAATGCATTGAGACGCACAAAATCTTTATTTTATGTGTATTATTTTGTCTTTGCAGGAATCGGTACAATTGCCACATGGTTGAATCACACCCAGATTTCGCTGAGATTCACTGAAAAAGAAAGTCTTCTAATCTACGGACTCTCTTCCCTTTTCTCAGTGGCCACTCCGATTGTATTTGGACTTTTTTCTGACAAGACAGCACAACCTAAAAAGGCAAGTACAAAAAGATTTCCCGACTTCACAGACTATACGCTCGTTTCGATTTTTAAATATTCTCCAGAGGGAGGTCAGGATATCTAGGGAAGACTCCCAATGTATATTTACAACAGAGTGAAAAATCAAGTGGATTGCATACGCATTTATCTAACTTTCAATGGCAAAGGTTACGTCTTTCCAAGGCCCATTTATATCCGTCTGTCTGTCTGTTGCTTGTCAGTGTCAAATCTAACATATCTCGTGTTTTCCTGGCAAGTCAGCTTTTCATTCGATCGATGGGCTTTTTCTACACTGTAAGTCTTCACATATTGAGCTGATGGTGTACTTTTAATATCTTTATTTTTAATTTTTGAATGCAATCTCTACGCATTTGTAATAAGATGTCTGCAACCTTTGTTGTTTCACATTCCCACAATACCCGTAATAAATGAATAAATAATCAAAGATAGTGTAGAAACTGCCAAAACAAGGGAAAGAAAAAAACTTCCAAAGCAAAAACTACAACACAAGGGAATGAATATAGTGATTTTCAATTGCATGTGATCAATATGTTTTGAGATGAAACTAAAACCCTTTAAAAGTTGGAAGAGCTAACTCTGCAAGCGTGCAATCAATAAGTTTATTGCTTTGATCCAAGCAGGTAATTAATTCTTTAAAAAACGAAGCGCAATAAGTTCATTCAGATTAATTAGAAGTATCGAAAAGCTTTGCATATTTAAGTGAAAGTGCACGCAGGTGTGCAACCATAATCTGTTAATTGTACGAGACTGAGACTATACTGGCGCATTTAAAAGCAAAGTTTTAATGGAAAAAAGTAATGAAATATCTAAATTGTTCATAAGTCTACACAGGTATACCGGCCACCCTACCACAGGCTAAAGGCATTCTTATTCAATACAAATTTTTTTTTCTATCTCAATTGTACTTTATGGTTAAATTGTGTGCCTACCCCTCTTTTTATTTGCGGGTACAGCACGAACTCCTTTTATTACAATTATTGCTTTCTCTTTTTCTACGACACGTTTATCCCATGAACGAAGAATCCGCATCAACCCAAGCAACCAGTTGGTTCCTTTTACATAAAAGATGGAAAATTAGTATGTCTTTCTAACACGATTCGAACAGGAACTACTTATAGGCCATTATCAAATCCTAATGATGCGGTGTGCCGGCTCTTATTGTTGGGCAGTACCCGATCACTCTTCAGTCAGGTCGTCGCGTTATTTCGTAAATTGGTCTTTGTAATATATGGAACACGGAATGAAAAAAGAACGGAATCTCATTTTAAATAGCCCAGCATGCAGCACAATACTTTGTTATGCATTTCTAGCCCCAGCCCTTTAAATGAATTAACATGTAAACCTCATATCCACATGGTCTGTCTATTTCCACTCAACCTTTTATTAATTTACTTGCTGTGTTGTTACCGGCACTAAATTACCTACTAATTTGAAGCTGACTCAAGGTTTTTCTCCCTTGGTGGTGGCAAAGCCATGCAGACTCATTTATTAAAAGTTTTTAAGCTGATTCCAAACTGTATTAGTTCATCCGTGTTTTTCGTGTTTGATGATGCGAGACTCCTAAGAACCCTAGCTATACTAAATACTTAATACTACCACATTGATGTCAAGTTTTCGTTGGGAGAAATAAAAGGAAAGAAACATTTTATCCATAAAGAGATGTAATTTATGTTAAAAGACTCATTTTCTATAAACAACAAAGCCTTAAAGGAATCTTGCTCACGAGAATTAGAATGCAGCAAGGTATATATTTATCTTCTTGTTTTGATTGAATGTTTTTCTGTCATTTGTACATTAAACTTGAGTGTTGAGTCAGTTATTTATTCTATTACTTTTGCTGACCTTATATAAGCCTTCAACTCTCCTTGAAAAATGAATTTCAAGGTATTGCCTTTACCTTTCTTACGTGGTGCTTTCTCCTTAATCAGCCATTGTAATTTACGGCTCAGAAATCCTAATGAGAGAAGAGAGACATTATTACGATGCTGTATATCCATGAAACGGATTAGTTAGCTTAGTTAGGGTGCACGTGTTGTAAACTGCAACGTTATGTACTTTGTATATAGTGTAAATAGCCTTGAGTAGAATTTAGCTAGACGGCTTGTCCTGGATTTGCGACCCACTAAATGAGAGAATTATAAATGGCAAATGGAAAGAATCCGAAGAATTCCCGATTTTCAAGAGCCTGATTAACACATATGGAGTTTGTCCACTTGGCACATATTGTTAAGCTATCAAAATACGTACACAGATTCTTCTTCTGCGAGAGTAGTGGAAAGAGGAAGTGTTGTATACATGCATCTCGTCTCTTACAAATTTTTCTCTTTTTATTTGCTTGTGTGTGCGTGACTAAAAAGTTATTTTTAAAATTCTGTATCACCCAGTCCGACGATTCTTTGATAAATCATATATATGAAAGAAAACCTCTGTTTCACTTAATTTGATTGCTAGTCCGAATTCTTTGCCATCTCTTCCGTCTGGTAATCATTAGAATTCAGAGCACATCGCATTGTTATTCTTTCGGTATGGGCTTAAAGCTAAACAAGCTCCATGTTATGGGCTTTATGCATATTTAATCCACAATTCATGACAGGCGATTGTCACATTAGTGGTTTATTTACGGAGCAAATATACAGTTCATGATTACCATTAAACTGTTATTTTATGCTTTTCATGCGTCTCTACTTTTTGCAGCAAGATTTAGTCAACTCGATAGACAAAATTCATCTTCCGATTTTTAAATGAACTGTAATTGTCCGTTTAAATATTTTATGTGAATTCTATGTTCTGTCAGCAGTTCATGAAATAATATACAGACCACTCTCACAATCTCTAATAACCTCTAATATATATGGCGGCTACACACAGCTAAAATTTGTGTAAAACAATGGACCGAACTAAACTTAATTAAGATTAACACTGTGTGATTATTCTGTGTCATCTGAAGGCCACGTCAGAATTTATTATGTGCTTTGGGAAGGCAGGAAAGTAAAATAATATTCTGTTTCAGTGAATGTGGATGAATATGATTTCAGGCTGTTAACTCCGAGTTCACCGACAAGACAATTACATTTTAAACTACTCTTAAGGCACAGTATAACTGACTGGCCCTTTTCTCTGAACCACTACTACTGCATAATAACCATAAGACTAGGAGGAACAAACATAAACTCAAAATTATTGTTTCTAGCCTTCTCTTATTCTTGTGTACAACAAGTAATTTTCGTTCATAGCCGTCTTCAGAATAGCCATAATTAACTTCTACATAAGACCGACATGAAAGTGGGTTCAACCTTTTAAATTTCATGAGTGAAGTGAATACTGAAAACTACACGAAGATGAAGATAACAGAGAGGGATGTTTTACATTTATGTCTCCACACTATACACACCGAACCCCTGTGAATAAATGGTAGTTTTGAGAGACTTGCAGTTTGTGTTTTTGCAACAGTAATTTTACATTATACGGGTTTTGTAATTTCTTCTGAATAGTAATCTTATGACTCTTGACATGTCTCCAAGTTAATTCTTATTATTCTGTTCGAGCTCACACACACAGCTCTTCTGCTGTGAAGAAGATTCAATGAGAGACCGTAAATTTTTTGCTGTTAATTACAGGTGCTGGCAGTCTGTCTTTTACTGGCGGGTCTGATTTACCCTTTACTGTTGGCTGTTCCCCCTTCGGTGCCATATCAATATCAAGATCGGTTGAGATGGTGCAAAGACACTTTGGCCAAGGACAAAGCACTAGAAAACACAACGGAGACTGCTGTGCTAGGAAATGCTTTCACATCGTCTTCATCCTGCCTTCCCAACAGACTATCGTGCTCCTCGTCAGCAGCAGAACTGATCACAGATCGTGGTGGATGTAGCGAAGGATGTAGAACTAAAGTAATCATCTCCAAATGTCAGTTTGTCTGTGATGACGATGACAGTTCGGTATGCTCATTTTTCTGCTCTGATCACTTCTGACACTTCAATAATTCTCTTATTCTGAAATCTAGTACACACACACACGGTATTTATAAACTGTGAAGTGTATGCATGTAGTTTATGGTTGAGCTTCATTAATGATTGCAAATTGCTCTTTATGTCACGAATTACATCATCATCATCCAAATAACCACTATATTAGTTGATTTGCTGAAATTAGATCAATTTAAACTAACGAACTAGGCCGACAAAAAAAATCTGGATGTGAGGTGATGAATTAATTTTTTAGATTGTAACTTAGCTAAAGGCGAAAGAGGTTGAGGAGAAGGTTAAGATAGACCTAGATAAAGTAGGAACAAAATACATTCTCTAGGAGATTTGCAGCTCAATGCTTCGCTGCATTTCTAATTAGAAGGATTTCCTTCCCATGGCACATCTATCTCAAAACACAACTAGACAAAAACACTTTCATCACATATTCGTGTTTTTAGTCGACTTTTTCACTATCTCTCGTGTTTACATAGGATTGGGATCAACACTCACACTCATTTGAGTTTTTTAACTCTGCCTGCCAATATCATGGATTCGTATAGTAAATAACATATAACAACATCTAACTTCAGGTTACATGAATGTTGGTCATATAAACTGTTTTTCTTTGCAAACATGTACGTACCCACTCTGAAGTTCTGTACTGAAAGTTCAGAATTGAAGTTCAGAAATGACAAGTAGGGCATTTGCAAAGTGTCTAAATTATTCTTGCAGTCCTCATGTGTCTCTCTGTGAAGATTTATGCTAACACATGAAGCTTTTAATCGTACATTCACTCTCATTTGAAACGATGCTTGTTATTCTTACGCAATCAGTAAGATGTTCAAATAGAGCATCTTGGACATTTAGAAGATTTGCCAAAATTACGCCATTTTTGCGTATAAAATATAAACTTATTCATTATATGCACTCGAACTATAATCTCTGGGTGTAAAAGCGAAGACTTTCTTACGCTGTATATATGTAAGATTAGCTGATGGGTAGTCTGAATCAAGATTTGGGTGAGACTTCTTCCTGACTCTTAATTGACACGAGGAAGTGAAAACACATTAGACTCAGTCAGTCTTGTCAACAGCATTTTGAGACATCCAGACCTATGTTAGTCTATAGTCCTTGAGGTAGCTGGTTACAACTTGCAAGAATATATTATACTTCTCATCCATCCATTTTGAAAGCATTTGCAATCACACGTTGAATATTTATAAAGGATGAGCTTCGGAGGAATGAATAAGGAAACGACGAGGTTAAGCTTAGCATTATGCATTTTCTGTTGGTTATCAATTTCTTACCATCCCAAAACCACAATAGATCGAAAGCGAACTCCATTTAACGACTTATATATTTGTTGTAGGTGCCTGTATACTTCTGAGAATCAGCGGTAGGTCTTTTATTTTGTGATCCTACGTTAAGGCAATTGTTCACTTGAGTTTGGGTGAAAGCATGTAACATGATATCATCAAAAGTTATTTATAGCATGACAGCAATTTGTACTCAATTCCCATAAAAGAGTCAAATGAAAGTCGAAAGTTACTTCGCTTGCCAACCTACATACGAACACAGAACTTAACATTAGACCACCAAATTGAACTCGTCTAGAGATCCCAGCAATATTATAAGTTATTGCAAATAAATTCATAACTTAAGTCAATATTTCACATATTTCTTCCACCACCAACAGGAAGACAACCCGAGACGCGGAAATCAAAGTGATTCCACAACGGAATCATCCCAAGTAGACTATCCTGATGAGCCTATCTCTTCTGCCCGAGTATCTAGACAAGCTAGAGACTACGATGATGACAACCCAATCTTTTCAGAACCTCCACACATCTGTGTTCAAAAGAACAAAAACAAGAAGTACCAGAATCTCTGCTACGTCTTTGACAAGGCAATGCATGAGATTTCACTTCACGCTTCTGACATCACTGGCCACATCGATCACGATGGAAAATGCCACTATCCTCTCGTCGGTAAGTTATGTCATCTCTTGCCCATTATGACTTCATAGTTTCCCCTTGTAGTACAAACAATATGAGGTTTCAAAGAGTATTTATCTTAGCCATATCCTCCACTATTTTAATAATCGAATCTCTGTGAGTTTATTATTGTGTCATAATATGTTGTGCATGCATGCCTGAATGCACACGTGCTAATTTCCCAACTACTTTCAGTACTTTCACTCACACTGTGTGACTCATTGCCTCAAGTTGTTTATTGATTCTTGTCTAATTGCCGTCAGTCAAGGAAGAGACTCTTTCACTAACCTATATGAGAATTCATATTTCGGCTAATAGCCACCATATGTTATTCGTTTTGATTCTGCCCCTCCGGAAAACAATATATATGTATTAGTATTGAGTGCCCTATATGAATTATTGAATCTTCAGCATACACATATGAGTCCTATGTATGGACATGAGCATATGCTTTACACCACATGGGAGATATTTTTCTCAATTTTTCCGGAAAAGGGTTAGGAGTGAAAATGTTTTTGGGATAGGGAATTCTTTCAAGGGCAAGAGCTGCTTGGGCTAATTCGTTTAAATGGGAAATTGAGTTGAACTCATTGTACTTTTTCCAGTCGCGTGTGAAATGAAAGCTGTTTGCCTTAATGCAGATTACACTATACTACTGAAAATATTCATACAAGGGCAGGGAAAGGCCAATCGATTGGAACATAGTGCAGCTTGCATCCATCACAGTCACTCATGAGAACGAGCGTTGACTCATTAACTATATACATATATTTAGTTGTAGCTTTTTGCAAAAGTTATATATATACAGATGATCTGATAGCGAAAGCATGCTTAATTAAGGTCGAGAGCTTTTCTTAAAGATCAAATTACCTTAGAATGCATATGTGTACTTGTATGTAACGTACTACTATATAAGAAAAAGTACAAAACGCAACCCGTCGTGTGTCCCTTTCCCCCATTGTCATAAAGAACTGCCAACAGGACTTTCAGTTCAGAATTTTGTGAGAAGCCAGAGCTCAATCAAGCCTTATGGAAAGAATGAAACTCACAATTTGCATCCCATGTGTATCCAGTGTAGCTCTCTTGAGCTTACAACGATCATGCAATCAAGTTTTTTATCTATAGATGTAAGAAAGTATGGAAAGTCAGAGCTGGCAATGCATAAACCTCATTCATGAGATCCAGCCATTGGAGTCACATAGTGAAAATAATAATCCCTCTGGTGCCAGACTTTTTTGTCTATATTTTATGAGTTTCGTGATCCTTTACTGACAAATAAGTTCCCGTTTCCTTGCGTTTAGGATGTTTTGCACAAATAAAACCATTTTGTGAAGGAGTTTTTCTTTCCACTTCCGTTCTTTCATGCAGTGTGTAAGTACATATCAGACATTTTGTTTTGCACTACATACATTGCATTGTTTAAAGTAGTTTTTACGACCCAACTCTTCGTCTCAGTCTTGTTAGTTTGCAACTTACACTATGTTATAACTTGTAAGCATAAAACTACCGAACTTTTACTGTCACACGAAATTGTCACGTTTAGGAATAAATACTCACTATGCTTTATTGTAGATACTTTAGATGCACTATGCACAAAATTTCAAGAGCCTCCTGTACTGCTTTGCAAGATTTAATCGATTAAACTATGATGCATACCCATGTGGTGCAGTTAACTGCTTTTTGACAAGTACATTTCATAGAGTTTCCTATTTCTCGCAAAATCTTCTGACTTAAAAGTACCTTGAGGTCTAAAGAAGTAAGATTTGATATCCGTGTATTACCACCAAGATAAACCTCTTAAGTCAATAAACAACAGTGAACAAGAACCAGGAGAACGTGGGTGTGATCTAGCATTAAAAATTGAGCTTAAATCCTTCACATCTTCTAATCCGATCTATTCTTCTTGCTTAGCTCTATGTGTCATATGTTCGGAAAATATTCAAAAGAAACCTACAGATCCATTCGATTAAGAATTTTGATAAGTCCATTTATAATAATAATAATAATACATGCAAGTTGTTGACGGTTTTAGGAATAGCTTAGACTACAATAATGATTGCATAACATGCATGAAATCTCCATAATAGAAATCAATATTTCCGTCAAGCCATTTCAAAGTACAATTTTGCCCAAAATGACAAATGAGATGCACATGTCATTCATTAAAGCCATTTATCCTCAAATGTTGTGGGTACTGCAATTTCTGTGTAGGGTGGACATGCGTTTGTGTGGTCGGAAATATGACCACTTTTGTCGCGCATGGCCAGGTTTGAATGAAGTAGTTTAAGGTTAACATGGACTTTTGTTTGATAATGTTTACTTTCTATTGTAATTTCAAAGGTTACTCCGACGATGGTGTAGAAGAAAGCCTATTGTCATGCTACCCAGTCAAACCCCATTGTCAAGTTTCGTGTGATATTCGATGGGATTCTGAGGAATCTGACCAGTGGTTGTGCCACTCCGACTTTGTCAACTGGATTATCTCTTTCGTCTCTTTCGTTGCTATTCATACTCTTGGAACCGTAAGTGATATATTTTCTGTTGTACGGTAATCTGAGTTTCTAAATACACCAATGCACCGCAAGACATCTTTTTCATTTTCTGGAGCGAGATGAGAAAACCGGCTAGACTCACTTTCCTTTTCAATCGATTGCAGGAACTAGCTTTTAATATGTGACTAATGCATTGCTACTTTTATAGCCTTCTCGATTCTTTTAACTGAATTAAAATTGAAAGTTCAACGGATTGGAAGATTCAAGTAGTTATCCAACCATATTCAAAGTTTACCTTTGGAAAACCTTTACTTCCAGTCACAGTAATGTCGCATGATTCGAGCTGTGTTGTTTCGTACTTCCACTGTTGTATGTTCCAGACTTCCGTCCATTCTAGACTTTAAAGGCATTTGTTTGAAGCCAACGCGAGCTAATAAAATTCCAGTCATATCCACAGGAAATCTTGCTCTTGAATTAGTGTACACAAACTCATCTTTTAAATCCCTCCTTTTTTATGTGTTACGAAGTATTTTATTACTTAAGAACCATTAAAGCAGATAGAAATTTTGATAAGTACTGCAGCTGAAGGAAGCATTTGTGCGAAACAGCTTCCACGCCCCTAACTTCCACTTTTTTCTCTAATGCGAAAAACCTCCCACAGTAGACGATTAGTAAAAAGGGGGAAAGGTGTTTCAAGCATACAATTAATGCGCCTTTCAAGTCATTGTTAAAAAGGATATAATAATGAGTATATAAGCTGCATGAATGATAAAAAGAACTTGAATACTGTACAGAGACAGTGGTGCGTGCCGGTTCATACTTCATTTCCTAAATACTTCACGAATGATTCATAAGAATAATATAATAGAAAGCTCTAATAAACAGATGATGATGAGTTCCTTCCCTATAAACATGTTGATCCGTAAGGTCATGATGGTTAACTATTGGTCCGCAATGAACTATAGATCATTACAAAAGTATTAACTGTTTTTCTACTCGTACTTACTCAACTTATTAGACTTCATTGGCCTGGATTTACAGATGCTGGTCATTTCTGCAGCTGGGCTGCTGAACTCAGCGATTTTGTCGATGTCTCATGAACATAGTGGATACTTCGGATGTCAGTACACATATGGCACCCTGGGCTTTGCTATTGTTCCCCCAGCAGCAGCTTTTCTCTTCGAATGGATCGAACCGATGGATATCCCATGGTGAGTTGCAACTTAATGTGTACAATATATATTACGTGAAATTTCAAACAATTACTTATTACAATTTCTCTCCTACGTTGTCGTAAATAGACAGCACAACTGGCAAACTGACAATACATTCAGGCGAATGTACAAAGCCAACCAAAATGCTGTATCGGCCGTAGAATCATTTTACTAGGTCTCCTCTTAATTAATTAACCAGCTAGGGTCATAAAAAAATTAGGACAAGGTCCAATTGGAATCATGGAGTGGAGTACAGTTAGAAAGCCCATTAGTTCGTATATTCAACAAGTTTTTAGCAGTATTGATAGAATTGTTATAACTGCATAGAACACAATACAGCAAATGGGCAGATTTCTGGAATATCCCGGTCGTTAGAAGTTTCTATACTGAGTATTGTACTGACAATAAGCTAATAATCAGGGCAGAATTGCATTTTTGCTACGCCTTTTTACATTTCAAAGCAATTAATTAGATGATTTGTCTAAAGCAGAATATATTTATTTTTATTTTTATTATTACATTCGCGTCTCAATATGCCTCAAACAGTTTATATATGTATTCCGCGTACATTATAAGACAGAAATGAGTA
>Ga0194135_10001877_pt1 | contig 12682 bp, 13 predicted proteins | sample LitLau_LLRF_2013_FD_134024 | JGI IMG/M metagenome (GOLD analysis project Ga0194135, IMG submission 134024) | Freshwater sediment microbial communities in response to fracking from North America - Little Laurel Run_MetaG_LLRF_2013 (version 2) | ecosystem: Environmental > Aquatic > Freshwater >... | reverse complement strand
TCCTGTTTTTCGCACATTAACCTCGACATAACCTTCATAAATAAAGTACTTAATGAAACAGCCAAAACTCCAAGGTTAATTACAAGGCCAGATTGCAAACCATCATCAGCACTTAACATCATAAGAGCATGAACATTCAGTAAAACTCATCTTCAGACATTACGACAGACAACAACACAATCGGTGTCTTCTTCGCCTTTTGCACTCCAAATTTCCCCAACCCTCGACATGATTGAAGGTTGAAACTCTTCAAGTATTTACTGACGCACGAAATTATTAATTACATAATCCACTTGATAACCATTCACATTCTTTATGTAAGCATGTACTACAAGCGGCCACGCCCTTGAGTTTTCAAACACGTCCTTTCCACTCCACTTGTCAAGGTTAACGGGATTGTTACGAGGAATTTATTTTATAACTCTATTCAAGCTGATTTTTTCATCGACCAAGGTGTTGCGCCATTTTATTTCGCAATGTCAAAAGGTGAAAAAGCATCTCATGACTCGAAACCTCTCCACAGTCAGGGAACTATTCATAGGATTAGATGAAAGATATTCTTAACCATTATGTTAGGAAATAAACATTCGGTTATAAATCAGGCACTCTTTCGAAAATCATTTTTTGATGTTTTTATGGAAGAATTAATTTAACTTAACTAATTAATTTAACGAGTAAGTTTCTTTTGGTTAATTGTTGCTTTATGCCTTTATGGCATTAGGAACTGAAAATGCAAGTGAAAATGCAAGTGAAAATGCAAAAAGAGAACACGTGATTCGAGGAAAAAATGCACACGTTTGAAATGAAGTAATGAAACGGACTTTATTTGGCAACAACAACAAATTGGAGTGAAACTTGTTGGGGACTGTAAAATAAGAATTCATTGTAAGGAAGATCATAAGAAGGGAATTGCGTGTTTTGAACAGTTTTCCCGAAAGGAACCAAATGTCCCTGTAGACTTCCAGCTTCTTTGTAATTTGGAACCAGACTTCCCGTCCCATGAATGCAATCGAATTCACCTCCCTGAATAAAGTCTTGCTTAATCCAATGATCAATTCCATGTCGTCCTTTCCTCGCTTTATCATAACTTGCCTAGGAATGATTTTGAAGTAAACAAACAATAAAGAATAATCTTTGACACGTCAGTCTACAACTTTAAAAAAAATCCTTAACTATACCAAACAAAAAAGAAGGACGACTGGACTTCCCTTCACTCTCAATTGATTAGCAGCAGGAGACACTCGGTCATACAAGACTATTGGGATTGGAAGACTACGAGATGAGCTTCCTAAAATTTCCAAATTTTGTTTGGTGGCTGCAGCCCAAAGGAAAACATTGTGTGATTTCCCATAAGCACTCCCTTTCATTTGAAGTTGCTTGCTAACTTCAAACACTTTAAGGAGCGAAAGATTGGAACTATTTGAAATATATTGACCAATTGTATTGACCACAGACTGAGGAACGTGCTCACGGCCTGAGCTTGTCATATTTAGCATAGCGTCGATTGAAGGACTTCCCAAAGGTGCGAATGAAATTGGTGACGTCATTCTTCTTCCACCTCCACCTTCTTCCACCTGTTCACCTTGACTCTCACTCCTGGAAAGTGACCTGCTGAATTCACCTTTATCTTCTCCACGTCGTACATCGATATTTGGAAACTTGCTTTCCTTACTATCGTCCATGGAGAGTGACCTGCTAAATTCGCCTTCATCATCTCCACCTACATTTGTTTTATTTCGGGATTCGCTTTCTGTTGAGAATTGTCTGGAGACCCTATTATATTCCCCCTCATCAGTCAAGTTTAACTCCTTGTCATCAAAGCTCACTGATCTCGAACTTGAAAGCAAGTTTCCATTTCCAAGGTCCATTGTAGTACGAGCTTGTGATCTCGGAGTCTCCTCTTCTCCAAAATCTTTGCAAATTTCTTCTGCCATTGAGATGAGTTGTCTCAAATGAATTATGAAGCTTTCTACCTTCCGTTTCTTTTCTATATGACAAAATACTTTCGTGTTAAGGATAAACGAGTCTCAGAGGTTGTCAGAAATGTTTTAATATGTTTCAATAATACCTGCGTTAGTTAAGTCGGTGTGGAGATCCATTTAACATACACAACGAATGGCTTTTGGAAATGAACAAGTGAAACCACCAGATGCAGATAAGGATTTATTTACGGATTATCAGTGCTCAGCGTTCGTTGGTTGATGGCCATTTCAAGGTATGAGCAACACCTCGCACTTGAAGTTAATACGATGGCATTCAAACTCCAGAGTATACATACATAACCCTGTTTTGTGTACTACTCTGCTATGTTAATGATAATATGCTTTTATTAAATACTCAAACTTATTGTTAGTAAAATTAATGAAACCTAAAATATATCGTAAAATGGTTAAAAAGTTTCTACATTGCTTTATAATTCTTTAGTTTTCTTTTATTTTTCCATAATTTAATTCAGACTTGATCTATACAAATAAGCGTAAGATTTAAAAATTGTGTTACAGTGTGCATTCCACCAGGAAACGAACTTTGAGCCTATTTGGGTCATAAACAATATATTCATTGTAGACAAGATCATACGACGAAAATCTAGGATTGTCTCTAGTTGACCCACAAGGCACAATGGCTCCTTCATAGGTTACATTACTTTTCCACGTTGGAATTCTTTTCCCATTACCTTTGACCGAGTGAAATCCCGCGGGAGGAGTTTTGTAATCCGAGTGAGTGTGGTGAGCTTTGTACATCTGAAGAATCATTTAAGACTTGCTTTTATTTCATATTTAAGCGAAATAAAGTAAATGGAACATGTTTCGAATTGAGTAGCTACCTTGCCAAGATCAACTTCCACTAGGAGCAAATATGCAGACGTGCTTGAAGGCTGTACATAGCCTCTGCTTTTTGCAAATCTATCTGCAAAATAAATTCCCCCTCCAAATAGACCACTAACTCCCAAGTTAAATCCATTTGCAATTATTCCTCCAGCACTAGAAGCCGACGTTCCGTGCCACAATAACATCCTGTACACTTTCGGTCCAAACGGAGCTTCATCTGTTAAATCGCACAATTTTTATTGAACTGTTTTGATTGAAGTTAACTTCTGGGCTTAACAATAGCACGCATTTAATTACCCTTGCGATTAATTTTGTACAGATTTATTATCTGAGGATTACTTGCCAAAGAATCAGAGGAATTGCAAATATAAGTTGCAATTGTTTTGTGAATACTCTCAGAACTGGAAAGTTTATTTATGTGTGCAGATTTCTTCAAAACTGTTGCTGGTGTTCCTAACTTCCTTTCAAGTTCGTCATAAGGGCCCCCCGCCATTTTTAAAGGTTTTATTTAAACTTATATTAAATAACATACACATGTAACTCCGTTCTGAGGCTATCTGCTTAATAAAATTGAGACCTTGCAGTTTATTCAAAGTCAAGTTTAGTCTATCACCAGGAGTATACAATCATTTATATCCCACTCTCATTATTGGAGGATAAGCGAAGAAACATTTATTCGAGTTATCATGCTAAATATACTGTACTATGAGCGTGTGTGGGTGGGTGAAATGCTCAAACGATTTATTATTTGCCGTTGCTTACCGATCCCTTGCGTATTAATAAAAAAACAATGGCAATGAAGAATATAATGTCCAAACCTATTGCACTTAAAAATAAAATAATTTCCGTCTAACTTTCAAAATTAGAATTAGTTCCTTATAAATTAGTTATATACTTATTTGCTACGGTGTTCAATGTGCTGTAATATTAATAACATTCCATGCCGAAATTGCCAAACTATTTATCTCGTTCGTTTATGTTAGTGATAACGCCGAACAAGTGATAAGTAACTTTGAGAGAACCAATCTAGAATTGTACTTTGGAGTGGAAGGACAAACTGGGTAACTTTGCCAGCTGGTGTTATTATTAAATATTATTCTGCTTATTTAAAATTCAATTTCATCGTCTAAAATAATGAACTATCTCTATCGCTTCGCGAATTAACTTTGCTAGAAACATTGTAAACTTGTGGAATTTAAGTGTGCAAAAAGCAGCTCTATCTACTACCCGTTCACCATGAGTTCCTTGTGGAGAAGCAAACCAGAACCTTTAAAGTCCCCTGCACAAAATAAAGAATACTGGGAACGAGTTTCAAATGCTTTAAATGGAAAACTGAACGAGGACATAAATCAATCCACCAAAGGTATGCCTAGCTAGTAGCTCAATTTATAACTCTTACTAATTTCCCCTTAGCTCACTGAATGGAAGAATCCTCCTGTTTAATCTTTATACTAAATCTCAAACAGGCAATTATGCTGCAGATGTCTTCAATGCTATTTGCCTCTACAGGGATGAGTACAAGAGAAATGGGTCGAACTATGAGAACCTATACAAAGCTATCAGGTCTTATCGTCCGTGCTCAGGCTATACACACTTACTGAGCAATTTGATACAAAACTGCCTAGCTTTGAAAGACCAGAAGCATTTGGACTACATTACTCTTTTGCATGCAGAGAGTAACAAGCCCGTCAAAGTTTCTGACAAAGATTGCTTGATTTTATTGGCCAATGCATTTTTCTGCACATTCCGTGATAGAGATACAAGTAATGATTTCAAATCTTATCCGTCCTTTAACTTCAGTCGGTAAAACTGTCCTAGTTAATAATTAACTATTGCAAGCAAAAACAAAATAACGCTTTACTCCTTTGTTAAATAATTCTATGTAGGCTATTCACCGAAGAACAACCCGGAAGCCCGGCTGAAGATGTAAAGGTGGAGAAACTAAATTGTATTTTATCCTACTTTGATTCAATGATAAACAATAGCACCCGTGTAACAAGAAGTGTTGAATTTGAGCGTGTGCGAAATTCAAACAAAATTAATTGGGCATCCAATACATCCCCCTTGATTCCTTTTGAATTTTCCAAATCTCCCATTGAAGATAGCAAGTGTGATCTTCATGTTGACTTTGCTAACAAGAAAGTCGGTGAGTTCTACGACAAGTAATTAAGGAATTCTTTTAAGAAATAACCCAGTCTTAAACAATGAATTGTGTGGTAAAAAGGAGGCGGAGTCTTGGGAAACGGATCAGTACAAGAAGAAATCTTGTTTATAAGCTGTCCAGAGTTGATTGTGGCTTCACTGCTCACAGAAGAGTTGGATGAAAACGAAGTTCTGTTCGTTTCTAATTTTCGAACATTTTCGAAATTTTCGGGCTACTCGAAGAGTTTCAAATTCACAGGACCGGAAAATGATACGTCATCAAACAAAACAATCGTGGCAATGGACGCTATACAATTTAAATCGTAAAACAAACTTTAAATAAACTAATATTCAAACTAATATTATGCTTGGCTTCATGGTATTCTTGTTTTGTTCTAATACTTGTTTAGTTATCAAGAAAACGATCAATTTAAGCCCGAAAATATCAACCGAGAACTTCACAAGTGCCAAATTGCTTTCCAGAAGCCAAGCCACAAAACTATTGCAACGGGTAATTGGGGTTGTGGTGCATTTGGAGGTGATCCACAACTAAAATCTGTAATGCAATGGATGGCCGCATCAACTCACAAGAAAAAACTTGTGTTTCACATGATGGACAGCACAGTACGAGATGGACTGGAAAAACTAGCCCATGTTTTAAAGCAAGAGAACATTACAGTTGGAAAGCTCTATAAAAGTATTTTAAAGTATAGTCCTTACTTAGGGAACAAAAACTTGCTGCAATATTTGCAAAGAGACTTAAGTTCCAATAATCAACAACCGAATTCGACCAAGCCTACTTCTCGCAGGCCAAGCCTAAGACAACACACTTCAACACCAACACCAACTGCTCATTCAAGACCCGGATCATCCAGCGACTTTAAACCGAAACAAAACCACAGTCATCAGTATCATTTGCCTTACAGTAGTAAAATTCCTAGTCAGAGCAATTCCAGAGAGCGACAGTCAGAGTCTGACAAGGACAGTAGTGGACTAGCCAAAGCTTTTAAAATTCCATTAGACGGATTGGCAGATTCTGCCACGTATCTGGCTGGAAAAGGACGTGAGTTTGTAAAAGAAAAGAAAAAGGAGTTTGAGGACTTGATTTCGAGGTCAGTTTCTTAAAATTCCAATAATAGCCAGTATAATTTTCAAGCTACTTGTCTTTCAAGTTTATGATTTGTTTGCAGCAAACAAACTTCCACGCCGCCCTATAAACCGAGGAATGATAGTTCGGGCGTAAAAGATGCACTTTCATACACCACATGATATGAAAGTTTTAGTTTATAAGAGAAAATAAATATTGTTGAATCAATATTGCTTAACAGGTACTAGTTGACATTTGTCCATTCAGCCAAAGTGTTTGCGCACATTTTCGTATCCATTCTTTACGAACCTTGCGCTTGAAATCGGTAGCAATAAAATGAAGGTTATCTCAAAGATAAAATGTATGTTATCATAATCTCTCAACTTACATCAAACTACGATAACCAGCTCCGTCAACCAGCTCCGGTGTTCACATTATATTTTCCGCCCGTTGTGCATTATACTGCTGGCTCGTTTTAGGACGTATCTCAAATTATAATTACACTTTCAAAACTTACAAAACATAAAATGAGCCTAGGCGTCATATTAGATGTTCCGGTACGAGACGCTCCCTATTGGCAGCGTGTCCATGAATCACTTGGAAAAAGTTTATTTCAACAACTTGAGAATGGAGACAAAGGTTTGATCATATTAACTAACTACTGTTGGATTTTAATAGTATCATTAGCTTAGTACTAATATTATAATTTGAATATTGTAATAACCTGGTAGGACTAACTGGTTCCTTAATAGTGAGGGCAATCTGCAAGTACAGGGATGACTACAAATTTGTGGACACAAAAACAGCACATAAGAATCTGCAAGCAGCCATAAACGGCTACAAGCCGATTCATAATCACAAAACTCTGTTCAGGTCTCTAATTTTGACGTGTATGGAACTCACCAGCTGCTCCAATCTGCATAACATTCTTCTCCTTACCAAAGAAACCAATAGAGTTATCAGACTAACCGACCGACAATGTTTCATTTTATTGGCCAATGCATTCTTCTGTACATTCAAGGCACGAGAAGCTGTCGTCCACAAGTATGGAAACTATCCACGAATTAATTTCATCCGGTAAAATGCAATTACTATGAGAAACATAAATTTACCACACTTATTGACTTATATTGACTAAAGTCATAGAATGAATTTCTCTTTAGACTCTTCGCAGAAGAAAAATCTGGAAGTCTTGAAGATAAAGTAAAGGTTGAGAAGCTCAAGTGCCTCTTTGCTTACTTTGACACGATGGTTCATCACACGGGATTTCCTAATCTTCCACCTAGATACATTTCGTTCGAAAGAATCTACTCACGCCAAACAATTAACTGGGCCTCCTATAATAACATTCCTTTGGGAATGCTTGAGTTTTCGAATGCAACAATTGAGGATAGTCCTGGTGAACTTCATGTTGACTTTGCGAACAAAAGAATTGGTACGTGTATTTAAAGAGGTGGAATATTCATATTATAATCGTTCATTGTACGATACTGGTTTCGACGTGTATATTTGTAAAAGTACACTTCTAGGTGGGGGAACATTAGGGAAAGGATCCGTTCAAGAAGAAATCCGCTTCATTACCTCACCTGAACTAATTTTAGCTCAACTTTTCACTGAGGAAATTACAGACAATGAAGTTGTGCTTATGTCAGGCTTCGAGACTTTTTCAAAATTCAGTGGATATGCTAAATCATTCAAGTTTGCGGGTCGAGTGTGCAATCCCTTCGCTTCATACAAAGCTCAGGGATTGGTCAAGTCTATCGTGGCAATGGATGCTTTAATGTTCAGAAGGTAAAGTTCTATTAATAACTTCAATAGATTCTTCAGAATTGAATATGTATCACTTAACAATGTAACAGTTTTAAAACAAATCTATAGCGAAAATGAAAACATCCAATACAAAAATGAGCTTATCAATCGAGAACTTCAAAAATGCCAAGTAGCATTTACGAATCCAAAGTTCAGATCCATATCAAGTGGAGCTTGGGGATGTGGAGCATTTGGTGGAAATGTAGAACTGAAACTTGTGATTCAATGGCTAGCCTCTTCCATCCACAAAAAGCGACTTGTTCTCCACATGATTGACAGTAGGACTGCCTCGTCGCTTCATTCCCTCTGTCAAGAAGCTGCAAGATTTCAATTAAGTGTTGGAAGAATGTACTCCCTCCTCAGTAAATATTCTCCCAATGGGAGACTCTCTCTATTGGAATATCTGAAACAAGAAGTGAAACTGGTGAATGGGAATTCATTGACGCCTGCCAATGTCCAGCTAAATACAGGTACCATTAATGTATCCGGAGGGACAGGAAATCTTGCTGAGCAACGAGTGTCTTATAGTAATCATGCACCTGAAGTAAATCTCATTCAGTTTGATCCAATTATTCATCGACCACCAATTATTAATCAACAGTTATATCCTCGACTGCTACCAATTGGAAATATCAATGGCCAGGGAACTCACACCGCCTACCCTACACGTCAAGACGAAGGGAAATGATTAAAGGCTGGTATTAGTATGCTTTTGTTTGAGATTTATAATAAATTAGGTTCATTAGTTCAGCAAATTCTTAATATTTGTTTTTCAAATAAATTCAGTATATTGCTTCCATTACTATTAAGGACTCGTTAAGTTAATACAATGTTCATTGTGAAAGAGGAGCGGCGGCTCAGGGGTGTCGTAAAAACAAGTCTGAGTTTGTCACTAATATTATGCTATAGAAACACAAAACCTTGTTCTTGTTCTCACTCTAACCTCACCAGCCCTGTAAAATTCCACTTATAATTGGAGATTAAAATGAAGCGACCTTATTCCCAAATGCTAGCAAATCTGTCTCTCCAAATATTCTTCATATTACTTCACATATACGTACAGTTCATATATTGATATATTTATTACATATTATTATATACATACATATTTACAAACCAAATGAAATGAACTCAAAAACTCTGATATGATTTGCAATCGTTGTGAAATGTTTACTGTTTACCTATTACATACGTGCACTTCACCTGATCGATTGGGAAACAACGAATAAATACAATTTAAAATTCAATTAGTTGTCATTTTATCAATTCAGCTAATGTTATCAAAATACTATGTGTATATCTTAGCACCTACCATACCCTACCCTGACTAGTAAGTGCAAGATAAAGTGATGATGATGATGGCTCTATAAATAATAATTATTCGAAATTTACTATGAATACGACACAAATTATGAATGTTGTTCAATAAAAGCTAAAGCATCTATCCAAGTCCAATATTCAATGTCATGAATTCCTCACTAACGAATTCTTAGCTGAAGAGATGGGGTAAATAGATATAAACTTGTATGGAATGAAACCGAGCGAAACTTGGGACAACTCTAAACTTAAAATTATTCCTTCCCTCACTCTCTCTCTGTTATTGTTTTGATCCTGTAAAAACTTATTAGAAATAAGTTCTATTTCAATTTTTAGAACTATTTCTACATTTCAGTTCCTTAATGGAAACAAATTCATCCAATTCATTCCCATCTTAAACCAACAATATATATTATATTTATATGTTAACTAGGAATGACTTATAAGTGATTATTTAAAATCACCACAGGAAATCATGGGGAAGAAGTGTGAGGTGTGTTTACACAGAATTGCATCTTCGATAGTTTCCGTTAAAGCCTCGTTAAATGAAATTGACGGAGAAGTGGCCGCTGGAGTTTTTAATTGTTTACTCCTCCCAACAAATCCCAAGTTATTAACGATTGGTGAAAGTGGGGATTTAAAATTGTTAATGCTGTGCTTGGAGTGCAAGTCATCGTTAAATCAGCTGACAAAGTTGTTTATGGAGCTGGAGAAATTACGCTTGCAGTTTAATACTATCCGGAGGAATTTTGGAAGGCAGGTGATCTCACTTCATAATGAAGAAAACAATTCTGGAATGCTTAAGGAATGGGAGGACAAACTGGGCAAAAGTGAAGATGTCTTTCCATCTCGGGTGGGGTTTATGGATAAAACTGGAACCAACAACGACTTTAACGAGGTAAAATATGCTTCAATACAATTACCTCAACGTAATATTGTATTAATCATTCAATGTATCTGAATGTTTATTTAGCTAATGACGTCATCATTTCAAACTGCGAGTGGAAGTGGAGCCACAACTGCAACCTCAAATTTCCAGTCTTCAGAAATATTGCTGCAGAATCTCCCAGAGGAATGTTGGATTAAAAATGAACCTTCGACAGAGTTGGATTTCGAAATGGAGGAAATCGAGCCATTTCATGGAAACTATAATAATGAAGATCCGCTTTCTAATTCTAACTCTAATTCTAATGTTTCCAATCGAAACCTTCAGGAAGACTGTGAAGTAAATTTCCGGGATGAAATTGAAGTCGGTGAAATTGAAATGGCAGTGGTAAAAGAGGAACACGAAGGGAAAGATGGAGAGGATGGAAGTGAATATTTTCCCTCAGAAGAAGAATCTCAAGATATTTCAAGCGATGAAGAAGACGAAACTTCATCCGGAGCTGGAGCAAGAACAACCAATTTCACTTTTGAAATTGATTTGACAAATAGTGAGAGTGGAATTCCATGCACCCACTGTGACTTCTCCTTCCCAGACTCGGAAGTATTAAAAGCCCATAAATTAAAAGCTCACATTTTGGGCTCAAAACAAGACGGATATTCCCAGTGTCAGTATTGTTTGAAGTTCTTTATGTCCAAAGAGGAGTTAAATGAACACGAAACTAAAAAACATTTCCCCAGTTGTACAACAACAACAAAAACAACAACTAAAAATAAAAAGCAACTGGCCATTAATATCAATTGTTTCTTGTGCAAAAAATGCCCAAAAATTTCCACTCTCGAGGATTTAAAAAACCACGAACGAAGTCAAATGCACAAGATAAACCTCTCCGTGGTCTCCGTTTATTGTAACGTGTGTAGAATTAATTTCGAGGGGAATGTAAACGCTCTTCGGACACATTTAAAAACTCCTGGTCACTTAAAAGAACTCAAGAGCCTGAATTACTTTGACCTTAAGCTGTTTTGTGTTCCATGCAGGGAAAATTTCGAATGTACCGAAGACGTGGCAGCCCATGAGAAAGGGGAGGATCATAAAAAAGTCTGTACCTTTAGGAAGAAAGTATACAGGAGATATGTATTTAAACTTGACGCGATTGCTGCAAATAACCTGAAGAAAACAGTTACTAACAAGGACGCTCCAGCAAAGAAACCGAAACCAGTTAAGCCCCAAAAAGCTAGCGACAAAAGTGACCCTAATTTAGTCTTATGTCCACATTGTGACGAAGGCTTTACAAAGACACATCCAGTTCGATTAAGAAGACATTTACTTCATGAACATCCCGACGAATACTTGAAGAAGAAGCCACACCCGTGTAGGATTTGTTTCCACGCGTTTGAGTCGGAGAGATCGTTAGAGCTCCATATGAAGTGCCATGACCATTTAAAGTGCAGTTATTGTGAGAAGATTTTCATGAACAAAGAGATACTGGGAAATCATGTAAGGACTCATACGGGAGAGAAACCATTTGGTTGTGACATTTGCGGGAGGACTTTTAGGACGATGTCGAATAGAAATGTAAGCTGGGACGTTTAAAAATAAACATTAAGAATTAAAATTCTTAAGGTTAAAAGTGAGTTAATTTGAACTTGGTTTTGTTAGAGACACATGACAATTCATGGTGATGACTCATGAACGGCACCTGGATGGAGAATGCTTATCAAGGAAGAGTTTACAAGGAAAATCTGTTGAAATAGAAGACAGTTCGTGGAATGGGGTGTGGTCTGTGTAAAGTCATTTGTTATTAGAATGTGTCAGTGTAATTAATGTGTGTTGAAAGTGATGATGATCTCTTATTTCATTGTCATTTTGCGTCGGTTATTCTTAATGTTATCACCAATTAGTTCGGAGATGTGGAAAGTGCTGTTGAAATAAGTTTGACTTATTGTTTTTATATACGATTAAAATTAAACGAAATATTTGACTTGGATAGTGCAACGAGCTACCAATCATCAATGGTTTTTTTTGCGTTTGTAAAGCATTTGTGGTCACTAGGCTGAGCAGAGTTTACTTTAATGAATTAAGGATGAGTTGTCAGTACCAGATTGTATTGTATGTTTTCGTTTGGGAGCAACTGTAGTCTGAGTGAGGCAATCTAATGTCAATAATATCATGTCTCCGAGGAACACACGTACAGCATATATGTGACAATGTTTGGGTAGTAGTAGGTTAAGATTAGTACATATTTCAAGGAGATGTTCGGCATGTACGTTTCACGTTGAAACAAACAATTCACAGACATAATAATCCTTTATTGAGATTGAAGACTTGAATTTTATTAGCCAAACGACACGATTCAATTATGAATTATGAATTTAGACGAGTGAATCAGTAGAATTAAACAAAAGAATTAAAATTTATGTTCATTTCCATACTGTATAATTTATGGGCAAAGACATCTAAAATACTCTTATTCCGTTTTAGTGCAAAGAGAAGTAGTCACCGTTCTATATCCGTTGTCTGTGTTCCGATTTTAGCTCGCCATAATTTCATAGATGAAGGTTAAGTCCAAGTCCAAGTTCACGTCTAGTAAGATCAGTATCGAACTGGAAGGTTCCG